>Ga0187781_10000046_pt1 | contig 75662 bp, 75 predicted proteins | sample 0715_SJ02_MP02_2_FD_132447 | JGI IMG/M metagenome (GOLD analysis project Ga0187781, IMG submission 132447) | Tropical peat soil microbial communities from peatlands in Department of Meta, Colombia - 0715_SJ02_MP02_20_MG | ecosystem: Environmental > Terrestrial > Soil > Wetlands > Peat | place...
CCTCTCCTCTCCTTCCCTTACCGGCGGCATGCCCCTGGGATCGGGCATGATCATTGGATTAGAGTGCCGCCGGCGCAAGCTGCCCGGGAGGATGGGATGGGGCCGAGCATCGCCCTCGACCGATGACGACGGCCAAGCGAAGCCCGCGCCCGGGCGAAGCCGATCCGATCGAGCGGTTGCGGCGGCGCTTCGCCGAGCGCCGGCCGGTCCGCACCGGCTCGCTCATCATCACCGTCTTCGGCGACGTCCTCCTGCCGCGCGGCGGCGAGGTGCTGCTTGCCGATCTCATCGCGCTGCTGGCGGAATTCTCGCTCAATGACAGCCAGGTGCGCACGGCGGTGTCGCGCCTCGTCGCCGATGGCTGGCTCGAGGCCGAGCGGCTTGGGCGGCGCAGCCTCTACCGCCCGACCGAGACCGGCCGCCACCGCTTCATCGAGGCGACGCGGCGCATCTATGCCGGCCCGCCCAAGGCCTGGCGCGGCGGCTGGCACGTGCTGCTGCTGCCGGACGGCGCCGAGCGCGGCGAGCTTGGCAAGGATCTGGGCTGGCTCGGCTTCGGCAGCCTCGCCCCCGGCGTGATGCTGCATCCCACGCCCAACGCGGCCTCGCTCGCCTCGGTGATCGCCGATCTTCCGGCGGAGGCACGGCCGCTGGTGATCGCCGGCAAGACGGCTTTCGCGCCGCCGCCGCGCCTGTTGCCGGCGCTGGTAGAGCGCTGCTGGGATCTGACGGGGCTGGGCGAGGCCTATCGCACGTTCCTCGCCGGCTTTGCCGAGCTGGGCGAGGCGGTTGCACGGGGCTTCGTCCCGGCGCCGCTGCCGGCGCTGCTGGCGCGGCTGATGCTCATCCACGACTATCGCCGCCTCATCCTGCGCGACCCCTTGCTGCCCCCGGCGCTGCTGCCGCGCGACTGGATCGGCCGCGACGCCTATGCCGCCGCGCGCGCGCTTTACCGCGCGCTCGCCCCGCCGGCCGAGCGCTGGATCAACGGCCATCTCGGCGACCGCGACGGCAAGCTGCCGGCGCCGGGCGCGGCGTTCCGCCGGCGGTTTCCGTGAGGTTCTGAAAGATTGAGCGCCGACGATTGAAATGCCCAGAACCACCCCACCTCACCCTCCCAGCGCTGCGCGCTGGTTCCCCCCTCTTCGCCCCAATGGGGCGGAGAGGGTCGGGGTAAGGTGGGGTCTGCCAATCGAGCGTGCTATCTCAACGCATTTCCGACACCGGCAACTGGACATCGACATACGATCGACGCCCGGAGCCTTGGGGGCTGAGGGATCTCGTCATAGCATGAATGCATCTGGTCCGACGCGACCGCGTCGTGACAATGAGCGATGCCTCCGGTGGGCGCGCTGCCGGCTGTTCTCGCGCCACCTGAAGGAGGTCCGATGCCTGCTGCCTTTACCTTGCGCATGCCTCTCGGCGGCTTCGAACGCGAGCCCCGCAGCTACGATGATCTGCGCCGGCTCGCCGCGCGCTGCGCCAAAGACGAGCTTGCCGGCCGAACGTTGTGCAACCACGCAACCCAACTTGCCATCACGCTGTCGCCCGCGGCGCTGGCGGCGGCGACGCGGCCCGGCGCGCCTTCGGCGCTGCTCTTGGCGATCCCGGACCTTCCGGCGCTGCTCTCGCATGCCCTTTATGTCCGCACCGTCGCCGACCCGCGCCGCCGCCCCGATATCCGGCGCGTGCACCTCCTCGCCGCGCGCGCCGAGATCGCCGGCCGCCCGGTCGAGCTGCTGTTCGCGATACGCGAGACCTTCGGCGGCCAGTGCTTTCTCGACCGCGTCAGCGAGCGGGGCGCGTCGACGCGAAAGCGACAAGATGGCGGAAGCGCACCGAATGATAGAGATACTGACCCGTCTGTTGCACGCCAAACGGCCGACGCACCCGAGCAACTCGCACAAGTGCCGGCGACAACCGTACATGATATGACGCGGGTCATTTTTGGCGAGACGGCCGGGCTATATCCCCACTCGATCGACCCGGATAGGTCGCCATACGACCCCGCTAACTGGGACACCGACTCGGCTGATAATCTGGCAGCCGCGCGTCAATATATTGGCATCGTTGCCGGCAGAAACGGTCAAACCCATTCAGCCGATGCTGATCTTTCCAACCCCATTGAGACACGAGCCTGGGCTGACGCCGCCAATGCCGCAGCCAAGGCACACGCCAATCCCGATCTCCTGGACGAGCATATCGATCATTTTTATCTCCGCGGCAATGGAGATACACGGAATCCCTGGCCGACATTGACACGCTATCTTAGGATTGGCCCATTCAGAAACGTCGGGGGCGGCGATGCCGGGCGCGGAAACGATCTTTATATTGAATTTTATGGAAGGAGATAGACTGTCCTCGACTGCGCAACTTGGGCGATACGATGTCGTCCGTCCATTCCAAATATAACGGTAGTCTCAAACTCGCTCTATCTCGATGAGTAAGTGACATGTTCTGCCGACTCGATGCAGACCATCTGCATGACGCGCGGCTTTTGCGGCGTCAGGGGGCAGACACGATAGTCACCATAGGCGTTACTGTTCCAATCTAGACGCGAGGCCACCGCCGGCGGCACGATGTCATCGGGTACGCCCAAAATGCGCTTGGTTCCGATCCACCAGAGGCGGGTGGTCACACTTCCATTCCAGTAGGAAAGGCGGCCATGCACGTTAAAGCAGGCGCCAGCGAGATCGGGATCGGATGCGCAGTTTCGAGACGGTGGGCGAACCACGCGGGCATGTCGCTCAACCGTCGTTGCCTCGGGCAATGGTGTCGCAGTACCTCGATCGAGATCCGTTTCATAAACGGTAGGATCCGTGACGCAGCTTCGGCGACGTGCAGGGATCAGCGTCGAGGCGCGCGCCTCGACCACGATCTTTCCGTCTGCGGTAAAACCCTCGGGCTGCACCGACGCGTCGCAATCAGCCCATCCGAATATATCCCAGACATTACGCCACCGAATTTTTCCGCTAACGATCGTCAGCGTGGCGATCTGCGCGTTTCTCTGTTGCTCATTGGGAAAGTTTCGCGATGTTTCTCGGGAAAGCAGCAAGCCGGAGCGATCGACCCCAAAATCCACGATCGCATCCGTCTCGGCTCCGCCCGACGAGAGCGTAAAAGCGTAGCTTGTTCTGGCGTGACGAAGATGGAGCACCGACGTGATCTCGCACGTGTCGCCTTGCCGGCGTGACGTAGCGACGATGACAGCCCGATCGGCGCCGAACTGCACGGTTTCGCTGGTGAATTCCCTCGTTCCCGCCCGCTTCGGGCATTCCGGCGTTGTGACGGACGCGAGAGGCGGCGCGGCGGTGGCTGTTGCGATGCTTTGCAGGCCTGAAAGGATCGAGGCAAAAAGCGCGAGATAACGCATTCTCCTGCTCCGGAAAACCTTTCCTATTGCCCTGTGCGCCTCAAACAGCCTTCGCTGATCGCAGAGCCTGTCAGTCAATCGGCAAGGCAGTTTATAAAAGCACGAAGCATTATAAACTGGAAAATTATGCCCTCAATATACGGGGCCTTGGGGCCTGAGGGATCTCGTCATAGCCTGAATGCATCTGATCCAACGCGGTCGCGTCGCGACAATGAGCGATGCTCCGGCGGGCGCGCCGCCGGCTGTTCTCGCGCGACCTGAAGGAGGTTCCGATGCCCGCTCCCTTTACCTTGCGCACGCCTCTCGGCGGCTTCGAGCGCGAGCCCCGCGGCTACGATGATCTGCGCCGGCTCGCCCTCGGTTATGCCAAAGACGAGTTTGCCGGCCGAACGCTGTGCAACCATCCGACCCAACTTGCCATAACGCTGTCGCCCGCGGCGCTGGCGGCGGCGACGCGGCCCGGCGCGCCTTCGGCGCTGCTCTGGGCGATCCCGGACCTTCCGGCTCTGCTTTCGCATGCTCTTTATGTCCGCACCGTCGCCGATCCCCGCCGCCGCCCCGATATCCGGCGCGTGCACCTCCTCGCCGCCCGCGCCGAGATCGCCGGCCGCCCGGTCGAGCTGCTCTTCGCGGTGCGCGAGACCTTCGGCGGCCAGTGCTTCCTCGACCGCGTCAGCGAGCGAAGTGCATCCATGCGCCATCGGCAGGATGGTGGGGGCATAGCGGATGGGATCGGGGAGGAAGCTGCCGATGACACCAGTGATGAACCAGCCAGAGATGTTGAAACAAGCGAGATCGCGGATGACGGTGTAACCGACGCGGAAACCGCGCCAACATCGTCAGACAGCTCTCGCGTCAACACCGCATCGCAAGCGGGCAAATGGCTCGACCCAAACAGCAAATATGCCAGATTCTTCGACCAGCAATTCGCGGCCGTGGCGGAAGTTGCGACAGACCTTGGTGTCGACCCTACCCTTCTCCTCGGCCTTTCGGCGCATGAATCAGGATGGGGTAAGCCAGAAAACAACTACGCTAAAAACCTCAATCCATTTGGTGCCACGCCGCTCGGCGACAGCACTTCCGGACTCCGGTTTCAGTCATATCGGGACGCGTGGCAAGCATGGGCAAGAACGTTTGGCCCTCGTGTCGCTGGGGTCGGAAGCGATGCCGCAGCTTTTCTCCGCAATCTCGAATACGATAATCGTCGGGTTTATGGGCCCACAATTGGCGGAAATTATCGGGGAGCCTATAATTCGGAAGATGAAAATTGGAAGAAGGGCGTTGCCGAAGCAATCGCCGGAGTTCGCAGGAGGTTGCCGCTATGGCAGGGGAATCTCGATAGCCCACCCTGAGAAAAGAAGGTCGAGGAAGAAAGGGGACTGAGCGACGATCACCGAGCTTTCCCAGAATAGCCTCACTTTTGCTGAATTAGGTGGGTATCATCCCGAGGTCTGGAATCAAGACGCACCGGCCGATTAACTTGTCCAAAAGTGGACCGCTGACTAACGAGGCCATGTTCAGGTTCTGTCGCCCTTGCATCCTCCTTTTTCCGATGCTCGCGGGAGCGTCGGCCCAGGCTCAGGCGCCGCCGCTCCTCGAGCTTCACGCACAGCTCGCGCCGATGCGCGCGACACGCGGCGACTCCGAGAAGCGTGGCGCCACGCCGGCGCTGATGGCGGTCAAGCACGAGCTGCGCGATTGGATCGAAGCGCATCTGTCGAGACTGGCCGAGAACGGTGATGAGCAGGCGCTGGCGGTCCGCCTCAATGAGGAGCTTGCAGGCGCCGACCTCTTCTGCAAGGAAAAGGACAATGCGAAGGATCGCTGCGCCAAAGATGACGGGGAATGGGAGGGCACCGGTTTCCTGGAGCCTCTTCACTTTGAACGTCAGGAATCGGGCGGTTTGCTCATGGTGCGTACCGGCCTTGGCATTTTCTGTGGCGAGGATGAATCGGCTTATCTCTACGAATGGCACGACGGCCGGTGGCAGCGATTATGGCAAACCGAGCAAACGATCGAGCCGAGCAAGCCTTACGCGCCGCAATTCATCGCCGGCTTGCGCGCCTCCCGGCCCGACGACAAGACCGGCCGGCGCCTTGTGATGTCGCTGGGTTATGCGGGTTGGTGCACCTCGAACTGGCGCCGGGTCTTCTATCGCCTGTGGCGCGTCGATCCCGCAGCAGCCGCGGGAACACTGCTCCTCGATCAGGCGGAATATGCTTATATCGGCGCGCACGATCCGCCACTCGAAGGAAGCGTCGGCACGGCGGATGCGCTGGTCGAGCTCACCATCGGCAGCCTGGATGCCGGCGTGCACTCCTACGAAGCGGTCCGACATTACGCGATCAGCGGCGATCGGATCGAGCGTATCGATCCGGTCGCGCTGGACCCGGCCGCTTTTACTGAGGAATGGCTCAAAAATACTTGGGAGCAGAGTGCAGCCTGGACGCCGCTGCGGCGCCGCACTTTCCTGCGCCCGTGGCACATCCGGTTTCACGCCGATTTCATAAGGGGCGAGTATATTGGTCAGCCGCAACGCTGCGGCAAAACGCCTGATCTCTGGCAAGTGGGGATCGATCTCAAAGACGTCATAGAGGATAAATCGAGCGGCATCGGCTATTTCTTCGTGACGTGGCAGCCGCCCTATCATTTCGAGATGATCGACATTCGCTCAAAGCCGAGGGCGGACTGCAACCAACCGGCGCCGCCTGGTGAGGGGCTGGAAACCCTGTTTCCGATCCAGGGATGGCGGTGAAGGCATCGCCCCGGCGGATCGGATGTCCGGGCCGCAGTAATATGAACATCTTCGTCGCTTTCGGAGGCAAGCATGGCGGATGATCAGGAGCTGTATCGCGTCCTTTCCGACGCTTGGGAAGAGGCGATGGATAAAGAGGAGTTTCGCCACGCGATCGGCAGCGGCATCGCCGCTTATCTCGCGCTCTATCCGAAGAACGAGAAACTTGCGGATGGTGCTTTGGGCCTGATCCACGTCGCGATCAACCAGCTTTTCTCCTCCACGGCGTCTACCGAGAAAGAGCCCTATTCTTGCTCATTCTGCGGCCAGAGCGGATCGGAGACGCGCCTGGGAGCGGGACCGGATGTCTTCATCTGCATCGGCTGCGTCGAGCTCTTCAACGAAATCTTCGGCATCAAAGCCTCCTCAACACCAGCCGCTAAGAAACCAAATGAATGAAGGTCAAGAACATTAGAACTCTTGACGCTTTCGGCGCAGTCGATTTCCCCAAGAGGACGAACCGCTCATGTCGTTTCGGTCGGCCACATCTCTCGGCGCTCTGATCGGAATGGTTCTGGCTTTTATCATCTTTGCGCTGGTCAGCGCGATCGACGCCGGGAAGACGTCATTTCCCGAACCCTATGCCCATCTCATCGCTTCTTTCCGTTATTTCGCGCCGTTCATGTTTTGGCCGGCCGGTTCTGATTTCCTGGACCGGGTATCCTACGAGGACATTCCGGTAGGGTCGCTCAGGTATCTTGGCTTGCTCTTATACGCGGTTTTGTGAAGCGGGGTCGTCTATTCGGTCATAGCCGCGGCTTTCTGGCTTTGCATGAAAGTGGCGAGAATCGGTGTTTTGATCCCGATCATCCTGATGCTCATGTTTTGGACGGTCCTGATATACCGGCAACGAGCAGTCCACGAATACGGCATGACCAAGATCGGGCTTCCCACGGGGAACAACTCGGGCAATGAGCCTTGGGGCCTGAGGGATCTCGTCATAGCATGAATGCATCTGATCCAACGCGGTCGCGTCGCGACAATGAGCGATGCTCCGGCGGGCGCGCCGCCTGCTGTTCTCGCGCGACCTGAAGGAGGTCCGATGCCTGCTGCCTTTACCTTGCGCACGCCTCTCGGCGGCTTCGAGCGCGAGCCCCGCGGCTACGACGATCTGCGCCGGCTCGCCCTCCGTTATGCTAAAGACGAGCTTGCCGGCCGAACGCTGTGCAACCACGCGACCCAGCTTGCCATAACGCTGTCGCCCGCGGCGCTGGCGGCGGCGACGCGGCCGGGCGCGCCCTCGGCGTTGCTCTGGGCGATCCCCGACCTTCCGGCGCTGCTGTCGCACGCCCTTTATGTCCGCACCGTCGCCGATCCCCGCCGCCGCCCCGACATCCGGCGCGTGCATCTGCTTGCCGCGCGCGCCGAGATCGCCGGCCGGCCGGCGGAGCTGCTCTTCGCCGTGCGCGAGACCTTCGGCGGCCAGTGCTTCCTCGACCGCGTCAGCGAGAGGGGCACGTCAGCGCGCGGTCGGCAGGATGGCGGCGAGGTCCAAGATGACGCCGGCACCAACTCGACGACGGATGCCGGCGATCAGAACTTAACCTCTCCGCAGCCTGTGCCAAACCATCCTGCTGCCGAAAGCGATACCGACTCCGACGGCCGAACATTGAACCCGAAACGCGTGCGAGTAACAGTGAATAATTTTTACGATGAAGCTCTCGGATTCGGTCATGTCGGGCTCGCCGTCGGGGACAGTCCCAGCCTAGGCTTTTACCCAGCCGACGAGTCGATACTAAGATATCCGGCGGAACTGCGGGGCAACCTCCTGCCTGGTATCGTAAAACAGGATGATATGTCTCAGCCTCACTATTCCGTCGAGTTGGACGTGACTCCTGATGAAGCCAGAAAAATTTCGAACTACATCAGAGATCGCGCGGAATATCCTGGACCATATGAGCTATATTTGCGTCAGTGCACTGATTTTGTCCGTTCCGCACTCGCCGCGGGTGGCTTGAAAACCAATGGAGACCCTCGACCCAATCACTGGTTCCAAGGTATGTTCAGCGACCAGTACAATAAGGGAAACGTGCCGCAAGACTGACGCCCTATTATGCATCGGAGCAGCACCTTCATGTCGACGTCTCGTGCCGCTTTTCTCGGCGCCCTGGCTGGAACGATCTCAGCGCTCCTCATCTATGGGATGGTCGTCGCGATGGAGGCGCTGAAATCGTTCTTCCCGATAACCTATGTGTACTATCACGATGAGATAGAGTTCCGGCTGATCTTCATGTTCTGGCCGCAAGGCTTTGGTTTCTTTGCGGGGACCTCGGAGAAGCATGTCCCGGTCCTGTCGTTCACCTATGTCGGCTTCCTCCTGCTGTGCATCCTGCTGAACGCCGTGGGGTATTCGATGATCGCGGCGATTGGCCGGCGGTGCCTGGACGGGGCGAAAGCCGGCCTCGCGATCCTTGCCCTGTCGGTGCTTGCCTATTGGACGTTCGTGATCGTGATGCTGTGACATGGCATGTGCCGCCAAGAACAATCCTATAAAAACACGCGAGCCGCGCTTTGAAAGCCGGGCCGCACCACCTGCGTGCTTGATCGCACCTCCCCTCTGAAAGAATCTCCAACGGCGAGCCGCTTTCGCCGGATGCTGCGTGCCACCGATGATTTTCCTGCGACTCTGCCGCGGCAATGAGCCTTGGAGCCTGAGGGATCTCGTCATAGCCTGAATGCGGATCCGGTCCGACGGTTCCGTCGTGACACGTTGCGATGCCTCCGGCGGGCGCGCCGCCGGCTGTTCTCGCGCTATTCAAAGGAAGGTTCGATGCCCGCTCCCTTCACCTTGCGCACGCCTCTGGGCGGCTTCGAGCGCGAGCCCCGCGGCTATGACGATCTGCGCCGGCTCGCCCTCCGCTATGCCAAAGACGAGCTTGCCGGCCGAACGCTGTGCAACCATGCGACCCAGCTTGCCATAACGCTGTCGCCCGCGGCGCTGGCGGCGGCGACGCGGCCGGGCGCGCCCTCGGCGCTGCTCTGGGCGATCCCCGACCTTCCGGCTTTGCTCTCGCATGCCCTTTATGTCCGCACCGTCGCCGATCCCCGCCGCCGCCCCGATATCCGGCGCGTGCATCTCCTCGCCGCCCGCGCCGAGATCGCCGGCCGCCCGGTCGAGTTGCTCTTCGCCGTGCGCGAGACCTTCGGCGGCCAGTGCTTCCTCGACCGTGTCAGCGAGCGGGGAGCGTCGACGCGAGGCCGGCAGGATGGCGGCGAAACACCGGATGATACCAGCGGCGCAGTGTCGGACAGCCCTGACTCAAGACTTGTCGCAGATGCCGGCGCGGCAGATTCAACGACGTCAGATGCGCCGGAGCCGAAGGCTACCCCCGTTAATGCTGGCATTCAAACAGCACAAGGAAGGCTGATCGAGCCGCAATTCGACAAAGTCGATTCTTTCCTCCTTACGCCAGGAGGTGATGGCGCTACTGGCCAGTTCCATCAGACCCTTCACTATGATCTGGACGCCGGCAGGTATTATCCAGGCGTAGTGATCTCCAACGAAGACGATAATTTCTGGGGTAACCTCGATCGAGCTCTTCATGGGATGTCGCGCAGCAATCCCGTACATGTCGAGCTTCAGATGACGGTTCAAACGCCGGACGGTACCCAGCAGGGCGGCCGTCACCGGGCGCATACCCCAGCAGTATCAACGGCACATCCAGGGAGACCTTGCTGTCAACGGCTACGTCTATCTTCCGCTGGAAGAGATTGGCCCATTGCAAGGACCGGCACATGTCGAAATCAAGGCGATCAACCACGAACCTTTTAATACGGCTGTCACGATCGGAGCCAGTCGGATGCGAGACAATGCGCCTGGCCAAAGCGGGCAATGAAGCGTGATCCCGTGACCACATGTCTTAATTTCGGCTAGGACGGTTGCTTATGTCACTGCCACGCGCCCTCCTCGTTGGTGCCCTGGCCGGGGTGATTTCGGCTTTCATCGTCTATGCCATAGAGGTATCGAGAACATTATTTGCGATACCCCATACCGATTCTATCGATCTGCTTTTTTTCCTGATACCGCTCATGTTTTGGCCGGCCGGCCATGATTTCTTTTTTGATGTATCGTATATGCATATTCCCATCATGTCGTTCGCTTACTTTGGTCTGCTACTTCGCGCAGTTTTATGGAACGGCGTTGTGTACTCCGTATTTGCAGCGGCCATCTGGACGTGCATGAGTATAGCGAAAGTCGGTCTTTTGATACCGGCGATGGGGCTGCTAGTCTATTGGATACATGTGATCTACCGGTGATAGACGAGTGGAACCAGGGGCGGCGACGAACCGCCGGCGCCAAGCATTGCGTGCCGCATCGCACATTTGGGCGTCACTGCCGATGGGTCCCAATTTGCCCAACCGCTATTCGGAACAACCTTATAAATCCTACGATCGAGTCCGCTCGATCTTTGAACTCAACCGGTCACCGTAGTGGCAGCGATCGAAAAAAAGAGGGAGGACCAGCCGGGAATTCATAGCCGGTGACCGACGCCACAACGGTCGCAGCATCCGTCCGTGGCGCCTATTTTCGGCATAGTAAATTGGCACAGTCGACGGTCGCATGGACGTTCGGCAGCTCCAATTCCTCGCCGGACGTACAGACTGTCAATCGATTGCCGGCTTTGTCGACGAAATTGAAAGAGCACGCAGCGCTGCCGGTGGGTGCACATTCGTCAACCTCCTTGTAGCCCCGCAACCAGAAAATCGCGGCATTGTCGAATTCTTCTTCATAGTCCCTCTTGGTGCCGTCAGCCAACCTGGTCACTCGGGGCCGCCAGCCGGCAGCAAGTATTTTCTTGCGAGCAGCGTCATAGGTCAGGCCCCGGATTTCAGGAACAGCAGCGTGCTTTGCGCCGGCAGCGCAGACGCCGAAAGCGGTCTCCTCCGATTCGGCCGACCATGAGACCCCTGGAGATGCGGCATAGCACAGGACGAGGATGCCTATGCAAAGCCGTGTCATTGTCCTGGATAGTCTGGTCACCGAACGCTCCCCAAGCGGCACGACCGATCCTTGTCACCAAGCCAAGCGGTAGGCGAATGCTCCATTCTTGATAGCTGAGATGCGTCAAGGCATCGAGACGGTCAAGCCTCCATCGTATGAACGGGGGAAAAGCTTGCGATTCTTGTCCTACGACGTTTCGAAAGCCGGGCCGATCCACGCCAGGGGATTGCGCCGCCCAGCGCCTTCCCCGATCATATATTACAGAAATCTGCTGCAACATCGCTTTTTCTGTGATATATAAACCGCCATGTACACCCAGGGCCTGTTGCACGCCAAGGAGGACGACCGCGCCGCGCCGGAGCCGGCCGGCGCGCTCGCGCGCTTCCAGGCGCGCATCGACGCCGAGGAGAAGATCGAGCCCAACGACTGGATGCCGGCGGCCTATCGGCACACGCTCATCCGCATGATCTCGCAGCACGCCCATTCCGAGATCGTCGGCATGCTGCCCGAGGGCAACTGGATCACCCGCGCGCCGAGCCTCCGGCGCAAGGCGGCGCTCATCGCCAAGGTGCAGGACGAAGGCGGGCACGGGCTCTATCTCTATGCCGCGGCCGAGACGCTGGGCGTCTCGCGCGAGGAGCTGGTGGAGCAGCTTTTGGCCGGCAAGGCGAAATACTCCTCGATCTTCAACTATCCCACGCTCACCTGGGCGGATATCGGCGCCATCGGCTGGCTGGTGGACGGCGCCGCGATCATGAACCAGATCCCGCTCTGCCGCTGCTCCTACGGTCCCTATGCGCGCGCCATGATCCGCATCTGCAAGGAAGAGAGCTTCCACCAGCGCCAGGGCTTCGAGATCATGCTGACGCTCGCCCGCGGCACGGATGAGCAGAAGGCGATGGCGCAGGACGCGCTCGAGCGCTGGTGGTGGCCGAGCCTGATGATGTTCGGCCCCTCCGATGCGCAGTCGCAGCATTCCGACGCCTCGCTGCGCTGGAAGATCAAGCGCTTCTCCAATGACGAGCTGCGCCAGAAATTCGTCGACGCCACCGTGCCGCAAGGCCATTTCCTGGGCCTCACCTTCCCCGATCCGGATCTGCGCTACGACGCGGCGTCCGGCCACTGGCTCTTCGGCGCCATCGATTGGGCGGAGTTCCGCAACGTGCTCGCCGGCAACGGCCCCTGCAACCGCCAGCGCCTCGAGCAGCGGCGCAAGGCGCATGAGGACGGCGAATGGGTGCGCGCGGCGGCGCTTGCTTATGCCGAGAAGCGGCGGGCGCGGGCGGCGGCATGAGCGAGGCGCCCATGCCGCTTTGGGAAGTCTTCATCCGCTCGCGCAACGGGCTTGCGCACAAGCATGTCGGCAGCGTGCATGCGGCCGATGCGGCGATGGCGCTGCAGGCGGCGCGCGACGTCTATACAAGGCGCGGCGAGGGCCTCTCGCTCTGGGTCGTGCCGTCATCGGCGATCACCGCCTCCGACCCGGCCGAGAAGGACATGATGTTCGAGCCGACGGCCTCCAAGATCTACCGCCACCCCACCTTCTATAAAGTGCCCGACGACGTCGGGAACATGTGAGCGGGAACGCCGTGGCGCCGCTCTTCGATTACACGCTTCGCCTGGCCGATAGCGCGCTGATCCTCGGCCATCGCCTGTCGGAATGGCTCGGCCACGCGCCTCTGTTGGAGGAGGATCTGGCGCTCGGCAACATCGCGCTCGACCTCATTGGCGAGGCGCGCGCGCTCTATGCCTATGCCGGCACGGTCGAGGGCCAGGGACGCGATGAGGACGCGCTCGCCTATAAGCGCGATGCCGGCCAGTTCCGCAACCTGCTGCTCGTCGAGCAGCCCAACGGCGATTTCGCCGTCACCATCACCCGCCAGCTCCTCTACTCCGCCTTCGCGCACCCTTTCTGGCGCGCGCTCGCGCAATCGCGCGATGCGACGCTCGCCGCCATCGCCGCCAAGGCGGAGAAGGAATCGGCCTATCACCTGCGCCATGCCGGCGAGTGGCTGATCCGGCTCGGCGACGGCACCGCGGAGAGCCACGGCAGCGCGCAGCGGGCGCTCGACGCGCTCTGGCCTTATGCCGGCGAGCTGTTCGAGACCGACGCGGTCGAGGCGGCGCTCATCGCTGAAGGCATCGCCGTCGACCCTGCCGCGCTGCGGCCGGACTGGGAAAGGACCGTGCAGGCGATCCTCGCCGAGGCGACGCTTGCCGCGCCCGCCGGCACTTGGATGCAGAGCGGCGGCCGCAGCGGCCGGCATTCCGAGCATCTGGGCCATCTCCTGGCGTCGATGCAGTTCCTGCAGCGCGCCTATCCCGGGGCAAGCTGGTGAGCGCCGGACTGCGCGAGCGCGCGCTGGCGGCGGCCTCGGATGTGGTCGATCCCGAGATCCCCGCGCTCACCATCGCCGATCTCGGCGTGTTGCGCGCGGTGCGGCTCGCCGGCGACACGGTCGAGATCGAGATCACCCCCACCTATTCCGGCTGCCCGGCAATGCGCGTCATCGAGACCGAGATCGAGGCCGCCTTGCGCGCCGCCGGCATCGACAAGTTCCGCATCGCCACCGTATTGTCGCCGGCCTGGACGACGGACTGGCTCTCCGAGGAAGGACGGCGCAAGCTCGCCGAATATGGCATCGCGCCGCCCGCCGGCCAGGCCTCGCGCCGGGCGCTTTTCGGCGCCGAGACGGTCTCCTGCCCGCGCTGCGGCTCGGCCGAGACCGAGCGGATTTCCGAATTCGGCTCGACCGCCTGCAAGGCGCTTTATCGCTGCAAACGCTGCGCCGAGCCTTTCGACTATTTCAAATGTCACTAGGCGCGCCGCAATTCCATACGCTCGCCATTGCCGATGTACGGCGCGAGACGCCGGACTCGGTATCGCTCGCCTTCATCGTCCCCGAGGCGCTCGGCGAGGCCTATCGCTTCGCGCCGGGCCAGCACGTCACGCTGAAGCGCGTGATCGGCGGCGAAGAAGTGCGGCGTTCCTATTCCATCTGCTCCGGCCTCGACGAGGGCGAGCTGCGCGTCGCGATCAAGAAGCAGCCGGGCGGCGTCTTCTCCTGCTTCGCGCAGGAAGGACTGAAGCCCGGCGATGCGATCGAGGTCATGACCCCCGCCGGGCATTTCACCGCGCCGCTCGACCCTGCCGCCCGTCGGACCTATCTCGGCATCGCCGCCGGCTCCGGCATCACGCCGCTGCTGTCGATCCTCAAGACGGTGCTGGCGCGCGAGCCCAAAAGCCGCTTCTTCCTGCTCTACGGCAACCGCACGACGCAGAGCATCATGTTCCGCGCCGCGCTGGAGGAGCTGAAGGACCGCTTCCTCGACCGGTTCTCGCTCACCCACGTGCTGAGCCGCGAGGCGCAGGACGTGCCGGCGCTGAGCGGGCGCATCGACGCCGAGAAGATCGCGCTCTTCCTGCGCGGCATCGGCCCCGCCGCGGCGATCGATCACGCCTTCATCTGTGGGCCGCCTTCGTTGCTCGATGCCGCCGAGCGCGCGTTGCTGGCGCAGGGGCTGGAGCGCCGGCGCCTTCATCTCGAGCGTTTCACCGTCGATGGCGCGCCGCCGCCACGGCGCGCGGCGCCGGAAGCCGCCGCCGCGCCGCGCAGCATCGTTGCTGAGGTGGAGGCGGTGCTCGACGGCATCCGCCACCGCTTTCCCGTCGCCGCCGAGGAGACGGTGATCGAGGCCGCGCTCGCCGCCGGGCTGGAGCTGCCCTATTCCTGCCGCGGCGGCATGTGCTGCACCTGCCGCGCCCGGCTCGTCTCCGGCAAGGTCGAGATGGAGCGCAACTATTCGCTCGAGCCCTGGGAGCTGGAGGCCGGCTACGTCCTCACCTGCCAGTCGCGGCCCAAGACCGCGACGCTCGTCCTCGACTACGACCAGGTGTGATCAAGACGCGACGGTGAGGCGCCGGCCCGGCTGCCGCGCTAATCCCGCGACGTCGCGATCTATCTGGGGCACATCGCGGCGCAGCATCTCGACGTCGCCTCCTCCCTCGCGCGCATTTCGGTCCGCCGGCCGGGCTTTACGGATTGCGAGCGACGCCCGCGCCGAATTAGACCGGCCAATCCCCGGCGGCTAGACTGTTGGAGACCAAACCACGGAGCCCTTCAGGAGCGCCGCCCTCATGTTCGTCAGCCGCCGCCGCATTCGCGTCGATTGGGGTCATTGCGATCCCGCCGGGATCGTCTTCTACCCCAACTACTTCCGCTGGTTCGACGAGTGCACCACGGCGCTGTTCGACAATGCCGGACTGCCCCTGCCGCAGCTCTACCGCGCCCATGGGCTCAAGGGCTTTCCGTTGCTCGAGGCCAGGGCGAGCTTCTCCGGCTCCTCCGCTTTCGGCGACGATCTCGATTGCGAGGCCGGCGTCTCGGAGTGGAGCGCCAGGACGCTCAGGGTGCATCACCGCTTCCTGCGCGCCGGCGCGCTGCTGGTCGAGGGCTTCGAGCTCAGGGTCTGCGCCATTGCGCACCCCGACGATCCGCAGCGTATCAAGGCGGCGCCGATTCCCGCCGTGGTCAAGGAGCGGCTTGGCGGAAGCCTCGCCAGCGCCTAGTCTCCATAGGCGCGAGGCTGATCTCTCGCTCGGCAGGCAGGCGACCCGTGCGCAGCAATCATATCGCTCCCGAGGAATGGCGGCTCCGCCGGGAGCTGGCCGATTGCTACCGGCTCTTCGCCGATCTCGGCTGGGGCGAGGCGATCTTCAATCACATCACCGCGCGCGTGTCCGGGCCGGAGCGGCATTTCCTCATCAATCCCTATGGGTTGATGTACGAGGAAGTGACGCCGGAGACGCTGATCAAGATCGATATCGACGGCAACGCCGTCGGTCCGAGCGAGCATCCCGTCAACCCCGCCGGCTTCATCATCCATGGCGCGATCCACGCCGCGCGCGAGGACGCGCATTGCATCATGCACGTCCACACCACCGCCGGCATTGCCGTCTCCTGCAAGGAAGGCGGGTTGTCGCAGGACAATTTCTACGGCGCCATGTTCCACGACCGCGTTGCCTATCACGATTTCGAAGGCATCTCCGTTCATGCCGGCGAGCAGCCGCGCCTGGTGCGCGCGCTGGGCGACAAGGACGTGCTGATCCTGCGCAATCACGGGCTGCTGGTGGTCGGCGCCGACATCCCCAATACTTTTCGCTGGATGTGGTCGCTTCAACGCGCCTGCGAGGTGCAATGCCAGGCCCAGGCGATCGCCGGCGCCGACGTCGCCGTGCCGGAAGAGGTGCGGCGCCGCTCGACCAGGGACGCCGCCGATTTTGCCGGCGGCACCACCGCGCGCCTCATGTTCGACGCGATGGTCCGCCGCATGCGCGCCCGCCGCCCCACCGCCTGAGCCCCGCGAAAGGAGACGCCATGACCGACCTGCCGTTCCGCTCGGCGCTGGAGCTTGCCGCGGAGATTCGCGCCAGGCGCGTCGGCTGCCGCGAGCTGCTGGAGCTCTATCTGCGGCGGGTCGAGCGCTACAATCCGAAGCTCAACGCCATCATCGCCACCACGCTGGAGGCGGCGCGTGCGCGCGCCGACGCGGCGGATGCGGCGCTGCGGCGCGGCGAGAGCTGGGGGCCGCTGCACGGCGTGCCGATGACGGTGAAGGAATCCTACGACGTGACCGGGCTTCCCACCACCTGGGGCGCGCCGGAGTTCAGGGACCACCGCGCCGCGCGCAACGCGCTGGCGGTCGACCGCCTCATCGCCGTGGGCGTCGTGCTCTTCGGCAAGACCAACGTCCCGCTGATGCTGGCGGACTGGCAGAGCTACAACGAAATCTACGGCACGACCAACAATCCCTGGGACGCGACGCGCACGCCCGGCGGCTCCTCGGGCGGCTCCGCCGCGGCGCTGGCGGCGGGCCTCACCGGCCTCGAGGCCGGCAGCGATATCGGCTCCTCGCTGCGCAATCCCGCGCATTACTGCGGCGTCTACGCGCACAAGCCGAGCTGGGGCGTGGTCTCGATGCGCGGCCATGCGGTGGGCGGGCGCGTCGCCGCCGCCGACATCTCGGTGGTGGGGCCGATGGCGCGCAGCGCCGGCGATCTCGAGGTGGCGCTCGCCGCTATGGCCGGGCCCGACGAGATCGACGCCGAAGGCTGGCGCGTCGAGCTGGCAAGGCCGCGCCGCGAGCGGCTCGCCGATTTCCGCGTCGCCGTGCTGCTGAGCGTGCCTCATGCCGAGGTCGACCGCGCCGTGCAGGACGGCGTCCAGGCGGTCGCCGATACGCTCGCCAAGGCCGGCGCGGCGGTCAGCGACCGGGCACGGCCGGCGCTCGACACGCTCGAGGTCGACCGCCTCTTCCGCCGCCTGCTCGGCGGCGCCCTTTCGGGGCGCCAGCCCGACGAGGCCTTCCGCCGCAACCTCGAAAAGGCGCGGGCGCTCAGCCCCGAGGATATGAGCGGCACGGCGCAGGCCCTGCGCGCCGCCACGATGTCGCACCGCGACTGGCTCGTCGGCAACGAACTGCGCCACAAGATGCGGCTTGCCTGGGCGGAATTCTTTAGGGACTACGACGTGCTGCTCTGCCCGGCCGTCACCACCACCGCTTTTGCGCACAATCACGACGGCGATACCTTCGGCCGCACCATCGCCATCAACGGCCGGCAGCGGCCGATTCACGAGCAGCTCTTCTGGGCCGGCTATTCCGGCCTCTTCCATCTGCCGTCCACGGTGGCGCCGGCGGCGCTGTCGCCCGCGGGCCTGCCGACCGGCGTGCAGATCATCGGCCCGCAATACGGCGATCTCACCTGTTTGCGCCTGGCGCGCCTGCTGGAGCGCGAGCACCGCGCTTTCGTCCCGCCGCCGGGTTATGAGGCAAGCTGAGAGCCGGCTCGACCATGGATCTCGCCGCCTTCAAGGCATCGCTCGCCCGGAACCGGCCGCCGGCAAAGTTGAGCCTCGCGGCGCAGGCGCTGTGGTGGGACGCCAAGGGCGATTGGACCAAGGCGCATGAATGCGCCCAGGAGCAGGACGATGCGCAGGGCGCCTGGGTCCACGCCTATCTGCACCGCCGCGAAGGCGACGCCGCCAATGCCGGCTACTGGTACCGCCGCGCCGGCAAGCCGGCGCGGCGCGGCGCGCTCGCCTCGGAATGGGAGGCGATCGCGCGGGCGCTGTTGGCGGAGGATTAGAAGCGGATCGCCGGGCGGCCGAGGCAAGTCTCGCCGAGAGCAAACGGCAGAATGGCGCGCTTTGGCAGGCGGCTCCGTTCGTTACGAGGCCTCGGCCAAAAGCCCCGCCTCGCGGGCGACGCGCTCGAAATAGCTGAGATAAGCAGCCACTGTGGCGGCTTCGCTGAAGCCGCCGGCCGCGCGCTCCCGGCCTTTTGCGACAAGGCGCTGGGCAAGCGCCGGCTCGTCGAGCAGGCGACGCAACGCGTCGGCGAGCGCCGCGGCATCGTCGATCGGCACCAGAATTCCGCTTTCGCTCTCGCCCATGAGATAGCGCGGCCCGGGCGTGTCGGTGGACACCACGGGAACGCCGGCCGACCAGGCCTCCAGCACCACCAAACCCAGCGCCTCCTGCCAGCGCGAGGGAACGACGAGGGCCGCGGCGCGAGCCAGCAGCGCGTTCGTATCCTTGCGCCAGCCGAGGAAGCGCACTCGGCCGGCGATGCCAAGCTCCGCCGCCAAGCGGCGCAACTCCGGCTCTTCCTCGCCTTCGCCGGCAAGCCACAGATAGGCGCGCGGTACCGCGGCGATGGCGCGCAGCGCGAGGTCGAAGCCCTTCGTCCGATCGAAGCGGCCCATCCCGAGCACGACCGGCGCGTCGGACGGGGTGTCGAATCCATCGCACGCCGCCGCGGGCGGCTGGCTCGCGGCAAAATGCGGCAGCACGGTGATGTCGCCGCAAAATCCGAGCTGCTTGAAGTGGCGCACCATGTCCGGCGAGGGGACGACCATGCGTTCAGCGCGCTCATAGCAATCGAGGCCGCGGTACCAACCGACCTGCGCCACATGAACCCAGGAGCCGCGCGGCACGCGCTGGGCGGCCCGCGGCAGCCAGCTCAGCACGACCTGCGGCCGGAAGCGCCTGACGGCCTGCCTGACCCCCCACCAGGATCGCAAATCCCGCTTGCGGAGCGTGAACTGCGCCACCGGCACGCCGTGGCGGCGCAATTGCTCGGCCAGCTCGGGACCGCGCCGCGTGATGGCAAGCTGCTCCAGGCCGGCGCGAGCGAGTGCCGGGGCCAGCCGAACCAGGAAGTGCTCCATGCCGCCGGCGACGCGATCGGCTGTAATGAGGTGGACGACGCGCGTCACGGGGCGTCCAACAGCCTGATCGGGCTCGTGCCGCGGAAAATCTCGCAAGTGGCGTAGATCGCATCGGCATCGGCGCGGCCGAGTCCGAGCTGCGCCGCCGCATAACGCCAAAATTCGCGCGACGCATAGCTCTTTCCCGCCTGCCGGCGGGCATAGTGCCAGGCTCGGCCTGCCGTCCGGCGCAGCGCGTAGCGACGCAGCGACGGCGGCAGCCTTGCCGAGCGCTCCACGAAGCGGGCGACCGCCAAGTTGAGGTCGTGCAACTCTTGCGCCTGCTGTTCGGACTGCCGTCCCGGCGCCGTGCTGGGCTGAAGATAGACGACCATCGGCACGCGGGCGAAAGGCGTCGCCTGCGACAGCCGCAGCTCGATCGAATAGTCCTGGACGAAAACACCGTCGTCGCAACCATGGACCCCGCGGACCAGCTCGGCGCGCGCCAGCCAGGAAGACGTCGTCGTCTGAGCGCGCCGCAATGTCGCGCGAAGCGCATCCGGCACAAGCTCGACCGCGCCGCTGAAGCGACAGGCTTGCGCGCGCCGTTGCGCCGCCTCCAGCCCCTCGGCGGGGAGGTAGGAAGCGCCGGCACCAAAGGCGAAGCCGGCGGGGCCGGCCTTGACGGCGTCGAGCAGCGCGGCGGTTGCGCCGGGCGTCAGCATGTCGTCGCCGTCCAACGTCTTGATGTAGTCGCCGCGCGCCGCGGTCAGGCCGGCGTTCAGCGCGATGGCTGGACCGCGATTGGCCTGCTCGATGATGCGCCGCTCCGGCCAAGCCGCCGTAAGCTCACGGAGGAGGGCGACGCTCTCGTCGCTCGACCCGTCATCGACAAAGATGAATTCTCGTGCGAAATCGCCGGCTTGCGCTTCCAGCCCCGCGACGACGAAAGGCAGGTATGGCGCCTTGTTGTAGACTGTTACCACATAGCTCACGCAGGGCCCGGGCATCGCGCCGAACGTTCAAGCTGAAAGGGATCGTTGACAGCGCGCCAACCCGCGGGCCGCCCCGTCGGGCTCGCTGCGCGGGCGCGACCTTAGCAAAACCGGCCAACAGTGCACCAGCAAGATTCTTGCCGGAACCGCTGCTCTTCGCCGATCGGCCGGTACAGATGGCTGCAAGATGCGTCAATCCGACAGCCGCGAGCGAGCGGAAGGAACCCAATCCGCTCCTTCCAAGGACGTATGAGGAATGTCAAGCCCGCCGCGGCAGCGGCGTCGGCGCCTGGGCCGACTGACCCGCGGCTTGCGCCTGGATCTGGCCCGAAATCTCGCCGCCGCGCTCGATCTCGATCTGGTGATAGCGCACTTCGGCCGCGACCTTGCCATTGGCATGGACGAGGAGCCGGCCGCTGACGTTGAGCGCACCCTCGAATCGGCCGCGGATCTCGGCGCTTTCGACCGAGGCCGAGCCGGTGAACAGGCCGCCCTCGGCGATGTTGATGTCGTGGCAGCCGGAGATGTTGGCCTTGACGGTGCCCTCGACGACAAGGCAGTCGCAAGAGGTGATCTCGCCGGAGAAGACGATGCCCCGGCCGACGACGAGCTTGCGGGTGGCGGTTTCCGCCTTGGCGGTGGGTTGGACGGGCGGGGTAGGCTGGGTGGCGGCGGGTTTGGTGTTGAGCATGGTGCAGCGGCTCCCAGGATGGCGAGCGGGTTGAAAAGCGGCCGACTTTAGCCGGCAGTGCCGGACAGGGCCGGAGTCAAATTTGGTACGCGAGCGCGGCCGAAGAACGACCAAGCTTGCCGCGACTCGGCTACGGCCTCATACCGCGCAGAGTCTTATACCACATCGGGCGCTTTGTGAGGGGCTTTCCGACGGGATCATGAGCGAGCGATCCACAAAGCGGCGCGGCGCCTGATCGATGACGGGCGGCGCGCCGCCGATTCGGACTCGGCCATCTTCGACCGCATCGTCTCGCCGAGTCCAGCCTGTTTCCAGACGACAAAGACCGGTTATCACCCTACGTCGCCGCCCGCCTATTGCTTGGGGGCCTCAGGCGGCACGGGCGTCGCATCGGATGCGGGCGGCGCGACTTCCGTGCGCGCGCCGCCGACAAGACCGAGCTCGCGCAGCATCAGCGCCCGCGCAGCATCGGCCGGCTCGGGCCGGGCGGCACGTGGCATTTTCGTCGGCGTCGATACTCCCATGCCCGGCCTGCGCGCCTCTTGCGCATGCGCGGCCGACGGCGGAGCAGGTGGCGGGACAGCCTTGTCGGTGCCCGCGGCGTCGAGCGCGCGCGTCATCCGCGACTGCGTTTCACCGGCAGGCGCGGAGCGGCGCGGTTTCGGCGCGCTCGCCGCTTCGAAACTGGCCGTGGGCTGCGGCTCGGCAACGGCGTTACGCAGCACAATCTCTTCCGTATCCGCCGGCGCGGCGCTTGCCGCGGGCGGGGCAGGCGCATCGATTGCGGGCGGCGCAGGCACGTCGATTGCCGCCGGCGCGGTCGCAACGACCGGCGATTCCGGCTCCGGCTCAGGCGCCGCCGATATCGTCGGCGGTGCGGGCGGAGACACCGGCACCGTCTTCTCGGCGTTCACGATCCGCGGCGCCGGCGGCGAAGAAAGACCCCAGACGGCAATGGCGAGCGCCGCAAGCATCGCCGTCGCCCCGCCGGCAAGCCAGCGCCACCGCACCGGCCGCACCGCCCGTTGCCGTCCATCCTCCGCTGTGAGCGGCGCCGGCGCCGCTCGCAGCGGGAGCAGGGCACGCGCGGCGGCCGGCCGCGATACGCTCTCTTCCGTCGCCTTCGCGAGCCGGAACAACAAATCCGCGGTCGGTATATCGCTGCACAAGGCGAACCAGCACAAGCGCCGGGCGATCGCGCAGAGAGAGTCGTGATCGGGCGCGGCGCCCGGCTGGGCGGCGGCGTCGATCTCGCGGGCGATGGCCTCCAGATTTACCGCGAAGGCACGGCCGACTTGGCCGCCTTTTGCCGCGACGAACGCGCGCAGCGCCACAGCCACCTCGCGGAGGCTGATGGCATCGGAGGCGATCGATGGCGCCGCGACGGCCATGGCACTCCTTCTCCGCCGCAGGAAGCAAGACGCGGCGAAAGGCCGATTATTGCAACTGTGCCGGCCTTTGACGAGACATTCATCGTCGCGGCTCCGGCAGCGATTGCGCAAGAAACCAGCATCGGAGGCGCATTTCCCATGCACGCGCGGGTGGCAGCCGCCGCCCCGACCCGAAGGCCCGCCACCGGCCGGGGACGGGTTGCCGGGAAAGCTGCCGACGGCGTAGGCTAGGCTTGGTCCGCGCCCGCCGAACGCGGCACGGAATGTACAGATAAATTAACAAAACCAATATCTTATACTGATCCCTATCCTCTCATACCGTATGTGGCGCTGTCCGACATGGCCATGAGCGAGCAATCCGCCGGCGCCGGCGCGGCGCCGGCAGGCCAGGCGGCGGAGCGCCCGCGTGGGCGCAGCCTGCGCTCGCTGTTGCCGCTGCTGTCCTATCTCGGGCCTTACCGGCTGCGCCTCTTGGGCGCCACCACCGCGCTTCTGGTCTCCTCGGCCAGCGTGCTGATGCTCGGCCAGGGCGTCCGCCGCCTGGTCGATGATGGGCTCAGCGCCGCGGACCCGGCCCGGCTCGATCGGATCGTCGAGCTGCTTATGATCATCGTCGCGGTCATGGCGGCGTCCACCTATGGCCGCTTCTATCTCGTCTCCTGGATCGGCGAGCGCGTCGTCGCCGATCTGCGCGTCGCCGTCTTCGACCGCATCGTCGCGCTGAGCCCGGCCTATTTCGAGACGACCAAGACCGGTGAAGTGCTGTCGCGGCTCACCACCGACACCACGCTGCTGCAGACCGTCATCGGCTCCAGCGTGTCGCTGGCGCTGCGCAACGCGCTGATCCTGGCCGGCGGGCTCGTCATGATGGTGGTGACGTCGGTGAAGCTGGCGGGCCTGGTGCTGGTCGTCGTGCCGGTGGTGGTGGTGCCGATCCTGTTCTTCGGCCGGCGCGTGCGCGCGCTGTCGCGCCGCTCGCAGGACCGGGTCGCCGATGTCGGCGCCTACGCCGAGGAGATGATCAACGCCATCCGCACCGTGCAGGCCTTCACGCACGAGCCGATCGACCGCGCCCGATTCGCCGGCCGCGTCGGCCAATCTTTCGATACCGCGGTCGCACGCATCCGCGTGCGCGCGTGGCTTACCGCGGTTGTCATCCTGCTCGCCTTCGGCGCCATTGCGCTCGTGCTCTGGGTCGGCGGCTACGACGCGATCGCCGGCCGGATGACCGGCGGCGAGCTTTCCGCCTTCGTCTTCTATGCCGTGCTCACCGCGTTTGCCGTCGGCACGCTCTCGGAGGTGTATGGCGATCTCCAGCGCGCGGCCGGCGCCGCCGAGCGGCTGCTTGAGCTGCTCGCCACGGAGGCGGAGATCGCCGCGCCGGCACAGCCGCTCGCCTTTCCCGTGCCGCCGCGCGGCCATGTCGAGCTCGACGGCGTCACCTTCTTCTATCCCTCGCGGCCGGAGCGGGCGGCGCTCGCCGATTTCTCGCTGGCCGTGGCGCCGGGCGAGACGGTGGCCCTGGTGGGGCCGTCGGGCGCCGGCAAGACCACGGTGTTCCAGCTCCTGCTGCGCTTTTACGACCCCACCCGCGGCAGCGTGCGCGTCGACGGCGTCGACATTGCCGCGGCCGACCCGGCCGAGCTGCGCCGGCGCATCGGTTTCGTCGCGCAGGACCCGGTGATCTTCGGCGCCTCGGCCGCCGACAACATCCGCTATGGCCGTCCCGAGGCGAGCGACGGCGAGGTCCGCGCCGCCGCCGAGGCGGCCGCGGCGGCGGAATTCCTCGACCTTCTGCCCGAGGGTTTCGATACCTTTCTCGGCGAGAAAGGCGTGCGGCTGTCCGGCGGCCAGCGCCAGCGCCTGGCGATCGCCCGCGCCGTCCTGCGCAACCCGCCGATCCTGCTGCTCGACGAGGCGACTTCGGCGCTCGACGCGGAATCGGAGCGCGCGGTGCAGCAGGCGCTGGAGCGCCTGGCGGCAAGTCGCACCACCCTCGTCATCGCCCATCGCCTGGCCACCGTGCTGCGCGCCCAACGCATCATCGTCATGGCGGAGGGCCGCATCGTCGCGCAAGGCCGGCACCACGACCTCATCCGCGAGGACGGCCTCTACGCGCGGCTCGCCGCGCTGCAATTCACCGACCGGCCGGCTTAGGAGATGGGCTGCAACGCTGCGCGCGAGCCTCTATAACTGGCCCCGATGCCGGCTTCTCCCCTCCGCCCCATGCTGGTGCCGCTGATCGTCGCCTGCGCCTTGTTCATGGAGAACTTGGACTCGACGATCATTGCCACCGCGCTGCCCACGATCGCGCGCTCGCTGGACGAGGACCCGCTCCGCCTCAACCTCGCCATCACCTCTTACTTGCTGAGCCTCGCCGTCTTCATTCCGCTGAGCGGCTGGGTCGCCGACCGTTACGGCGCGCGCCCGGTGTTCCGCGCCGCGATCGTCACTTTCACCATCGGCTCGGCCTGCTGCGGGCTCGCCCAGTCGCTGCCGGCGCTGGTCGCCGCGCGGGTGCTGCAAGGCCTCGGCGGAGCGATGATGGTGCCGGTCGGCCGCCTCGTCATGCTGCGCAGCGTGCCGAAATCGGAGCTGGTGCGCGCCATGTCCTATGTGACGGTGCCGGCGCTGATCGGGCCGGTGCTAGGCCCGCCGCTCGGCGGCTTCATCGTCACTTACAGCTCCTGGCGCTGGATCTTCTATATCAACCTGCCGATCGGGCTGCTTGGCATCGCCCTCGCCACGATGTTCATCGAGAACGTCAAGGAGGAGGCCGACTGGCCGCTCGACCTGCGCGGCTTCGTGCTCGCCGGCACCGGGCTGGCCGGGCTCATGTTCGGCTTCGAGACGGCGGGGCGCGGCGTGCTGCCGCTGCCGATCGTCGCCTGCCTGCTCGCCGGCGGCGCGATCTGCACCGCTCTCTACGTCTTGCACAGCCGCGTTCACGCCTTCCCCATCGTCGATCTCGGCCTGCTGCGGATCCCGACCTTCGCCTCGGCCGTCGTCGGCGGCTCGCTCTTCCGCGTCGGCATCGGCGCGCTGCCTTTCCTGCTGCCGCTGATGCTGCAGCTCGGATTCGGCCTCTCGCCCTTCGCCTCCGGCCTCCTCACCTTCGCCAGCGCCGCCGGCGCGATGACGATGAAGATGACCGCCGCGCCGATCATCCGCGCCTTGGGCTTCCGCCGGGTGCTGCTCGGCAATGCGGTGATCTCGAGCCTCTTCGTCATGAGCTATGCGCTGTTCTCGCCGGCCACGCCGCATTGGATCATCCTGGCGGCGCTGCTCGCCGGCGGCTTCTTCCGCTCGCTGCAATTCACCAGCACCAACACCCTGGTCTTCGCCGACGTGCCGGCGCCGCTGCTGAGCCGCGCCACCAGCTTCCAGAGCATGGCGCAGCAGCTCTCGGTCAGCATCGGCGTCGGCATCGGCGCGCTGCTGCTGCATGTGACGCTGCTCGCCCGGGGCAAGACGGCGCTCGGCGCCGACGACTTCTCCGCGGCCTTCCTCGCGGTCGGCCTGATCTCGCTGTCCTCGATCCTCTTCTACCTGCCGTTGGCGCGCGAGGCCGGCGCCGAGGTCAGCGGCCACCACGCCGCGCCGGAAGCGCTCACTTCTGCTTTGCCAGATAAGCGATGATCGCCTTGCGGTCGTCGGGATTCTTGAGCCCGGCGAACAGCATCTTGGTGCCGGGAATCTTCGCCCTGGGGTCGGTGAGGTAGGTGTCGAGCTCGGCCTCGGTCCAGGTGATGCCGGAATTCTTGTTGGCCGCGGTGTAGTTGAAGCCGGGCGCGGTGCCCGCCGAACGCCCGACGATGCCGGCGAGGCTCGGCCCGATCTTGTTGGTTCCCGGCTCGACCGAATGGCAGACGGCGCAATAGCGCTTGAAGACCGTCTCGCCGGCATCCTGCGCCCGGGCGCGCGGCGCGACTGCCAGCAGCGCCAGCGCGGCAAGGGACAAGGCGGCAATATGCGAGCGATGCATCGTTCATCCTCCCTCGGGGCCAGCGGTTGCGTCCGCTGCGTGGCAATGTCGGCGCCGGCTCTTATCCAATCCGCTCGCGGCTGACAAGCCCCGGCGCCGCCGCCGCATTCAACAGCCCCGTCACGTCGCTGACGATGCGCGCGAGCAGCGACGCCGCGATCGTGCCCGGCCCGCCCTCTTCCGCCGCCGCGAGCGATGCCGTCAGCCGCGCCAGCGGCGCGTCGAAGCCGGGGCGCGGCGCCGGCGCGCGCCGTTCGAGCAGCGCCTGCGCCGCGTCCGACAGCGCCCGCTCGATCAGGCCGCCGAGTGCGTGGAGCGGCTCCGCCGGCGCCGCGGCGGCGCCGAGCTGGGCCGAAAGCGCGATGGCATGGCGGCAAAGCCGATGGGCATAGACGAGCAGCGCGAAGCCGGCGGCGACCGGCGCGCGCCGCCGCGTCGGCTCGGCGAGCATGCGCTGGAAACCGGCATCGGCATTGGCGATCGCGAGCTCCGCCTGGCGGCGCAGCGAGGCAAGGCTCGGCCCGGCCGCCTCGAGCCGCGCCAGCCCGGCGAGCACTTCGGCGACAAACGCCTGGTCGGCGCCGATGGCGCGGGCCAGCCGCTCGCGGAGCTGCTCGCGCTCCCATTGCGGCCAGAGCAGATATCCCGCGGCGAGCGCCAGCGCCGCGCCGCCGATGGTGTAGGCGACGCGCTCGGCGAGATCGATCCAGGGATCGGCGCTGCTCATGCCGATGAGCAGAATGATGAGCGGCGTCAGGAAAGTGATGGCATAGCCGTAGCGCCGGCGGATGAGCAGGAAGGTGGCGAAGAGCAGCAGCCCGATCGCCGCGTCGTAGCCCGCGCTGCCATGCACATAGGCGAGCAGCGCACCCGCCACCGCCGCGCCGGCGATGGTCCCGGCGGTGCGCTGCAAGGCGCGGGCGAGCGTGCCGGCGTAATCCGGCTGCAGGATGACGAGCGAGGTGAGCGGCAGCCAGATGCCGTGCGGCAGGCGGAAGCGGACGACGATCGCGGCATCGAGCGCGGTGACGGCGGCGACCCGCAGGGCGTGGCGGAAGATGGCGGAGCGCGGGCTGGCATTGGCGCGCAGCGCCGAGACGACCGCCCCCCGCGGCCGGCGATGGGCGAAGGGCAGACGCAACAGGTCGGGGAGGCGCCGGCGCCGGCCGAACAGCAGGCGCAGCGCCTCCTCCGCATTGTCGAGATGGCGCAAGGCCTGCGCCCAGGCGAGGGGCGCGGCCGAAGCCGGCGTCTCGCCGGTCTGCGCCGGTGCCGGTTGCAGGCGCTGGCGCAGCCCCGCAAGCGACAGCTCGCCTTTGCCCGCAAGCAGGATGTGCGCCACGTCATGACAGGCTTGCCGCAGCTCGGTTTCGGCGGCCGGACCCGCCGCGAGCTCGCCCAGCGTCACCGCCGCGGCGGCGACGCGCGAGGCGGCGTTGAGCAGCACGACGAGCTGGGCGATGGTGGTGCCGGGACCGGCGGTGCCGGCGCGCATCTCGCCCAGCGCTTCGCGCGCCCGCTCGATCGCTTCGCGCGAAGCGGCTTGGCGCCGGGCAATGACCTGCTCGCGCCGGCGCCGCGCCACGACGCTCTCGGACTCGTCCTCGCGCGCGATCGCGGCGACCAGCGCCGCCACGGCCTCCCAGGCGCTCGCCACTTCCTGCTCGAGGCGGCGATAAGGCCGTAGCTGCCAGAAGGCGAGCGCCACCAGCACGGTCCAGAGTCCGCCGCCGGCATAGCCTTCCGCCCAGACGACCCCCTGGCCGCCGCCGATCTCGCCGATCTGGAGGCCGACGAGAAAAGCGGTGGCGGCGTTGATGCCGAGCGAGGCGCCGCCGGGGCCCAACGCGCGGATCATGCCGCTGATAATGCCGATGGCGGCCATGACCAGCGCCGCCGTCCACCAGCTCCCCACCGCCGCGCCGCCCAGCAACAGCAGGCATGCGCCGCCCAGCGCCTGGATCAGCATGGCGACGAGCCGGCTGCGATAAGGGCCGCCGACATCGACCATCGAGGTGGCGAGCGCGCCCAGCACCGCGGGATAGGCGAGATCCCCGAGCCCCAAAGGCGGCAGCAGCACGAGCGGCGTCGCCGCGGCGATGGTGCCGCGCCAAGCGGTCGACAGCGCGATGCGGTTGGGGCCGCTGCGGAGCCATTTCTTCAGAGATCGGCGCATGATCCATCCGTCCTCGCGGCGGCCGGTCCTGGAAATCTCCGGCGGGCGGGGTAAGCTGCGGCCGGAACCGAGGGAGCCGAGGTGATCGCCGCAACATGACCGCCAGCGCCGATGAAATGGCCGGCCCGACGTCGCGCGTCTTCTTCTCGCAGCGGCTGCGGCTGCATTACGTCGACTGGGGCAACCCGGCGGCACCGCCGCTGCTGCTGCTGCATGGCGGGCAGGATCATTGCCGCAACTGGGATTGGGTCGCCGAACGCCTCCGCCACGAATGGCACGTCATCGCCCCCGATCTGCGCGGTCATGGCGACAGCCAATGGTCGCCCGACGGCAATTACAGCATGGCGGGATATCTCTACGACCTCGCCCAGCTCGTCCACCAGCAGCAGCTCGCGCCGGTCACCATCATCGCCCATTCCTTGGGCGGCAACATCGCCTTGCGCTATGCCGGGATCTATCCCGACAAGGTGGCGAAGCTCGTCGCCATCGAGGGAATGGGCCCGTCGCCCAAGCTGCTCGCCGAGCGGCTCAAGCGCACCATCGCCGAGCGCATGCAGAAATGGATCGACGAGCAGCGGGCGCTCTCCGGCCGCGTGGCGCGGCGCTACGCCTCGATCGAGGAGGCGTTCAAGCGCATGCAGGAGGCGAACCGGCATCTCTCGCCCGAGCAGGCGCGCCATCTGACCCAGCACGGCGTCAACCAGAACGAGGACGGCACCTATAGCTGGAAATTCGACAATTACGTCCGCGCCTGGCCGCCTTACGACATGACCGTTTCCGATGTCGAGCAGCTCTGGGCGCGCATCGCCTGCCCGACGCTGCTGGTCTACGGCAAGGAGAGCTGGGCGTCAAACCCGGTCGAGGACGGCAGGATCGCGCATTTCAGGCGCGCGCGGGTCGAGAGCTTCGAGAAGGCGGGCCATTGGGTCCATCACGACCGGCTCGACGCCTTCATCGACACGGTGCGCGCGTTCTTCAAGGAGGGGTGAGCGATGAAGGCGGCGGTGGTCGGCGAGAAGGGCTTGGAGATCCGCGAGGTGCCGCGGCCGCAGCCCAAATCGAACGAGGTGCTGGTGCGCGTGCGCGCCGCCGGGCTCAACCGCGCCGACCTTGGGGTCGCCGCCGGCCATCGCCACGGCGCGCTGGGCGGCGCCGGCACCATCGTCGGGCTCGAATGGGCGGGCGAGGTGGCCGAGATCGGCACCGACGTCAAGGGCATCAAGCCGGGCGACCGCGTCATGTGCTCGGGCGCCGGCGGCTACGCCGAGTATGCGGTGAGCGATTGGGGCCGCGTCTCGCCGATCCCCGCCAACGCCATGAGCTTCGCGCAGGCGGCGGGCTTGCCGGTGGCGCTGCAGACCATGCATGACGCGCTCGTCACCAACGGCCGGCTCCAGGCCGGCGACAGCGTGCTGATCCAGGGCGCGAGCTCCGGCGTAGGATTGATGGGGCTGCAGATCGCCAAGCTCATGGGCGCGCGGCCGGTGATCGGCAGCTCGACCAACCCCGACCGCCGCGCGCGGCTCGCGGAATTCGGCGCCGATCTCGCCATCGACAGCAAGGATCCCGCCTGGCCCGAGGCGGTGGCGGAGGCGACCCAAGGCAAGGGCGTCGATCTCATCGTCGACCAGGTCTCGGCGAGCGTCGCCAACCAGAACATGAAGGCGGCAGCGATCCTCGGCCGCATCGTCAATGTCGGCCGGTTGGGCGGCACGAGGGGCGAGTTCGATTTCGACCTGCACGCGCTGAAGCGCCTCGACTATATCGGCGTCACCTTTCGCACGCGGTCGCTGGAAGAGGTGCGCGAGATCGTCCGCCGCATGCGCGCCGATCTCTGGGGCGCGGTCGAGGCCGGCAAGCTCGCGCTGCCCATCGACCGCAGCTTCCCGCTCGACGAGGCGGCGCAAGCGCTGGCGCATATGCGCGCCAACGCCCATTTCGGCAAGATCGTGCTCACGATGTAGGCGGCCGTCGCGGGGAGCACCCTACGTCATCGGTGTACACCGGCGACACAAATTTGGTGTGCGCCGATGACGCAGCGCGTCGCCGCAGACCGGCTCGGCACGCATTATAAGGGCATCGCCCTCCCCCGCCAAGGCTCGCGCGAATGAGCGAGACGGTCAGCTCGCGCTGTTTTGAGACGCCGCTCACGCCGCCGGACCGCCCCGATAGTAGGGATTGGGGCGCGTGCGTTCCCGGCAGCCGGGGATTTCCCAATAGGGATGCCCGAAGAACGGAAATGCCTTGGCGATGCCGGCCTGCCATAGGCGGTCGGCACCCGCCGGCGGATCGATCAGCTCTTGACGGTGCTCAGTGCCGGGCAGCCATCATTGCGAGGATGGCACGGAACGCTGCAGCCGGCGCGTGTCGCCGGGCTCGTTCAGCATTTTGCGTTCCGCGAAACCCCCAAGGAATTCCGATCTGGGGCAACGATTCCTGCGCGTCCTCGAGATTCGCGTGGATATGGGCGACAGGCGTAGCGCAGCACTTCAAATCAGCGACCGCTTTCGGGAAATCAAATCCATCTCGGCAGGTGGCCGATTGCATCGCAACCAGCCCGTCACCGAGAGACGAGACAGTTCCCGAAGATTGAGATAATATTTTATCAGTTCAATCAACTAGTTAGCGTATTATAGTGCATGTTTTTTCAATGATAAAACTTGCAAACTGGGACGCTTTACCCGATATTGTGGGCATGACGAGACTTCAAGCGCTCAGGAAGCGCCTGCGGCCGGGACAGGTCTATCGACGCAAGGACCTCGCGCGCTGGTCGAACGCGGTCGATCGCCACCTCAAGCAACTGCAGGATGAGGGAACCCTGACGAAGCTGGCGGGCGGCCTCTACGCTTACCCGAAAGACACGGTGTTCGGAAAAGCCCCGGCGGAAGATGACAAGCTCGTCAGCACGTTCCTCAGGGATCACCGCTTTCTTCTGGCATCTCCCAACGCCTACAACAGCCTTGGGGTCGGAACGACGCAGCTTTACGACAAGACCGTCGTTTATAATCACAAGCGACATGGCCTATTCTCGCTCGGCGGGCGGACGTTTGAGTTCCGCGTCAAGCCGTCTTTTCCCAAGACGCTGAACCGGGAATTTCTGCTGGTCGATCTCGTGAACAATGTTGATCGTCTCGCCGAAAGCAAGAGCGAGGTGCTTGCCCGCGTTAAGGAACGCGCGTCGTCGTATGACGTGTCGCGGTTACGGCGTGCTGTGCGCGACTATGGCAATGTGCGAACGAAGAAGTTCTTCGCCGAAGCGCCCATTGCGGCCGTTCAGCCGAGTAGTATCAGCTTCCAACAGCGGGCCTTTGGCTGACAGCCCGCTCCGGCTACCATGGGCGAAATGCAGTCACTAGCTGAAGGGTTGCTCGCCACTCTTGGGCGCCTAGTCCTCACCGGGCATCGCACCGAGCGCGGTGCTCAGTGCGATCCTGTTCCCAGCCCTCCAAGCGTCGATTAGTTGGCGGCCCTTTTCGCTGACCCAGACAGTGTATGTAACAATCTCGTTCATATTGTTCGCAACCATGACGGCTTGGGCTAATCCTGCCGAAATAAGACGTGCGAAACTGAGGAGACCGTCTCCGGATATGATCAGAGCGCCCTTAGAATACTCAGAAAGGAAAAGGAGAAGATCGATAGTGGGATTGTCGAACGCGCCATTCAATGCAGTTAACATTGCTTTGTAGGAGTATATCGCTTCCGGACTGATCGTTCCTCTGTGATATAGCGCGTGGCATGTGGGACAGAGCGCGATTAGGTTGGCGAGATCGTGACCGCCACCAGCCTTCACCTCCCAAATGTGATGCAAGTCCAGCGCAAGTATGCCTCGACATGTCGGCACCGCGCAACGATAGCCAGCCTCGATCAAGACCGCTGTCTTAAGGCTGAGAGACAAAGACCGTCGCTCTCTTCCCTTCTTGATGTCCCTGTTCATGCTCTATGAACAGCGTGTCGCCAAGACGATGTCAAGCTGCGGTGCGAAGCGCTACCCCATTGAGCTTCTGGGGATCAGTGACAGTGTTAGCAGACGGGCCAACGCCGATCCCCGTGTAGTTCAGAACCACTCTATGACCTCGTATTCTTGTCGGGACCGGCGATCCGCATGCGGTCGATTTTGTGGGGAAACTACACCGCCTGCGATACGAATGCTAGGCTGGACTGCGATTCAGGGAGAGGCGGGAATGAAGTGGAAGGATCGCACGATTGACGAGATCGCGGAGATGATTTGCATCCCGCAAGGCAAGACCAATTCCTTCTTCGTCTACCGCAGCAGCTCCTACATCACACGCTTCTTTCGAGATGCTGACACTGACTATGCGCACGACGGCACCAGCCGCGCTGTCTGGACAGCCGGGACCTTGGTAAAGATTCTCGAAGAGCCGCACCCCGACGCTCAAACCCCGCCAGACACGTTCTGCCGCGTCATTCGCGTCCTCATGGACCAAGGAGACGCCATAAATGAGGGACCCGACCGGCCGGGTGCTCTCAAGGCCCTCAACACTGCCTTGGCGCGGGAGGGTTTCGAGGCATTCTACGCCGAGGACAAGCAATGCTATCTCCGGCACATCGGGACCAAAAGAGTGGCGGGCGTCTCGACCAGCCCGCATCGCCCCCTATCGGCCGCCGAGCGCACCAGACGCGCGCAGCTCGCCGCCTACTTGGACAAGTGCTCGGAGGACGAGCTGATCGAGAAGGTGCTTCTCCCGATGCTGCGGCAGGCTGGCTTCCACCGCATCACTGCAGGTGGCCACAAGGACAAGTCCAACGAGTTCGGCAAGGACATCTGGATGCGGTACCAGTTGCCCACCCAGCACTACCTCTACTTCGGCATCCAGGCCAAGAAGGGGAAGTTGGATTCATCCGGTGTGACGAAAGGGACCAACGCCAACATCGCCGAAATCTACAACCAGGCCCTGATGATGCTGGCACATGAGATTTTCGATCCAGAGACTAACCGGAAGGTGCTGGTGGACCATGCCTTCATCGTGGCCGGCGGTGAGATCACCAAGGCTGCTCAGCAGTTGCTTGGTGGCATGCTTGACGCCACCAAGCGCAGCCAGATCATGTTCATGGATAGGAACGACATTCTCAATCTCTTCATCGTCCACAACGTTCAGTTGCCGGAGGGTGCGCTACCAAAATCTACTTCCGACCTTGATGACGATATTCCCTTCTAATCCCTCGCTATCCATGTTGGCGATTCGACGGTTTGCGCGGCCGCGTATATACGCTCCGTATATGATCCAAAGGAATGAGGCCAGGGGCGGGATCGAAGCACCGACACTGGGATTTTCAGTCGCAGAGTGGAGCGCCGCTCATCAAAACCATTCTCCATATGCCGAACCCTGTCCCCGCAGCCGAGGTTCGAGTGAAGCGCGGAGCGGGCGCTTGGCGGCCTCATCAACAAAAGTTCGCTGAGTCCGCTTCGCTGTTCTTGGCCCCTTAAGGCGGACCGACAGCTTTCGGCACATACCTGCCCGCTCTCCCGCGTGGGCCGACGGACCTGCGCACCCTACTCCACCGGTCCCTCTTCCGCGAGGCGCGCCAGCGCCTCGGAGCGGTGGCCTTTCTGGTGGAAGTAGTTGGCGCGGTAGAATTCCAGCACGAAGTCGCGGTAGAGCGCCGGCGGATAGCGCGCGGGATTGCCCGGGCCGGTGCAGCTCGGCAGGCATTCGATCAGCGTGTCTGGGTTGGGGCTGTGGAAATAGGCGATGGAATAGCGGTCGGCGCCGCTGTCGTTGAGCACGCCATGCGGCGTCGACAGGAACCGGTCGTTCGACCAGCGCCGCATCATGTTGCCGAGATTGACCAGGAAGGTGCCGGGGACGAGCGGCGGCGCCAGCCACCGGCCCGAGGGCAGCCGCACCGCAAGCCCCGGCACCTCGCCGCGCGCCAGCACCGTCATGAAGCTGTTGTCGGTGTGCGGCGCCTGACCGAAGAGGTTGTCCTCGGCCGCGTCCTGCGGCGGATAGTGCAGCAGGCGCAAGGTGACATGCGCCTCGTCGGCGAAAGCGCGCGCGAAATGGTCGGGCGGCAGGCCGAGCGCCACGGCGAAGGCCGGGAGCATGCGATCGCACAGTGCTTCCATCGCCTTGAGATAGGCCATGATGTCCTCGCGGAATCCGGGCAGCCCTGCCGGCCACTGGTTGCGGCCGCGCAAGGGCTTGCCGGCGATCACGTCGGGATGGTCGGGACCGCGGTCATGGCTGACGAAGAAGCTCTCGTTCTGGTTGGGCCGCGTCGCCTTGTGCACGGTGGAGGCGCCCTGCACCGAGGCGTTGACCGGGAGATAGCCGATATTGTTCTCGTTGAGCCTGAGCGCGAGCTTCTCTTCGAGCGGCAGAGCGTGAAAGCGCCGCGAGGCGGCAAAGGCGCGCTCGACCAGCGCGTCGGGCACGCCGTGACTGGCGATGTAGAAAAAGCCCACGCTCTCGCAGGCCTCGCGCACCGCGCGCGCCAGGGGCTCGAGCGCGCCCGCCTCGCCGGCGAAGAACGGGCCGTAATCGATCACCGGGATCGCCGCCGCGGCGGCTTCGGCGTCGCTTGCTGCCTGCTGCTTGAAGAGATGCACGATCGCCTCCTTCCGCTCAGACCGCCGGCCGCACGATGTCTGTCCTCATTCCGCACGGCATCATCCACCCACCTCATCCTAAATCCTTCTCCGCCCTAAAGTGCGGAGAAGGACTTGCCACTCACACCGCGGGGCGCGCGCGGATTTCCGGGGCGATCTTGCGCGGCAGAAAGGCGCCGTCGCGGGGATCGCCGAGGAACGCGCCGTCCTCGACCACGATCTTGCCGCGCAGGATGGTCATCGACGGCCAGGCGGCGACCTCGCGCCCTTCCCAAGGGGTGTAATCCGTCTCGTGCAGCGTGGCGGCGGTGAGCACGCGCTTCTGGCGGGGATCGAGCAGCACGATATCGGCATCCGATCCCACGGCGAGCGCGCCCTTGCGCGGATAAAGGCCCAGGATCCTGGCGGCGTTGGTCGAGACCAGGCCCACGAACTCGGCGAGACCGTAGCCGCGCCGTGCCACGGTCTCGGTATAGATCAGCGATAGCCGCGGCTCGATGCCGGCATTGCCGCCGGTCGTATCGTCGATGCGACGGCCCTGCAGCTTGACCTTGAGCGGGCAGCAGATCTCGTCGGTGCCGATGCATTGGATGGCGCCGCCGCGCGTAGCATCCCACAGCGCCTTCCGATCCTCGGCGAATTTCAGCGAGGGATAGGTGTGATAGATCTGCCCGCCCGGCCGCTTGTAGTCCTCGGCGCCGTAGAGCAGATACTGGTGCAGCGTCTCGCCATAGATCGGCGCGCCGCGCGCGCGAGCCTCGGCGATGGCGCGCACGCCGGCCGCCGCCGAGGTGTGCATCATGTAGAGCGCCGCGCCTTCGATGTTGGCGGCGAGCCGGATGACGCGGTTGAAGGAGAGATCCTCCGACAGCGTGTTGTGCACCTCGGCCATGTTCTCGAAGCCGGTGCGCTCCTCGCGCGCCAGCTTCTCGTACAGGTGCATGACGATGTCGTTGTCCTCGGCGTGGATCGCGGCGATGCCGCCTTTGCCCGCGGTGACCTTGAGGATCTCCCAGATGTCGCCGAAGCCGATCATGCGGCCGCGCCGGCTGAGCGTGATGTCGGTGGTGAAGATCTTGACGCTGGCGTGACCCTCGGCGATGGCCTCGCCCAGTTCGCCCAGGATGGCGGGCGGGATCTTGCCCTGCAGCATGAGGTGGAAGCCGTAATCGCAATGGCAGGCGCGCGCCCATTCCCTGCGGCGGCGCTCGATCGCGTCGGCGAGACGCTCGCCCGGGTTCCACATCGCGAAGTCGATGATGGTCGTGGTGCCGCCGAAGAGCGCGGCGCGGCTGACCTGCGCTGGCGGTCCGCTCAGCGTCGGCTGCGCCTGGCCCGGCATCGGAATCGGCCAGGAGCAGTGCACATGCGGATCGATGCCGCCGGGGATGACGAGCTGGCCTTCGGCGTCGACGATCCGCGCCGCGCCGATCGGCGCGAGGCTGCCCGGCCCGCCGATGGCGGCGATGCGGCCTTGCGCGATGCCGAGATCGGCCGGGGTTGGCCCCGAGGGCAACACCGCGGTGCCGCGCGACAGAATGAGATCAAGCATGGCCGCCGTTTTCCCTCATGCCGCAGGAGGCGCGTAGGGCTTGGCCGCGATGCGACGCATGGCATCGCCGATGAGCAGGATCGGCGCGTCCGCCATGCCCTCCTCCCCGCCGCCAATAGTCCCATTCGGGTCGGCGGCGGGCAAGGGCGCAGGGTGGGTTTGCCGCCGGCCCGCGCCATCGCCTAGGCTCATCCAAGCGCAGGAGGAGCCGGCCATGACCCAATCCCTTCGCGACCAGGCGCGCGCGCTCGGGCTCGACCGTCTCGCGGACGAGCATCTCGCCCAGCTCGAGCGGGCGCTGGCGGCGATGGCGCGCCATCTGGAACGCCTGCCGCGCGACCTGCCGCCGGCGCAGGAGATGGCGCTGATCTTCCGGGCGAAGGGCGCGGCGGAATGAGCGAGCTTGCCTTTCTCGGCCTTGCCGAGGCGAGCGATCTGCTGCGCCGGCGCCGGCTCTCGCCGGTCGAATACGCCAAAGCGCTGCTCGCGCGCATCGAGCGCCTCGACCGCCGCTATCATGCCTTTATCGCGCTCGCGCCGGAGCGCGCGCTCGCCGCCGCGCGCCAAGCCGAGGCGGAGATCGCCGCCGGGCGCTGGCGCGGACCGTTCCATGGCGTCCCTTACGCGCTCAAGGACATCATCGATGTCGCCGGGCTGCCGACGACGGCGCATTCCAAGCTGCTGATCGGCGCCGTCGCCACGGCGGATGCGGCAGTGGCCGCGCGTCTCGCCGCGGCGGGTGGCGTGCTGCTCGGCAAGCTCTCCACCCATGAATTCGCCATCGGCGGCCCGTCCTTCGACCTGCCCTGGCCGCCGGCGCGCAACCCCTGGAACCCGGACCATTTCCCCGGCGGCTCCTCGAGCGGCAGCGGCGCCGGGCTTGCGGCGGGCTTCTTCCCGGCGGCGCTCGGCAGCGACACCGGCGGCTCGATCCGCAACCCGGCCTCGCAATGCGGCATCACCGGCCTGAAGCCGACCTATGGCCGCGTCAGCCGGCGCGGCGTGCTGCCGCTCGCCTTCTCGCTCGACCATGTCGGGCCGATGACGCGCACGGTGCGCGACAACGCGCTGCTGTTGCAAATCGTCGCCGGGCACGATCCCGGCGATCCCGCCAGCGCCGACGAGGCCGTGCCGGACTACGCCGCCGCCCTCGGCCAGGGCGTCAAGGGCTTGCGGATCGGCGTCATTCGCCACTTCTATGCGACGGATATGGCGGGCGATGGCGAGATGGTGGCGGCGATCGAGGCGGCGCTACGGCTCTTCTCCGAGGACGGCGCCGAGATCCGCGAGATCACCCTGCCGCCGCTGCAGGATTTCAGCGCTTGCGGCCAGATCATCCTCGCCGCCGAAGCCTATGCCGTGCACGAGCGCTGGCTGAAAGAGCGGCCGCAGGATTACGGCGTGCGCGGGCGCGAGCGGCTGCTGGCGGGCGCGAGCTTGCGCGCGGCGGACTATCTGCAAGCGGTGCGCTGGCGGCTCAAGCTGCGCGACGCGGCGGCGGCGGCGTTTCGCGAGGTCGATGTCGCCGTCACCGCCTCGAGCCTCGATCCCGCCTGCCGCATCGATGACGACGAGGCCCTGGCCCGGACCTATTGGCGCCAGGCGCGGATGCCTTTCAACGTCACGGGCCAGCCGGCGCTGGTCATCCCGGCCGGTTTCGCCAAATCCGGCCTGCCGCTGTCATTGCAGCTCGTCGGCCGGCCGTTCAGCGAGCCCATGCTCTATCGCGTCGCCGCGGCCTATGAGGCGGCGACGCAATGGACAAGGCGCCATCCCGCGGGGTTGGCTTAGCTAAAGCCGCCACCCAGGAGCAACGGCACATCGCGCCGCAAGCGGCCAGCCGGCACGGTGCGGGCTTTCGCGGTTGCATCCTTCGACAGGCTCAGGGGCAACCGCTGCCGCCCGCCAGCGACGACGCTATGCGTCGCGCTAAGGCATCAGCCACCAGATCATGTCGTTGCGTTCGCCGCACTCCGCCGCCGAGCGATAGCGCTCCAAGGCAACCACCACCGGACCCTCGATGCGGCGCGTCTCCGGCACCGCCGCGGCGCAGCCGTCCCGGGACACGCCGTGCAGGCTCACGACCACGTTCGGCCAGTATCGCGCCGTATCGATATCGATGTCGCTTTCGCGGAAATGCCGCCGGATCGCCTGGCGCAGCGCCGTGGTCGGCTGCGGCACCCAGGGCGCCCGCAACTCGTCGGCCGCGCCCAGCAGCTCGCGCCGCAAGGCTGGACCGGGCGGCTCGAAGGCGCGATAGACGCCATATTCCGCGCTCCAGCTCGCCAGGACGGCCAGCACGATCCAGAGAGCGCGCGGCAGGCGGCGCGTCGTCGGGTGACGGCGGAGGGAGCCGCGGGGAAGCAGTTGGATCGAGGTCGCGGTCGACATGGCCCTTCCTCTGACGTCGCAAGGCCGAAAAACGCCCTACCTTATCTTCGGGGGCCGCGGACGCGACGGCTGTGACCGGCGTCACAGCGGCGCGAGGCACCGCGCCTTCGCCGGAGCCGTCCGCTCAAGAAGGTGCGATGCAAACCGGCGATGGCGGACCGGTGTTCGTCGTCATGGCAGAGCCCGGCCATCCGCGCTTTCCCGCGGCCGTCGCACCGGATGCCAGGAACGAGGCCGGACCTGACAATGATGAATTGCAATATGGGTCGCTGCGGCCTCGGCGCGAGGGCGCCGCGGTGGCTCGGCGCGGATTTTCTTGATAGGGTGCAGCCAACCATAAAACCTGGGAGATGCCGATGAGACCCACCCTGGCCCTTGCCGCCCTGCTCGCCTGCCTGTCGCTCGCGCCCGCCCGCGCCGACGAGCCGATCGTCATCAAATTCAGCCATGTCGTGGCGCCGGACACGCCCAAGGGCAAGGCGGCGGAGAAGTTCAAGGAGCTGGCGGAGGCGCGCACCCACGGCCGGGTCAAGGTCGAGGTCTATCCCAACAGCCAGCTCTACAAGGACAAGGAGGAGCTCGAGGCGCTCCAGCTCGGCGCGGTGCAGATGCTGGCGCCGTCGGTGAGCAAGTTCGGCCCGCTCGGCATCAAGGAATTCGAGGTCTTCGACCTCCCCTTTATCTTCCCCTCGGTGGCGGCGCTGCGCAAGGTCAGCGACGGGCCGATCGGCACGGAGCTGTTCAAGAAGCTCGAGCCCAAAGGGATCATCGGGCTGGGATATTGGGACAACGGCTTCTCCGTCATCGATTCCAACAAGCCGCTGCGCACGCTCGCCGATTTCAAGGGCATGAAGATGCGCATCCAATCCTCGAAGGTGCTCGAGCAGACCTACCGGGATCTCGGCGCCCTGCCGCAGGTCATGGCCTTCTCCGAGGTCTACCAGGCGCTGCAAACCGGCGTCGTCGACGGCGAGGAGAACACCCCCTCCAACATCTACACGCAGAAATTCTACGAGGTGCAGAAATACCTGACGGTGTCGGACCACACCTATATCGGCTACGCCCTCATCGTGAACAAGAAGTTCTGGGAAGGGCTGCCCGACGACATCCGCGCCGAGCTCGCCAGCGCCGCCAAGGACGCCACCGCCTATTGCAATGGGATCGCCGAGACCGAGAACGCCGAGGCGCTGGCCAAGATCAAGGCCTCAGGCACGGTCGAGTTCATCACGCTGACCCCCGAGCAGAAGGAGGAGTGGCGCAAGGGTCTGCTCCGGGTGCATGAGGAGATGGCGTCGCGCATCGGCAAGGACCTCATCGACGAGATCCACAAGGAGACCGGCGTCAGCGCGACGCAGTAGCGGCGACGGGCGAGGTTGCCCGGCAGGCAGCACCCTGCCCGCCGCTCGACGCCTATGCTCAGGCTTCCGCTCCGCATCCTCGACCGGCTCGAGGAGATCCTCATCGCCAGCCTGATGGCGGCGGCGACGGTGATCACCTTCATCGCCGTCGTCCATCGCTATCTCTCGACCGTGCCGGGGATCCAGGACTACGCCACCCAAATCGACATGACCTGGGCGCAGGAGCTTTGCGTCTACATGTTCATCTGGGTCGCGAAGTTCGGCGCCGCCTATGGCGTGCGCACCGGCATTCATGTCGGCGTCGACGTGCTGGTCAACCGCCTGCCGCCCGGCCCGCGCGGCCTGGTCATCCTCTTCGGCCTCTTCTGCGGCGCGCTCTTCACCGGCATCATCGGCTCGCTCGGCGCCCGCTTCGTCTGGGAGATCGCCCAGACCGACCAGGTTTCGGCCGACATGGAAGCGCCGATGTGGCTGGTCTATCTCGCCATCCCCTGCGGCTCCTATCTCATGTGCCTGCGCTTCCTCCAGGTCGCCTGGCGCTTCGCGCGCACCGGCGACTTGCCGTCGCACCGCCACGCCCGGGTCGAGGGCATCGAGCCGCCGACCGGCAGCGCGGGCGAGCCCATATGAACGCCGCGATCATCTTCGCCCTGCTCTTAGCCCTGATGCTGACGGGGATGCCGATCTCGATCTCGCTCGGCCTCACCGTGCTCACCTTTCTTTTTGCCATGACCGAGGTGCCGATCGAGAGCGTCGCCTTGAAGCTCTTCACCGGCATCGAGAACTTCCAGATCATGGCGATCCCGTTCTTCATCCTGGCCGGCAGCTTCCTCACCCATGGCGGCGTGGCGCGGCGGATGATCGCCTTCACCAGCGCGCTGGTGGGACACTGGCCGGGCGGTCTCGGACTCGCCGGCGTCGTCGCCTGCGCGCTCTTTGCGGCGATCTCCGGCTCCTCCGTCGCCACGGTGGTGGCGATCGGCTCGATCATCCTGCCGGCGATGATCGAGCACGGCTTCCCCCGCCGCTTCGGCGCCGGCGTCATCACCACCTCCGGCGCGCTCGGCATCCTGGTGCCGCCCTCGATCATCCTGGTGCTCTACGGCGTCTCGACCAACACCTCGATCGGCGCCCTCTTCATGGCGGGCGTCGTGCCGGGCCTGACCTTGGCGGCGGCGCTGGCGCTGCTCACCTGGCTCTACGCCTGGCGCAACCGCTTTCCCCGCATGCCGCGCGCCTCCTGGAGCGAGCGGTTGCGCGCCTTCCGCGACAGCGTCTGGGGCCTCTTGCTCATCGCCATCGTGCTGGGCGGCATCTATAGCGGCGCCTTCACGCCCACCGAGGCGGCGGCGGTGGCCGCCACCTACGCCTTCGTCATCGCCGTCTTCGTCTACAAGGACATGCCGCTCGCCCGCGTGCCGAGAGTGCTGCTGGACGCCGCCAATATGAGCGCGATGCTGCTCTACATCATCACCAACGCGGTGCTGTTCTCCTTTCTCATGACCTCGGAGAACATCCCGCAGGCGATGGCGGCGTGGATGATCGGCAAGGAGTTCAGCCCCTGGGTCTTCCTGCTGGTGGTGAATTTCATCCTGCTTGCCGCCGGCAACGTCATGGAGCCGTCCTCGATCCTGCTGATCATGGCGCCGATCCTCTATCCCATCATCACCCGGCTCGGCATCGATCCCGTGCATTTCGGCATCCTGATGGCGGTGAACATGGAGGTCGGGCTCTGCCATCCGCCCGTCGGCCTCAACCTTTATGTCGCCAGCGGCATCGCCCGCATGGGCATCACCGAGCTCACCGTGGCGGTGCTGCCGTGGCTCGTCGTCATGCTGGCTTTCCTCGTGCTGGTGACCTATTGGCCGCCGCTGTCGCTGACGCTTCCGCATTTCCTCGGCATCCGCTATTGAGCGGCGCTGCGTCAGCAGCCAGGGGGGAACAATGCTCGCGCACCGCCGGCTGGGAAAGAACGGCCCGTCGGTTTCCGCCCTCGGGCTCGGCTGCATGTCGCTCTCGGGCATCTATGGCAAAAGCGACGATGATGCCGCCATCGGCCTCATCCACTACGCGCTCGATCGCGGCATCGATCTCATCGATTCCGCTGATCTCTACGGCTGGGGCCATAACGAGCAGGTGGTGGGCCGCGCGCTGCGCGGCCGGCGCGACGGCGTCGTTCTCGTCAGCAAGTTCGGCCAAGTGAAGACGCCCACCGGCCAGGGCGTCGACGGCCGGCCGGAGTATGTGCAGCAGGCCTGCGAGGCGAGCCTGAAGCGGCTCGGCCTCGAGGTCATCGACCTCTATTTCCAGCACCGCGTCGACCCCGCCGTGCCGATCGAGGACACGGTGGGCGCCATGGCGCGGCTCGTCGAGCAGGGCAAGGTGCGCCATCTCGGCCTCTGCGAGGCGCGGCCGGAGACCATCCGCCGCGCCCATGCAGTGCATCCCCTCGCCGCGGTGCAGACCGAATATTCGCTGCTCTATCGCGCCGAGGCGGAAGAGACACGCGCGACGACCCGCGCGCTCGGCATCGGCTTCATGGCCTATTCGCCGCTGGGCCGCGGCCTCCTCACCGGCGCCATCCGTGCGCCCGAGGATGTGAAAGGCGACCGGCGCGCCGAACATCCGCGCTTCGTCGGCGGAAATTTCACGCACAATCTTGCGCTGGTGGCGCGGCTCGAAGCGATCGCGCGCGAGAAAGGCTGCAGCGTCGGCCAACTCGCGCTCGCCTGGCTCTTGGCGCAAGGCGAGGACGTCGTGCCGATCCCCGGGACCAAGCGCAAAGACCGGCTCGACGAGAATCTCGCCGCGCTTGCGGTGACGCTCACCCCCGCCGAGGTCGCGCGCATCGCCGAAGCAGTGCCGGCCGGCGCCGCCGCCGGCGCGCGCTATCCCGAAGCGAATATGAAGGTGGTGTATCGATAGATGGCTCCGCCGCCGCCTCGCAGAATGGCTCAGGAGATGGCAGCCCGTGCCATTCGCGCGTCCCGACCGGGACTTGCGATCGGCGGCTGTTTGTTTTCTTCGGGAATTACGGGGAATTACGAATTACGGTGCGAATTACGGTGACAGTTTACTTTTCTCGCCGCCTGCGCGATCCTGAGCCATGGCTCGCATCGCCCGTTTGGTCGTTCCTGGTGTCCCGCATCATGTGACCCAGCGCGGCAATCGGCGGGAAACGACGTTCTTCAAGGAAGCGGATTACCGTCTTTACCGCGAGCTGCTCGGCGCCGCCGCGGCCAGGGCAGAGGCGGAGATCTGGGCCTATTGCCTGATGCCGAACCACGTCCACGTCATCCTCACGCCGAAAGATGAGGACGGTCTGCGGCGCACCTTCGGCGATCTGCACCGGCGATACACGGCCCACATCAACGCGCGCAACCAATGGACCGGCCATCTGTGGCAGGCGCGCTTCGGCTCGGTGGCGATGGACGAGGACCATCTGATCGCCGCCATCCGCTATGTCTCGCTCAACCCCGTGCGGGCCCGCCTGGTCGAGCGGGCGGAGGATTGGAAATGGTCCAGCGTGCGCGCGCATCTTCGCGGCAAGGACGATGGCGTGGTGACGACAGCGCCGGTGCTCGACCGGGTGGGACCGTTCGCCGATTTTCTGCGCGAGGCTTTCGACGAGGCCAGCGCCTTCGCGCCCTTGCGCCGCTCGGAGACTACGGGACGGCCGATCGGATCGGAAGTCTGGATCAAGCGGCTGGAGCACGCGGCCGCACGCCCGCTCGCGCCCCGCAAACGCGGTCCCAAGCCGCGTAAACGCGAACGGGCGCCGCAACAGGATCTGTTTCGTAAACTGTCACCGTAATTGCCCGTAAACTGTCACCGTAATTGGTAAACTGTCACCGTAATTGAGGATCTGTTTCGTAAACTGTCACCGTAATTGTCACCGTAATTGGTCGCACCGTAATTCTTGCGCAACGCGTCTTGGCGCGAAGCGCTCGGGCAAGACTTGACGCTATCGTATGGCGAGATCCCTCAAGGCCCAAGGCTCACGTCATTCCATACGCTCGTGCACGTTCCTGGAGAGCGCCGACCGCCGCTCGGCTTCTTCCGCTTGACGCAGGTCAATGCGGCTCGGCGCCGCCAGCCGGAGGATGCCGCGGATTGTGCAGGCGACGGAAAGGACATGAACCCATGCTGCGCAAGGTCAGGCTGGAGGCGGCGCGAGGCCACGAATTTCCCGAGGGGAGCGCGAAGCATGGCTACGAGCTCGCCCTGCCGCTGTCGCCGGATGCGGCGCTCGATCGCGATTTCTGGCTCAAGCACCGGGCGGAATGCAGCTTTCGCCGTTTTTGGGGCGATGAGGAAGCGCACGGCCATCTCGCCCATGGCGGTCAGGGCTGGCGGCTGGTGTTCGACGACACCAGCGGCGACGCCGAGGTCATCGTCAAGGCCGAGGCCCATCGCTTCATTGGCGGCGAGTACGTTTCGATCAAGGAGCGCGACGGCGTCACCCGCACCTTCCGCATTGCCTCGGTCGTGTAAGCCGCCTCCGCGTCGAGCTTGAGCCGGTCGGCCATCTGCGTCAGCATGCGGCGCAGACGATCGCGCGCATCGGCGGCGTCGAAACGATGGCGCGATCGCCGATGCGCGGCGCGTCGCCGCCGCGCGCCGCCTTTTCGAGGCCGCCGACCGCATGACGCCGCAGCTCGGCTGAGACGGGAAACATCGCCGATGGCAGATCAGGACACCGCTTCCCCCCGCGAACCCGGCCTTGCCGCGCTGCTGGCGCGGCTCTTCCAGGAGTCCGAGACGCTGCTGCTGCAGCAATTGGCGCTGCTGCGCGCCGAGATGGGCGAGAATGCCGGGCGGCTCATCGGCGGCGTGACGGTGCTGCTGGCCGGCGCCGCGGTCTTGCTGATCGGCGGCTGCGCGCTGGTGGCCGCGGCCATCCTGCTGCTCGGCCGCCTGCTGCCGTTCTGGGCGGCGGCAGCCGTGGTCGGCCTGGCGGTGGCGGCGCTGGGCGCGGCACTGATGCTCTACGGCCGCCGACTGGTGGCGCGCGCCAGCCTCGTGCCGCGCCAGAGCTGGCAGGTCATGCGCGAGACCGGCGACTGGCTGCGCGAAGAGCTGACATGACCGCCCGACCGCCCGTCCCGCGCGCGAGCGCGGCCGAGATCGCCGCCGAGATCGCCCGCACCCGCGACCGGCTGTCGCGCGGGCTCGCCCGGCTCGACCGCGATTATGCGCTGCGTCATCTGGCGGTCCGCGCCGTGCGACTCGCGCGCAAGGCCGAGTTCGATGCCGGCAAGCTGCGCGAGACGCTTCGCCGCGATGGGCTGCCGCTGGCGGTCATCGGCGTCGGCCTGGGTTGGCTGAGCTTCGCCGGAAGCGACGCCGGCCGCGACCTGCTGCAAAGGCTGGGAAGCGCGCTGGCGGCGCTGCAACAGCTCGGCCGCGAGTTCGGCGTCGGCGCGGCGCCCGAGCCGCTGCCGCCGCAGGCCGCAGCCATCGAGCCGCCGGCGCCAACCCCTCCCCTTTCCGACGATTTTTCGCCATGATGTTCCGGAGCGGGACCGGGGCGGCATGGCGGACGGGCACGAGAACGGAACGGCCAAGAGCGGCGCGGGCGCGCTTGGCGAAATCGAGCGGGCGCTGCGCCGCAGCGAGGCGCATCTGCGCTCCGTCCTCGAGACGGTGCCCGACGCGATCATCGTCATCGACGACCTCGGGCGCATCGAATCCTTCAGCCCCGCCGCCGAGCGGCTGTTCGGCTATGCCGCCGCCGAGGCGGTCGGGCGCAACGTCAGGATGCTGATGCCGCAGCCCTATCGCGACCAGCATGACCACTACCTCGCGCGCTATCTCGGCACCGGCGAGCGGCGCATCATCGGCATCGGCCGGGTCGTGATGGGGCAGCGCGCCAACGGCTCGACCTTTCCCATGGAGCTGGCGGTCGGCGAGATCAATGTCGACGGCCGCCGCTTTTTCACCGGTTTCGTGCGCGACATCACCGAGCGGCAGACGACGCGCGCGCGGCTGCAGGAGCTGCAATCGGAGCTGCTGCGCGCCTCGCGGCTCTCGGCCATGGGACAGATGGCCTCGGCGCTCGCCCATGAGCTGAACCAGCCGCTGACGGCGATCATCAATTACGTCCAGGCATGCCGGCGGCTGCTGGCGGCGGGCCGCGGCGCCAGCCCTGAGCGGCTTCAGGAGACCATGGAGAAGGCCGTCGGCCAGGCCAGCCGCGCCGGCCAGATCATCCAGCGCATGCGCCAATTCATCCAAAAGGGCGAGACCGAGCGCCAGGCCGAGGATGTCAACAAGCTGATCGAGGAAGCGAGCGCGCTGGCGCTGGTCGGCGCCAAGGAAAGCGGGATCGTGGTGCGCATGGAGCTGAGCCTCGAGCTGCCCGCCGTGCTCGTCGACCGCATCCAGATCCAGCAGGTGCTGCTGAACCTCATCCGCAACAGCGTCGAGGCGCTGGCCGCCTCGGAGCGGCGCGAGATCTCCATCGGGAGCTCCTACCGGGGCGGACCGACGCTCGAGATCGCCGTGAGCGACACCGGTCCCGGTCTCGATGAAGCCGTGACGAAGCAGCTCTTCCAGCCCTTCGTCTCCACCAAGTCGAACGGCATGGGGCTCGGCCTCTCCATCAGCCGCGCGATCGTCGACGCCCATGGCGGCAGGCTGTGGGCAACGCCGAATGACGGCGCCGGCGTCAGCTTCCGCTTCACCTTGCCGATCGTCGAGCGCGCGCCGTGAGCGGGGAGCCGCGCATCTTCATCGTCGACGATGACGAGGCGATCCGCGACTCGCTGCTGCTGCTGCTGCAATCGGCGGGCTTCGGCAACGTCGTCGCCTACGAGTCGGCCCACGACTTCCTTGCCCAGGCGGCGCCGGCCGCGGGCGAGTGCCTGCTGCTCGACGTGCGCATGCCGGACATGGACGGGCTCGAGCTGCAACAGGAGCTCAACCGGCGCGGCATCAGGCTGCCGGTCATCATCATGACCGGGCATGGCGACGTGCCGATCGCGGTGCGCGCCATGAAGGCGGGGGCAACCGACTTCATCGAGAAGCCTTTCTCGGACGACCTGCTGCTCGATTGCGTGCGCCGGGCGCGCCAGCATGCCGCCGAGACGAGAAGCGAGGATGCGGCGGTCGAGGAGACCCGGCACCGGCTGCAGAGCCTGACGCCGCGCGAGCGCCAGGTGCTCGACGGCATCGTCACCGGCCGGCCCAACAAGCTCATCGCCTTCGACCTCGGCATCAGCCCGCGCACGGTCGAGATCCACCGCGCGCGGGTGATGGAAAAGATGCAGGCGCGCAGCCTGTCGGCGCTGGTGCGCATGGCGCTGGCGGCGGGGGTGAGCCCGGGCTGATCAGCCCCTTGATCCAGGTCAAGGCGCACCGGCGCCGCGCCGCTATAACTGCCGCCATGGCGCGCGCCTTCACCACCTCTTCGCTCGTTGCCGAAGACGTCGACGTCGCGTTTCCGCTCATTCACGCGGCCTCGCCGGATGTCGGTCTCGCGACCTGGCGCGATTTCGCGCGCGGTTTCGTCGGCCTGCCCTCGCCCTACCCGGCCGGCGCGATCGGCTTGCGCAACGAGGCCGGCTATCTCTGCGGCATCCTCACCTATCGCATCGACCGCGACCTCCGGCACGGCATGGTGCTGAGCATCGATATCTTCGCCGCGCTCGACGTCACCGGCGAGGTGGCGGCGATGCGCGCCCTGCTGCAGGCGGCCGAAGCGAAGGCAAACGAGCTGCGCTGCGGCGTCGCCCGCATCCAGATCGAGAGGAGCGAGGGTACCCAGGCGCAGCGCCTCCTCGCCTCCGGCTACCGCCAGCGGGCGAGCGTCTTCTGCAAGGAACTGGCGCCGCCCGCGGTGCCGACCTGAACGCGGCTATTCGAGGCCGGCGGCGAGCTCCTCGAGCGTATCGCGATCGGCGAGGTGGACGCGCCCGGCCGCCTCGAGCCCGATATAGCCGCGCTTCTTCAGGCTGGTGAATACCCGGCTCGCCGTTTCGGTGGTGAGTCCGAGATAGTCGGCAATGTCGGTCCGGGTCATCGGTAGCTGCACGTGTTCGCCGCCGCCGCCGTAACGCTCCGCGCGCCGCGCCAGCGACAGCAGGAAGGAGGCGATCCGCTCATGCGCGGTCTTGCGGCCGAGCAGCATCATCTGCTCCTGCGCCTGCGCCAGTTCGTTCGATGCCATGGCCAGCAGCCGCCGCTCCATTTTCGGGAACTCCTCGAGCAGGCGGTCGAGCTGCCGGCGCGGGAAACGGCAGATCTTGACCGGGGTGATGGCCTCGGCGCTGTAGGTATAGCTGTCGTTGAAGGCGAGGCCGAGGAGATCGCCGGCGAAAAGGAAGCCGGTGATCTGGCGCCTGCCGTCCGGCATCAGCTTGAACACCTTGACCGCGCCCTCGATGATGTTGAAGAAATGCGTCGCCGAATCGCCTTCGTCGAGGAAGGTCTCGCCGGCGGCGACATGTTGATGCACGCGCGCTGCGGCCAGGCGGCCCAGATCCTCGGGGCGCATCGCGCCGCAGATGCTGAGGGCGCGCGCGGCGCAGCTCTCGCAGGCATGGGCGCGGGCGGCGGCGGAAGAGCCGGCGGTGCGGGGCGTCTCGCTCAAGGCCATGGCCAGCATGGGAATCCCCTCTTGGTAGGAACGCGATCGGCTTGTGCCGACCGTCGATGGCACAATGATCGCGGAACCCCTGGGGGGCCGAAATTCGGATTAGTACCTAAGGGATTCTACCTATGCCGAGGAAGCATCCTTGACCTGGGTTGAGGCAAGGCGGACGCTCATCGCGTAACTTCCGCCGGGGCGAGCCGCACCCCGCTGTCCTCGGCCGCCTCCTCGCCGGCGATGCGGAAATCGACCGGCAGGCAGGCGTGGATGCGATAGAGCGGCTCGCCCTCGACGACGCGGTCGCCCACCGTCTTCAGGAGGTCGATGCCCGCGCCCTTGTCGGCGGGGGCGCCGGCGAGCCGCGCCAGCCGGGCGAGGCGGTGGCAGTCGAGCGCCGTCACGACGCCGTCGGCGGGCGCCGTCACCTCGCGGCTGAGCGGGCCGACCCGAGCGCTCTCCGGCGGCCTGCCCTGCGCCGCCATGATGCGTTCCATCTTGGCCAGCGCAGCGCCCGAGGCGAGCAGCTCGCGCGCCCGCGCCAGTCCGGCGCCGCCGCGCAACGCAGGATCGAATTCGAGGATCCGTCCGGCAAGCATGAGCGCGCGCTCGCGCAGATCGGCGGGAGCGTCGGGCGCGTTCGCCAGCACCCGCATGACGTCGCGCGCCTCCAGCACCGGGCCGATGCCGCGTCCGACCGGCGCGCCGCCATCGGTGATGGCGACCTCGAGCGGCAGGTCGATCTCGCGCGCCACATACTCGAACAGCTTGCGCAGCTCGATGGCGGCGACGGCGCTGCGCACCTTGGCGGTGGGGCCGACGGGAATGTCGATCACCAGCCGCTTGGCACCGGCGGCGAGCTTCTTCGACAGGATCGAGGCGACGAGCTGGCCGGGCGCGTCGATATTGAGCGGCCGTTCGACCGAGATCAGCACGTCGTCGGCCGGCGACAGCTTCACGTGACCGCCCCAGGCCAGGCAGCCCTTCTCCGCCGCCACGATGTCATGCATCGCCTCTATGTCGAGATCGACGCGCGCCAGCACCTCCATGGTATCGGCGGTGCCGGCCGGCGAGGTGATGGCGCGCGAGGAGGTCTTGGGGATGGCGAGGCCGTGCGCGGCGACGATCGGCACGATGATCATCGAGGTGCGGTTGCCGGGTATGCCGCCGATGCAATGCTTGTCGACCACCAGCTCGTCGCCCCAGCGCAGGCGCGTTCCCACCGCCGCCATGGCGCGCGTCAGGTTCAGCACCTCGGCCGTCGACAGGAAGCCGGCGCAGGCGACGACGAAAGCGGCCAGCTCCATCTTGGAATAGCGCAGGCCGGCGATGTCGCGAATGATGCCGTCGAGCGATGCCGCCGAAAGCTCGGCGCCGCGGATTTTGGCGTGCACCGCGTGAAGGCTCCGGGGCGGGAGCGCCTGCTCGAGCTCCACCTCCGAGCCTTCGGGCAGCCCCAGCAACGCGAAAGCCGGCTCGGAAAGGCCGAGCTCGTCCTTGGCCAGCCAGCCGTCATGGTCGATGACGTTGAGCGTCGCCAGGATGCGGCGGTCGCTGGTGCCGAGCTCGATCTTCTCGAGCGCCTGCAGCTCGCCCGGGCGGCAGGCGATCGAATTGCGCGGCAGGAAGGCGACCGCCTCGCGATAGGTGTCGATCGGCAGGCGGCGGAGCCTGACCCGGCTGGCCCCCGCCGGCTCCGCCTCGCCCATCGTCGACCTCAAGCCCCCCGGCCGCTCAATGCGTCAGCAGCAGCGGCAACAGGCTGGTGCCGACGATTTCGCGGGTGGCGCCGCCGAAGATCATCTCGCGCCACGGCGCGCGGCTGTAACCGCCCATCACCAGGAGATCGCAGGCGAGGTCGCGCGCCGCCGCCAGCACCAGCTCGCCGGCGCCGACGCCTTTGACCGGAAAGACCTCTTCGGCACCGGCGCGCACGCCGTACCACGCGAGATGCTGCGCCAGCGCGGCGCCGTCGGTCTTGCCGACCGACAGCACGTAGACCTGGCGCGCCTGCATCATCAGCGGCAGCGCCGCGGCGACCGCCTTGGCGGCTTCCGCCGAATCGTTCCAGGCAAGCGCGATGGTCTCGCCGAGAGCCGCCGGCGGATTGACGGGCGCCACCAGCACGGGCCTTCCGGCGCTGAGCAGCGCCTCCTCGATGGCGTCGGTATAGGGCTCGTCGGTGACGCGGCCGGAGCAGCCGAGAATGGCGAGATCGAACAGCCGCGCCCGGCCGGCGACCTTCACCGCGCCGGAGCCTTCCTCCTCATGCCACCACGCGGAGGCCTGACGGAGCAGCGCGGGGTCGCTGCCCAGCGGCGGCGGCTCGGAGCGCTGCGCGATGTCGTGCCGCTTGACGGCGGCGTCGAACAATTGCCGCGCATGCGCCGCGGCGACTTCGGCGTCGCGCATCGCGGTCTCGATGATGCCGCCGGTCAGCGGCGTGCCGAGGCCGTCGGCGGCCACGACCACCAGCTCGCGCGGGTCGAAGCGGACGTGATAGGCCTCGATATGGCTGCCGAAACGCCGCGCCAGCCGGCAGGCGAGCTCGATCACGCCCGCACTGGCCTTGCCGCCGCTGACCGCGGCGAGAATCGTACGAATCTCCATGGCGTCACCTTCCTGCCGTTGTCGTTGCCACGCCTCAGTGAAGGCGAGGCGGCGAGGCGGCTCATTGCGCTGGATCAATCGGCCGGCGGCCGGCGGCGAAGATATTTCCCTCTGCCATCGCTAGCGCGGCGCGAGGCTGTCGAGATAGGCAATGATGTCCTCGATCTGCTGGCGCGCCAGGTTAAAGTTCGGCATGGGCGGATGAGGCGAGGTCAGCCAGGCGCGCACCCAGCTTCGATCGCCGGCATGCCGGCGGGCGACGGCGGCGAAGGGCGGCGCCGTGTCGGGTCCCGGACCGCCATCCTCGACGACGTGGCAACTCATGCACCATTGCCGCGCAAGCGCATGACCGGAAGCGACGTCGCCCGCCGCGCGCGCGGCGCCGGCCGGTCCCAGCCCCGCGGCAATCGCCGCTGCCATGATGATCGCTCTTGCCGTCATGTCCGCCCTCCCCGCCTGCGCTCGCGCCGCGCGCGCCGGCATCACTTTCCTCGCCGCGGCGGCGCGGTCATTGACCCAGGTCAAGCGCCCGCTCGGGCATGCATGATCCAGATCAATGCCGTAGCGCGTCAAGCTCCTGATAGATGAATTTCATGGTGCCGCTGTTTCATTCGATGCACGCGATGCCGGCGCTCGCCGCGCTGTGCAGCGCAGGCGATCCATTGGCGCTGCTGGGCATCGCCCTGGCGCTTTTCGGCACCGCGCTGGTCGGCGGCTTTGCCCATTGCGCGCCGATGTGCGCGCCTTTCGTCCTGCTGCAGCTCCCGGGCGAAGCCGGCGGCACGCGCCTGCGGCGGCTCGGCGGCGGTCTGCTGCCGGCCTATCACCTGGGACGGCTGACGACCTACACGGCGCTGGGCGCCGCGCTCGGCGCCTCCGGCGGCGCGCTGGGCCTGCTCGCGGGAACGCGCTGGGCGCTGGCCGCGTTGCTGGCGCTGGCCGCGCTCGGTTTTCTGCTGCAAGCGCTGAAGCGGGTCCTGCCGCCGCCGCGCCGGGCGTCGGGTGCTGCTCTTGCCGCGCCGCTGGCGCGGCTCGCCGCGCCGCTGCTGCGCCGGCGCGGCGGCCTCGCGGGCTACGCGCTCGGCGCCGTGCTGGGCTTTCTGCCTTGCGGCTTCCTCTACGCGGCGTTGATGGCCGCCTCCGCCACCGGCAGCGCGGCGGGCGGCGCTGTCGCCATGGCGGGCTTCGCCTTGGGCACGGTGCCGGCGCTCGCGGCGGTCGGGCTGCTCGGCGCCGGCGTGCTGCAGCGCCTGCGCCGCCGCGCCGCGATCGCCATGACGCCGATCCTGCTGCTGAATGCGGCGGCACTCGCGAGCTTCGCGCTGCGCGCCGTGGGTTAACCATTGACTTGGATCAAAGCGACCCGCGCCGATCCCTGGCTTTGTGGCTGCGCGGCACTTCACGATCGATAGAGGGGTGAAGAGGGTGACGGCATCTTCCTTGTCGAGCGAGCGCTACAACGAGGACATCGTTCGCGCTTTTGTCATAGCCACCGTCTTCTGGGGACTCGCCGCCTTCGCGGTCGGCGTCTTCATCGCCTTTCAGCTCACCTTCCCCGCGCTCAATCTCGGCCTGGAATGGACCACCTTCGGCCGGCTGCGGCCGCTGCACACCTCGGCGGCGATCTTCGCCTTCGGCGGCAACGCGCTGCTCGGCACCTCCTTCCACGTCGTGCAGCGCACCTGCCGCGCGCCGCTGTTCGGCGGGCGCGCGCCCGCCTGGTTCGTGTTCTGGGGCTTCCAGCTTTTCATCGCCATGGCGGCCATCGGCTATCTCGAGGGCGTCACCAAGAGCCGCGAATACGCCGAGCCGGAATGGTTCAACGACCTCTGGCTCACCCTGATCTGGGTGACCTATTTCGTGATCTTCCTCGGCACCGTGCTGAAGCGGCAGGAGCCGCACATCTACGTCGCCAACTGGTTCTACCTCGCCTTCATCATCACCATCGCCGTGCTGCACGTCGTCAACAACCTGACGGTTCCGGTCTCGGTCTTCGGCAGCAAGAGCTATTCCGTCTTCTCCGGCGTGCAGGACGCGCTGATCCAGTGGTGGTACGGCCACAACGCGGTGGGCTTCTTCCTCACCGCCGGCTTCCTCGGGATGATGTACTACTTCATTCCGAAGCAGGCCGACCGCCCGATCTACTCCTATCGCCTGTCGGTGGTGCATTTCTGGTCGCTGATCTTCCTCTACATCTGGGCGGGCCCGCATCACCTGCACTACACCGCGCTGCCCGACTGGGCGCAGACGCTCGGCATGGTGTTCTCGGTGATGCTGTGGATGCCGTCCTGGGGCGGCATGATCAACGGGCTGATGACGCTCTCGGGCGCCTGGCACAAGCTGCGCACCGATCCCGGACTGCGCTTCTCGGTCACCGCCGTCGCCTTCTACGGCATGTCCACCTTCGAAGGGCCGATGATGTCGATCAAGTCGGTGAACGGGCTCAGCCACTACACCAACTGGACCATCGGCCACGTCCATTCCGGCGCGCTGGGCTGGGTCGCCTTCATCGTCTTCGGCACGCTCTATTACCTCGTGCCGGTGCTGTGGAAGCGCGAGCGGCTCTATTCCGTGCGGCTCGCCGCCTACCACTACTGGATCGCCACGCTCGGCATCGTCGTCTACATCGTCTCGATGTGGGTCGCCGGCATCATGCAGGGGCTGATGTGGCGCGCCTACGACGAGATGGGCTTCCTGCAATATTCCTTCGCCGAAGTGGTGGTGCGCATGCATCCCTTCTATCTCATGCGCGCGCTGGGCGGCGTCCTCTTCCTGCTGGGCGCGCTGATCATGACCTACAACCTCTGGCGCACGGCGCGCGGCGAGAGGCGGCGCGAGGCGGAGCCCGCGGGCGCCTTCGCCACGCCGGCCGGGTGAGGGGACGAGCCATGCGCATTTTCAGCCACAAATTCCTCGAGCAGAACGGCGTCCTATTGCTGATCATGATCCTCGTCACGGTCTCGATCGGCGGCATCGTCGAGATCGTGCCGCTGTTCACCATCGAGACGACCATCGAGCGCGTCCAGGGCGTGCGCCCCTATTCGCCGCTCGAGCTCGCCGGCCGCGACATCTACGTGCGCGAAGGCTGCTATCTCTGCCACAGCCAGCAGATCCGGCCCTTCCGCGACGAGGTCGAGCGCTACGGCCACTACAGCCTCGCCGCCGAGAGCATGTACGACCATCCCTTCCAATGGGGCTCCGAGCGCACCGGCCCCGACCTCGCCCGCATCGGCGGCAAGTATTCGAACGAGTGGCACGTGGCGCATCTCGCCAATCCGCGCGACGTGGTGCCGGAATCGGTGATGCCGCCCTATGCCTTCCTCGCCGAGCGTCCGCTCGACCTCGACCGGCTCGCCGATCATCTCCGCACCAACCGCATCGTCGGCGTGCCCTATGGCGACGAGATGATCGCCAACGCCAAGGCCGACGCCGTCGCCCAGGCCGACCCCGCGGCGGACACCGCGGCGCTGCTCAAGCGCTATCCCGGCGCGGCGACCGGCGGCTTCGGCGGCGATCCCGCCGTCATCACCGAGCGCGACGCGCTCATCGCCTATCTGCAAGTGTTGGGCACGCTGGTGAAGTTCCGCGACGTCGCGCCCGACGCGCTCAGGCAATAGCGGAGAGAAAGATGGATTGGCTCACGCTCGTCGGATACCTGCATGCGCCGCTCTCGGTTCTGATGCTGGCGCTCTTCTGCGCCATCGTCGCCTGGACCTATGCGCCGCGCCGGCGGCGCGACATGGATGACAGCGCACGCATCCCGCTGCGCGACGATCGCTGAGGAACGGCCATGCCGACCAAGACCGAAAAGGACGCTCTCACCGGCCGCGAGATCAGGGACCACGAGTGGGACGGCATCCACGAGCTCGACACGCCGCTGCCGCGCTGGTGGCTTTACACCCTCTTCGCGACGATCGCCTTCGCCGTCGTCTATTGCCTGCTCTATCCCGCCATCCCGCTGCTGCACTCCCACAGCGAGGGCATGCTCGGCTACACCAACCGCGCGGCGCTGGTGCAAAGCACCGAGCGGGCGGCGGCGCAGCAGGCCCAGTTCATCGACCGCATCCGCGCCGCCTCGCTCGAGGACATCCGCAAGAATCCGGAGCTGCTCGCTTTCGCCGAGACCGGCGGCCGCGCCGCCTTCAACGAGAATTGCGCGCCGTGCCACCGCGCCGGCGGCGCCGGCGCCAAGGGCTATCCCAACCTCGCCGACGACGACTGGCTCTGGGGCGGCACGCTCGCGGCCATCCATCAGACCATCACCCACGGCGTGCGCAACGCCGATCCCGATTCGCGCCAGTCGCAGATGCCGCGCTTCGGCGCCGACAAGCTGCTCACTCCCCAGCAGATCTCGGACGTCGCCGATTACGTGCTGTCGCTCTCCCATCAGCCGGCGCCGGCCGAGGCGGCGAAGCGCGGCGCCGCCGTCTTCGCCGAGAATTGCGCCGTCTGCCACGGCGAGAAGGGCGCCGGCAATCCGGAGATCGGCTCCAAGAACCTCACCAACGGCATCTGGCTCTATGGCGGCGACAAGGCGACGCTGGTCGAGACCATCACCAACGCGCGCAACAGCAGCATGCCCGCCTGGGGCGCGCGGCTCGATCCCACGACGATCAAGATGCTGGCGGTCTACGTTCACTCGCTTGGCGGCGGTCAGTGACGGCGGCGGACGGTGGCGATGGCGCCGGCACATGCGCAGGAGGCGCACGACCAGGAGGGCATCCCGCTCTTCGCGCCGCATGAGAAGGTCTATCCGCGCAGCGTGCGGGGGTCGGTCCGCCGGGTGAAATGGGCGGTGCTCGCCGTCTGCCTCACCTTGTATTACGCCGGCCCCTGGCTGCGCTGGGACCGCGGTCCGGGGCATCCGCATCAGGCGCTGCTGATCGACATGCCGGCGCGGCGCGCCTATTTCTTCTGGATCGAGATCTGGCCGCAGGAAGTCTATTACTTCGCGGGCCTGCTGATCCTCGGCGCCGTCGGCCTCTTTCTCGTCACCAGCCTCTATGGCCGGGTCTGGTGCGGCTATACCTGCCCGCAGACCGTCTGGACCGATCTTTTCCTTTGGGCGGAGCGGCTCACCGAGGGCGACCGCACGCAGCGCATCCGGCTGGACCAGCAGCCCTGGTCGGCGCGGAAGCTCGCGCGCAAGGCGGCCAAGCACGCGCTCTGGCTGCTCATCGCCGCGGCGACCGGCGGCGCCTGGGTGATGTATTTCAACGACGCGCCGACCTTGGCGCGCGACCTCTTCAGGCTGCACGCCTCGCTGCCGCAATGGGGCTTCATGGCGCTCTTCACCGGCACCACCTATCTGCTGGCGGGCTGGGTGCGCGAGCAGGTCTGCACCTATATGTGCCCCTGGCCGCGCTTCCAATCGGCGATGATCGACGAAGACACGCTCGCGGTCACCTATCGGCGCTGGCGCGGCGAGCCGCGGGGCAAGCACAAGAAGGACGAGAGCTGGGAGGGCCGCGGCGACTGCATCGACTGCAAGGCCTGCATCGCCGTCTGTCCCACCGGCATCGACATCCGCGACGGGCTGCAGCTCGAATGCATCGGCTGCGGCCTCTGCATCGACGCCTGCAACGACATCATGGACAAGGTCGGCCGGCCGCGCGGGCTGATCGCCTTCGACACCGACGCCAACGACGCCGCCCGCCGCCGCGGCGAGACGCCGCGCCGCCGCCTGTTGCGGCCGCGCACGGTGATCTACGCCGCGGTGCTGCTCCTCGTCGCCACGGTCATGGCGGTGGCGCTGGCGCGGCGCAGCACGGTCGAAGTCAGCGTGCTCGCCGACCGCTCACCGCTTTTCGTGCGCCTCTCCGACGGAGGGATCCGCAACGGCTACACGCTCAAGATCGAGAACAATGCCGGCGAGCTGCGGATCTACACGGTGACGGCCGCGGGCCTGCCGGGCGCGCTGCTGCACATCGCCGAGCTCGAGGCGCCGCCGGCCGCCGCCGAGCAGGGCGTGCCGGTGGCGGTCAAAGGCGATGCCATCGGCACCTTCCGCGTCTATCTCCAGGCGCCGCGCCCGGCCGTGCGCGAGACGCCGTTCGCCTTCGTCGTGCGCGACGCCGACAGCGGCGAGACCGCGCGCTACGACGCCATTTTCCGCGGCCCCGGTCAATGAGGAGCGCGTCAATGGGCTCTTATCGCTGGATCCCCTGGAGCTTTGCCGGCGCGCTCGGCGTCGTCGTCATGGTCAACGGCGCCCTCGCCTATCTCGCCGTGAGCTCCTCGACCGGGCTCGTCACCGAGCACCCCTTCGAGAGCGGCAACGGCTACAACCGCGTGCTCGCCGCCGCCGCCGCGCAGGACGCCCTGGGCTGGCACGGCACGCTCGCCTTCGCCGCCGCGGGCGCCGAGACCGGCGAGATCGCCGTCGAGCTTGTCGACCGCGCCGGGCAGAAGCTCACCGGTCTCGCCGTGACCGCGCTCGTCACCCGTCCGGTCGAGCCGCTGCCCGACACCAGCCTGACGCTGATCGAGGCCGGTGACGGGCGCTACCGCGGCCCCGTCGCGCTGGCGCGGCCCGGCCAGTGGGACGTGCACGTCGTCGCGCGGCGCGGCGGCGACGTCTTCCAATTCGCGCAAAGGATCGTCGTCAAGTGAGCGCCGTCGCCGACCTTGCGGCGCTGCCGCGCGCCGGCGAGGACGCGCCGGCACGCTGCGCCCATTGCGGCGAGAGCCTCAAGGGACCCGGCCGGTTTTGCTGCGCCGGCTGCGCCGGCGCCTATCGCCTCGTCGCGGAGCTGGGGCTGGAGCGGTACTACCGCGGCCGCGCCCTCGATCCCGCCCTGCGGCCGCCGCGCCCGCCCGAGGACGAAGTCGACGCCGCCCTCTACGCCGAAGCATCGCCGGACGGCACCGCCGCGCTCCATCTGATGATCGACGGGCTGCACTGCCCCGCCTGTGTCTGGCTCATCGAAAGCGCGCTGCGCCGGCAGCGCGAGGTGATCGAGGCCCGCGTCAATCTGACGACGCGCCGGCTGCGTCTCGTCTGGCGCGGCCAGCGCGACGGCGGCGCGAAGCTGGTCGGGCTGATCCAGCGCCTGGGCTATCGCGTCGTGCCTTACGATCCCCGGCGCGTCGCCGGCCTTGCCTCGGAAGAAGAGAGGCGGCTGCTGCGCGCGCTGGCGGTGGCGGGCTTCGCCGCCGGCAATGTGATGCTGCTGTCGGTCGCCGTCTGGGCCGGAGTCGCGGGCGAGATGGGCGCCGCGACGCGCGATCTCATGCATTGGATCTCGGCGTTGATCGCGCTTCCCGCCATCGCCTATGCCGGCCAGCCTTTCTTCCGCGCCGCCGCCGGCGCGCTCCGCCGCGGCCGCGCCACCATGGACGTGCCGATCACGATCGGCGTGACGCTCGCCGCCGGCATGAGCCTTTACGAGACCATCGCCGGCGGCGCGCACGCCTATTTCGATTCCTCGGTGACGCTGCTGTTCTTCCTGCTGATCGGCCGCTATCTCGATCTGCGCGCGCGCGGCCGGGCGCGCTCCGCCGCCGAGCAGCTCCTGGGATTCATGGCGCAGCCGGCGACCGTCATCGGCGCCGACGGCGCGACACGGCGCGTGCCGGCGGCCTCCGTCGCCATCGGCGCCAGCGTGCTCGCCGCGGCGGGCGAGCGCATCGGCGTCGACGGCACCGTTGCCGCCGGCCGCTCGGCTGTCGACAAGAGCCTGATCGACGGCGAGAGCCTGCCCGCCGACATCGCCCCCGGCAGCGCCGTGCTCGCCGGCATGGTGAACTTGCTTGCGCCCGTGACCATCGCGGTGACCGCCGCGGGTGAGCGTACCTTCCTGGCGGAGATCGTGCGGCTGATGGAGGCGGCCGAGCAAGGCCGCGCCCGCCTCGTCCTTCTCGCCGACCGCGTCGCCCGGCTTTACGCCCCGGCGGTGCACGGGCTGGCGCTCGCCACCTTCGCTTTCTGGCTGCTGCGCGCGCCCTGGCAGGCGGCGCTGCTCAACGCCGTGGCCGTGCTCATCATCACTTGCCCCTGCGCCCTCGGGCTTGCCGTGCCGGCGGTGCAGGTGATCGCCAGCGGCCGGCTCATGCGCCGCGGCATCCTCCTGAAATCGCCGACCGCGCTCGAGCGCCTGGCCGCGGTCGACACGGTGGTCTTCGACAAGACCGGGACGCTCACTCTGGGGCGCCTCGACCTCGCCGCCCCGCCGGCCGATGGCGAGGCGCTGCGCCTTGCCGCCGGCCTCGCCGTCGCGAGCCGCCACCCGCTGAGCCAGGCGCTGCGCCGCGCCGGCCCGGAGGCGCCGGCCTTGCCGGGCGTCGTCGAGCATCCCGGCGCCGGGCTCGGCGCCGCCACCGCTGCCGGCGAGGTGCGGCTCGGCAGCCGCTCCTTCTGCGGCGTCTCGGCCTCGGACGATGACGGCTTGCCGGAGCTTTGGCTCGCCCGCCCCGGCCGCGCGCCGCAGCGCTTCGTCTTCGCCGATGCGCCGCGGCCGGATGCGGCCCCGGTGATCGAGCGGCTGAAGCGGTCGGGCAAGCGGGTGGTGCTGCTGTCGGGCGACCGGCGCCAGGCCGTTGCCGCGACCGCCGCCGCGCTCGGCATTGCCGATTGGCAGGCGGGCCTCGCGCCGGGCGAGAAGGCGTCGGCCCTCGCCGCCTTGGCCGCTGAGGGCCGCAAGACGCTGATGGTCGGCGACGGCCTCAACGACGCCCCGGCGCTCGCCTCCGCCTATTGCTCCATATCGCCGGCAACCGCCGCCGATGTCAGCCAGACCGCCGCCGATATCGTCTTTCAGGGCCTCTCGCTCGGCGCGGTGACCGAGGCGCTCGCGGTCGCGCGGCGTAGCCTCGCTCTGGTGCGCGAGAACATCGCCTTCGCGATCCTGTACAACGCGCTCGCCGTGCCGCTGGCGATGCTCGGCCTGGCGACGCCGCTCATCGCCGCGCTCGCCATGTCGAGCTCGTCGCTGATCGTCGTCGGCAATGCGCTGCGGCTCACGCGAGGCGCGCCATGAACGGGTTGCTGCTGCTCATTCCGGTGGCGCTGGCGCTTGGCCTGGCCGGGCTCGCCGCCTTTCTGTGGGCGCTGCAATCGGGCCAGTTCGACGACCTCGACGGCGCCGCCGGCCGCATCCTGTTCGACGACGAGAAGGACGACCGGCCGGCCGGCCCACCCAATCCACCTTCGCCCAGGAGATCGCCATGAGCTATTGGATATTCGGCGTGGTCGCCGCGTTGTTCGGCCTGCTCGGCGCCGTGCTCGCCGCCAAGGCGTTGGACCTCGGCATGCTCACCTTCGGCCTCGGCCTCCTCGCCTTTGCCGTGGTCTTCGTCTTCTGGATGATCAAGGACTATTTCGACCAGCGCGAGCGCGCGGCCGGCTGAGCCTCAGCCTGCCAGGGCCTCAAGCGCGTCGAGCAGCGGAAGTTGGCCGCGGTTGATCTTCCGCCGCGCCGCGGCAATATCGAACCATTGGGCGCGGTCGATCTCGGGGAATTCCTGCCGCCGGCCCGAGCGCGGCGGCCATTCCAGGCTGAAGCGGTTGCTCGCGATCGCCGCCGCCTCGCAATCGCCTTCGACCGCCCAGGCTAGGACCGTCTTGCCGCCGGCCTGACGCACCGGCGCCAGGTCCTGGAACGCGCCGTCGACGGCAAAGCCGGTCTCCTCGCGGAACTCGCGCCGCGCCGTGTCGAGCGGCGCTTCGCCGGCCGCGACCTCGCCCTTGGGGATCGACCAGGCGCCGTCATCCTTCTTCGCCCAGAACGGCCCGCCGGGATGGACGAGGAACACCTCGATCCCGCCCTCGCGGCGGCGGTAGAGCAGAATGCCGGCGCTTATTTTGGGCATGACCGCGGCCAGCGCCTCCCTTTCCTGCGGTGCCATCGACCGGCCGCCGTAGCCTCCGTTTTGGCGGACAACGGCTTGGCGATCTTGCTATACTGCACCGGCCAAACGCCAGTGCGAGCGCCTCGGCAGTGGGGCATTACCTCCACTACGGTTTGATGCGATGCTGGTTGTGACCTACGATCCTTGGATGGTGGCGGCGTCGGTCGTCATCGCCATCATGGCTTCGTTCACCGGTCTCAGGCTGGCGAGCGGGCTCAGGGCATTGGCGCCGGGGCGGCGCCGGCTGCAAATCGCCCAGGCGGCCTTCACGCTGGGCGCCGGCATCTGGTCGATGCATTTCGTCGCCATGCTCGCGCTGCGCCTGCCGATCGCCATCGGCTACGATGCCTTCCATACCTTGAGCTCGGTGCTGATCTCGATCCTCATCACCGGGCTGGGCCTCGCCCTGATGTTCCTCGGCGAGCGCAGCCTCGCGCGCACCATCGAGGCCGGCACGCTGACCGGCCTCGGCATCGTCAGCATGCACTATGTCGGCATGGCGGCGATCTCGGGCTATTGCTCGGTGAGCTACGTGCCCACCGGCTTCTTCGTGTCCTCGGCCATCGCCGTTCTGTTCTCGATCTGCGCCTTGCGCCTCGCCTATGGACGCCGCACCCTGATGCAGCTATCGCTTGGCGCGGCGGTGCTGGGCGTGACCATCGCTGGCATGCACTACTCCGCCATGGCCTTCACCCGCTTCACCCAGCTTGCCGATGCCCAGCCGGTGGCTGCGCCGATCATCCAATCCGACTACCTCGCGCTCATCGTCGCGGTTGCCGCCTTCGTCGTCTGCGGCGTGTTCCTGCTGACGGCGCTGCCGCTTGAAGGCGGGAAGCGCCTTCTGCCGGCCGCCGCTGCCGCCGGCGAGCCCGCCCGCGCCGCAGTACCGGTGAGCGATGGAGGCGAGCCGCCCGCCCTTGCCGCCGGCGAGCGCCCCCGCCTGCCCTATGAGCAGCACAACGCCATCTATTTCGTCGACGCCGAGCGCATCCATGCGATCAAGGCGGAAGGCCACTACACCCGTCTCTATGACGGCGCCGAGGTCTATTTCTGCCCCTGGTCGATCTCCAAGGTCGAGGCGCATGTCGCCGGGCACTCCTTCCTGCGCACCCATCGCAGCTTCCTGGTGAATATCCGCCATGCCAGGGCTTTCCAGCGCAAGGACGACAAGGCCTGGCTCGTCGTCCCCGCGGTCAAGGAGACGATGGTGCCGGTGAGCCGCTTCCATGTCGCCGAGGTCAGGCGCGCTTTGGGCATATAAAGCGCAGCGCCAGCCGCCGTCATTCGTGCAGCTATTCCGCCGTTCGTGCATCGGCCCTGTGGGCGGTTGATTTGATCTACCCTTGCCGGCCAGGCGGAGCCATCCTGCTGCCAAAATCGCCGCGCGCGCCGGGCCGGTTGGCCCGAGCCCGGAGGGTTGCGTGGCGCAAACGCCAGAGGGGAGGAACAAAAAGTGATTCCCGCCGGATTCGACTATCATCGGCCACGCAATCTCGACGAAGCGATAGCGCTGCTCGCCGCCCATGATGATGCCGCACGGGTCATCGCCGGCGGCCACAGCCTGATCCCGATGATGAAACTGCGCCTGGCGGCGCCGGAGCATCTGGTCGATCTCCAGGACATCGCCGAGCTGCGCGCCATTGGCAGCGAAGGGCAGAGCCTGGTCATCGGCGCCATGGCGACCCAGGCCGCGGTGATCGGCTCGGAGCTGCTGGCGAAGGCCTGCCCGATCCTGCGCGAGACCGCCTTGCAGATCGCCGACCCGCAGGTGCGCGCTTTCGGCACCATCGGCGGCAATGTCGCCAATGGCGATCCCGGCAACGACATGCCGGCGATGATGATGGCGCTGGACGCGGTCTATCGCGTCAAGGGGCCCAAGGGCGAGCGCGACATCGCGGCGCGGAATTTCTACCAGGGCGCTTTTGTGACCGCCTTGGCCCCGGCCGAGATCCTCACCCAAATCCGCATCCCGGCGCCCGCCGCCGGCCATGGCTATGCCTATGAGAAGCAGAAACGCAAGGTCGGCGACTACGCCACCGCCGCCGCCGCTGTCATCCTGACTCTGTCGCAAGGCCGTTGCAGCGCGGCAGCGGTGGCGCTTACCAATCTGGCGGGGACGCCGCTCTTCGCCGCCGCCGCGGGACAGGCGCTGGTCGGGACGCCGCTCGACGCCGCCGCCGCCGCCGCTGCGGCGAAGCAGGCCGCCGCCATCGCCCAGCCTGCCGCCGACCAGCGCGGCCCCGCCGATTTCCGCACCCATCTCGCCGGCGTCATGGTCCGGCGGGCGATCGAGCGCGCCAAAGCGCGCGCCGCCTGACCGGGAGGAAGAAGCCCATGGCGAACAAAATGCACGTCAAGCTCACGGTCAACGGCCGCGCCGTCGAGGCGCTGGCCGAGCCGCGGATGCTGCTGATCCATTTCCTGCGCGAGGAGCTCAGGCTTACCGGGCCGCATATCGGCTGCGACACCAGCCATTGCGGCGCCTGCACCGTCGACTTCAACGGCAAATCGGTGAAGTCCTGCACCATTTTCGTGGCGCAGGCGAATGGCGGCACGCTCAAGACCATCGAAGGCATGGCCGCCGCCGACGGCACGCTCCACCCCTTGCAGGAGGCGTTCCGCGAGCATCACGGCCTCCAATGCGGATTCTGTACGCCGGGCATGATCACCAGGGCCTACCGGCTCCTCCAGGAGAACCCGGATCCGACCGAGGCCGAGATCCGCGCCGGCATCGCCGGCAACCTCTGCCGCTGTACCGGCTATCAGAACATCGTCAAAGCGATCCGCGCCGCCGCGGACAAGCTGAGCCCCGCGAAGGAGGCCGCAGAATGAGCGCCGCCGACACCGACACCGTCGCAAGGAAGCAGAAGCTCGAGGGCCTCGGCACCAGCCGCAAGCGCGTCGAGGACGCCCGCTTCACCCAGGGCAAGGGCAACTACGTCGACGACATGAAGCTGCCGGGCATGCTGTTCGGCGACTTCGTGCGCTCGCAATATGGCCACGCCCGCATCAAATCGATCAAGAAGGAGGCGGCGCTGGCGCTGCCCGGCGTCAAGGCGGTGATCACCGCCGGCGACCTGAAGCCGCTGAAGCTCGATTACATGCCGACGCTGGCGGGCGACGTGCAGGCGGTGCTGGCCGGCGAGAAGGTGCTGTTCCAGGGCCAGGAGATCGCCTTCGTCGTCGCCGAGGACCGCTACGTCGCCGCCGACGCGGTGGAGCTGGTCGAGGTCGAGTACGAGGAGCTGCCGGCGATCACCGATCCCAACCAGTCGATGGCGCCGAACGCGCCGGCGCTGCGCGACGACCTCGCCGGCAAGACCGAGGGCGCGCACGGCAAGCGCAAGCACGCGAACCACATCTTCACCTGGGAAATGGGCGACGCCGAGGGCACGGCAAAGGCGCTGGCATCGGCTGAGGTGGTGGCCAAGGAACTCATCGTCTATCAGCGCGTCCATCCCTGCCCGATCGAGACCTGCGGCTGCGTCGCCTCGATGGACAAGATCAACGGCCATCTCACCGTCTGGGGCACCTTCCAGGCGCCGCATGCGGTGCGCACCGTGGCCTCGCTCATCTCTGGCATTCCCGAGCATAAGATCCGCATCATCTCGCCCGACATCGGCGGCGGCTTCGGCAACAAGGTCGGGGTCTATCCCGGCTATATCTGCGCGATCGTCGCCTCGATCGTCACCGGCGTGCCGGTGAAGTGGATCGAGGACCGCATGGAGAATCTGATGGCGACCGCCTTTGCCCGCGACTACCACATGACGGGCGAGATCGCCGCCACCAAGGACGGCCGCATCGCCGCGCTGCGCTGCCACGTGCTGGCCGATCACGGCGCCTTCGACGCCTGCGCCGATCCCACCAAGTATCCCGCCGGCTTCTTCAACATCTGCACCGGCTCCTACGACATCCCGGTGGCGCATCTGACGGTCGACGGCGTCTACACCAACAAGGCGCCGGGCGGCGTCGCCTATCGCTGCTCCTTCCGCGTCACCGAGGCGTCGTACTTCATCGAGCGCATGATCGACGTGCTGGCGCGCAAGCTCGCCCTCGACCCCGCCGAGATCCGGCGGCGCAATCTCATCAGGAAAGAGCAGTTCCCCTATCGCTCCGCGCTGGGCTGGGAGTATGACAGCGGCGACTACCACGCCGCCTTGGACAAGGCGCTGAAAGCCGTCGACTACGCCGGCTTGCGCGAGGAGCAGCGCAAGAACCGCGAGGCCTTCAAGCGCGGCGAGACGCGGAAGCTCATGGGCATCGGCGTCAGCTTCTTCACCGAGATCGTCGGCGCCGGGCCGATCAAGAATTGCGACATCTTGGGCCTCGGCATGTTCGATAGCTGCGAGATCCGCATTCATCCCACCGGCAGCGCCATCGCCCGGCTCGGCACCATCAGCCAGGGCCAGGGCCATGCGACCACCTTCGCGCAGATCCTGGCGAGCGAGATCGGCATTCCCGCCGCCAACATCACGGTGGAGGAAGGCGACACCGACACCGCGCCCTATGGGCTCGGCACCTACGGCTCGCGCTCGACGCCGGTGGCGGGCGCCGCCACCGCCATGGCCGGGCGCAAGATCCGCGCCAAGGCGCAGATGATCGCCGCCTATCTGCTCGAGGTGCATGACGACGACCTCGAATGGGACGTCGACCGCTTCAAGGTGAAAGGCGCGCCCGAGCGCTTCAAGACCATGGCCGAGATCGCGTTTGCCGCCTACAACAAGGTGCCGCCGGGGATGGAGCCGGGGCTCGAGGCGGTAAGCTATTACGATCCGCCCAACATGACCTACCCCTTCGGCGCCTATATCTGCGTCGTCGATATCGACGTCGACACCGGCGTGACGTCCATTCGCCGCTTCTATGCGCTCGACGATTGCGGCACGCGCATCAATCCCATGATCATCGAAGGCCAGGTGCATGGCGGGCTGACCGAGGCGCTCGGCATCGCGCTCGGCCAGGACATGGGTTACGACGCCTACGGCAACATGAAGAACAGCACCTTCCTCGACTACTTCATGCCGACGGCCGTCGAGACGCCGGTCTGGGAGACCGACCACACCACCACGCCCTCGCCGCATCATCCGATCGGCGCCAAGGGCGTCGGCGAGTCGCCCAATGTCGGCGGCGTCTCCGCCATCTCGAACGCCGTCAACGACGCCTTCGCGCATCTGGGCCTCGTCCACACCGCGATGCCGCACGATCACTGGCGCGTCTGGAAGACGGCGCAGAAGCTGGGGCTTACGGGCTGATATCGCCGATGTCTCATCCCGCAGGCTCGTCGACGTCGAAGGAGCAAGTCCTTCTCCGCCCTCGAGGGCGGAGAAGGATTTAGGTCGAGGTGGGTGGGCACGGCGTTGCCGCCGGAACCGGGCGTCGGAGCCGATCAGGCGGACGCCTTGGCTTCCCCGTCTCACCCCGGCCCTTTCCGCCCCGAGGGGCCAAGCGGGAGACGAAACCCGCGCCCGGGCGGTCGCCGTGAAACTCGACTACAAGGCACTGCAGGAGGATCTCCGCCGCACCGGCTATATCGCCGATGACGGGCTCTCGATGGCGCTTGCGCTTGCCATCGGCTTGCAGCGGCCGCTGCTGCTCGAAGGCGAGGCCGGCGTCGGCAAGACCGCCGTTGCCAAGGCTCTTGCCGCGGCGCTGGCCACGCGCCTCATTCGCCTCCAATGCTATGAGGGGCTGGACGCCAACGCCACGCTTTATGAATGGAACTACCAGCGCCAGCTACTGGCGATCCGCGCGCATGAGCGCGAGCAACGCCCGGCCGACGAGATCGAGCGCCATATTTTTTCCGCCGACTACCTGCTGCGCCGCCCCTTGCTCGAAGCGATCTCGCAGCCGGTATCGCCGGTGTTGCTGATCGACGAGATCGACCGCGCCGATGAGGAGTTCGAGGCCTTCCTGCTCGAGATCCTGTCGGATTTCCAGGTCACCATTCCCGAGCTGGGCACCGTTGCCGCGCAATCCATCCCCTATGTCGTGCTGACATCCAACGGCACGCGCGAGCTTTCTGACGCGCTCCGGCGGCGCTGCCTTTACAGCTATCTCGATTTCCCCGACGAGGCGAAAGAGCTCGCCATCCTGCGCGCGCGGCTGCCCGGCATCGATCAGCGCCTGGGCGAGCAGATCGTCCGCTTCGTCCAGCTCCTGCGCCGCCAGGAGCTGGAGAAGAAGCCGGGGATCGCCGAGACGCTCGATTGGGCGAGCGCCCTCATCGGCCTCGATATCCGCGCCCTCGACGCCAACGCCGCCGCGTTGCAGGCGAGCCTGATCTGCCTGCTCAAGACCGAGGCCGATCTGAAGGCGGTGCCGCCCGAGGTTGCGGCGCGCCTCGTCGGCAAGGTGGCATGAGCGCCTCCGCCGCAGGCCCGGTGGCGCGGCTCGGCGGCTTCATGGCGCATCTGCGCCGCAACGGCTTCGCCGTCGGGCCCGGCGAGACCGAGGCGGCACTCGCCTTCCTCGCCGCCGGCGACCCGACCGATGCCGTCGCGGCGCGGCTCGGGCTCAAGACCATGCTCACCGGCGATCGCGGCCAATGGCAGCGCTTCGATGCGCTGTTCGACGCCTATTGGTTCGGCAGCGGCGTCCGCGCCGCCCGGCGCGCCGAGGCCAAGGGCGGCGCGCCTGAGGAGGCGCGGCGGCCGGAGATCTGGAGCAAGGCGCTGCCGGCCGAGGACCGCGCCGAAGCGGCGCAAGCGGCGGCGCTTGCCGACGCATCGGCGGAGGAAGACGCGCGTCGCGCCGGCACCGGCCGACTGGTGGCAAGCCGGCAGCAGGCGCTGGCGCGCACGGATTTGCGTCATCTGGTGAGCCCCGAGGACGTCGCCGCCGCCGAGCGTCTGGCCGAGCGCCTGGCGCGAGTGCTGCGCTATCGCTTGAGCCGGCGGCGCCTGCCGGCGCGGCGCGGCGATGCCGTCGATCTCCGCCGCACCATCCGGCGCAATCTCGGCAAGGGCGGCGAGCCGGCCGAGCTGCTGCTGAAGCATCGCCCCGAGCGTCCGGTCAACCTCGTGCTGCTGCTCGACGTCTCCGGCTCGATGCGGCTCTACAGCCGCTATCTCATCAGCTTCGCGCGCGGCCTTATCGGCGGCTGGCTGCGCGCCGACGCCTTCGTCTTTCATACCCGGCTCATCCATATCAGCGACGTGCTGCGCGAGCGCGACCGGCTCCGGGCGATGGACCGGCTGTCGCTGATGGTCGAGGGCTTCGGCGGCGGCACCGCGATCGCCGGCGCGCTCAAGGCGTTCAACGACCGTTACGCCCGCGCGTGCCTCAACGCGCGCAGCATCGTCATTCTGATGAGCGACGGCTACGACACCGATCCGCCCGAGCGCCTCGCCGGCGAGCTCGCGCGCCTCAAGCGGCGCGCGCGCCGGCTGGTGTGGCTCAACCCGCTGCTCGGCTGGCGCGGCTATGCGCCGGTGGCGCGCGCCATGGCGGCGGCGATGCCTTACATCGATTGCTTTGCCGCGGCGCATTCGCTCGAGAGCCTGGCGGCGCTCGAAGGCGAGCTGGCGCGGCTTTGAGGCGGAGGAAAGCGATGACCCGTCCAGTCGAAGATGCGCTGACGCTGATCGCGGCGCTGCGCCGGCGCGGTGAGGATTTCTGCGTCGTCACCGTGGTGCGCACCGAAAACGCCACGTCGGCCAAGGCCGGCGCCAAGGCCGTGGTGATGCGCGACGGCGCGATCCGCGGCTTTCTCGGCGGCGGCTGCGTGGAGCGCGCGGTGCGGCGCGCCGCCGCCTCGGTGCTCGAGGACGGAGTGCCGCGGCTGATCCGCGTCAAGCCCAAGGACGACGTCACCGCCGCGGTCGATGTCGACGGCACCGAGCTCTATCGCAGCGCCTGCCCGAGCGGCGGCACCATCGACATGTTCGTCGAGCCGATGCGGCGCCCGCCGCGCCTCATCCTGTGCGGCGCCTCGCCGGTGGCCGGCGCGCTGGCCGATCTCGCTCCCTCCCTCGGCTATCGCCTGGCGCTGGCCGCGCTGGCGGAAGATCATTCCGACTTCGCCGAGATCGAGGAGCGCGTCGCGGGATTCGATCTCGCGCCGCTCAAGGTGACGGCGGAGGACTGGATCGTGGTCTCTACCCAGGGCAAGCGCGACCGCGAGGCGCTCGGCGCGGCGCTCGCCAGCGAGGCCCTCTACGTCGCCTTCGTCGGCAGCCGGCGCAAGGCCGAGACGCTGGTGGCGCAGCTCCGCGGCCAAGGCTTGCGCGAAGACCAGCTTGCGCGCCTCAAGGCGCCGGCCGGGCTTGACATTCACGGCATCGAGCCGGCCGAGATCGCCTTGTCGATTCTGGCCGAGATCGTCGCGCGCCGCCGCGCCGGCATCCACCGCGCGCGCAGCTCGGTGTGCGGCGCCGCCTGAGCGACGCCGGCGCGACCGGACCGTCTCTGCCCGATTGCGCGAGGCCTCCGCCGCCGATGAAACGGAAAGGTGTTGCTTCTTACCCCAAAGAGAAACCGCCGGTCTCTTTGCCCGGACGCGCCGCAAAGCTAGAGTCAGGCATCAATCCGCCAGCCAAGCAAAGGGCATGGGAGAGCGCCGATGCCTCGGACCGGCAAAGCCGATATGGCCGTCGGCCGCAATCGTCGCAGCCGCGACGAGGACGAGAGCGATACGCTGCAAGCGCTGCTTGAGACGCTGCAATCCCTGCGCGCGAGCGATGTCCCGGTCCGCCGTCTGCGCGGCCGGCTCACGGCTGAGATCGGCGCGGTTCCCGACGGCATCGAGGCGGCGATGGAGGCTAAAGGCTTGCTGAAGCGGTCGCTGCCGCTCGCCGGTGGACGGCGCAGCCGGCAGCGCGAGTTGTGGCAGGCCAACCAGCATTTGGCGCGACGGGCGCAACAGCTCGCCCAACGCAACGCCAAGCTCGAGCGACATCTCGCGGAGCGCGCTGCCGAGCTGGCGCAGGCCCATGCCGAGCTTGGGCGCGCGCGCGAGCGCGAGGCGGCGTTGGTTGAGACGCACGAGACGCAGAGGATGGAGAGCCTGGGCCGGCTCGCCGACGGCGTGGCGCATGACTTCAACAACGTGCTGATGGTGATCCTCGGCAATCTCGACCTGATCGCTCTCACTCTCGCCGGCGACACCCCGGCGCGGCGCCTGATCGATGGCGCGATCCAGGCGGCCGAGCACGGCGCCACGTTGACGCAGCGCTTGCTCGCTTTCGCCCGCCGCCGGGAGCTCCGCCCCGAAGCGGTGGATGTCGCCCGGCGCATCGACGGCATGCTCGACATGCTGCGGCGCTCGCTGGGCCCCCGGATCGAGATCGGCGTCGCGTTCGGAGAGGATCTTGCGCCCGTTCGCGTCGACCCCGGCCAGCTCGATCTCGCCATCCTCGACCTCGCGTTCAACGCGCGCGACGCGATGCCCCAGGGCGGCCGTCTCACCATCGCCGCGCGCCGCGCCGCCGTCGCCGCCGATCAGGTACCGCCTCTGGCGGCGGGCGATTATGTCGCGATCGTCGTTGGCGATGACGGCGCCGGGAGGGATGAGGTCGCACCGCGGCACGCGCCGGAGCCGTTCCACGCCACCAAGGACGCCGGCATGGCGACGGGACCCGGCTTGTCGATGGTTTACGGGCTGGCGGCGCAGTCGGGCGGTACGGTGCGGCTGTCGAGCCGCGTGGGGGCGGGAACCGCCATTGAGCTGTGGCTGCCCGTGGCGTTCATCGGCGAGGCGCGCGCGCCGCACGCCCGGCGACCGCCGGTCGACGAGCTCTCCCGGGCGCTTGCTTGCGCCGCGCGGGGATAGCGCGCGGCCGGCTTCTCACGCGGCATCGAACCGCAGAAGCTCCGCATCGCCCGCGGCTTTCGTCGCGATCCTCGACCCCGGCTTGTGGGCGGTCAGGTGCCGAGACGGGCTTCGGCACGGGCAGCGACGGCCCTTCGCGGCAACGCCTTTCCAAATCGGCGCGAAAAGGATTATAAAACCGGTAATGATGGCGCATGTCGGAAGAAGAAACCCATAAATAAATATGGTGGCGCCTCAGAGAATGTCGCATCTGCGATGGTGCCAGGGAAAGGATCGGATCATCGAGCGATTGCCGCACCCGCTCGCCGGGTTTTCGACATGACCCTGGGCTCCGACACATCGGGTCGAGACGGCCGGCCGGCCGGCGGGCATGTCCTCGTCTGCATCACCGGTCATCCCGCCTGCGCCGGCCTGGTGCGGCATGCGCACAGCCTTGCCGAGCGCCTCCAGGCCAAATGGACCGCGCTCTACATCGAGACGCCGTGGCACCGTCGCCGCGACGAGAGCGAGCGGGACCGCATCGCCGATTGCCTGCGTCTGGCGGAGAAGCTTGGCGGCGATGCCATGACGCTGCCCGGCGGCAGTGTCGCCGAGGAGATCCTGACCTATGCGCGAGAGAACGGCGTCACCGAGATCGTCGTCGGAAACTTCAAGCCCGCCCGATGGTTCGACAGGCTGCATCGCTCGATCACCCGCACGCTTGCCAAGAAGGCGGGAGGCATCGGCTTGCACGCCGTGCCCGAGGAAGACGGCGGCAGCCCTCCGGCTCTTGCGGCGACGGTAGCGACCGCCTCACCGGCCAGAATCTTCGATCCGATCCCCTATATCCTGAGCATCGGCCTGCTCGCGCTCCTCACCGCCCTCGGTGACGCCTTTCGCCCCTATGTGAAGCTCACCGAGGTCGCGCTCGCCTATCTTACGCTGGTGCTGTTCACCGCCGCGCGATTCGGGCTGATCCCGTCGCTCGTGCTGAGCGCGCTTTCCATGCTCGCCTTCGACTTCTTCTGGGTGCCGCCGATCTACACGTGGAACATCGAGGATCCCCGCGATTGGATCGTGCTCCTCTTTCTCATCGCCGTTGCCGTCGTCACCAGCTATCTCACCGCCTGGACCGGCGCCCAGATGCTAATCGCCCGCAGCCACGCGAAGACGACGGCCGAGCTTTATTCCTTCAGCCGCCGGCTCTCGGCGATCGCAAATCTGGACGTGCTGTTGCATACGACGGCCTATCAGATCGGCACCATGTTGCGGGCGAGGACCGTCATCCTGCTCCCGGAAGCCGGCCGGTTGACGGCGCGCGCCGGCTATCCGTCGGAGGGCCAGCTCGGCGAAGCCGAGCTGGCGGCGGCGAGCTGGGCCTGGCACAACGACCGGCCGGCCGGCCACGGCGCCGACATGCTCGCCGGCGGCGACTGGCTGTTTCTCCCGCTGACCACGCCGCGCGGCATCGTCGCCGTGCTGGGCATCACCCGGGACGCGCCCAACGCGCTGCTGACGCCGGACGAGCGGCGGCTGCTCGAGGCGCTGGCGGATCAGGCGGCGGTGGCCACGGAGCGGATCTCGCTGGCCGCGGAGATCGACGAGACGCGGGTGCTCCGCGGGACGGAGCGGCTGAGATCGGCGTTGCTGACCTCGATTTCGCACGACCTGCGCACGCCGCTCGCTTCCGTCCTCGGCGCGCTGTCGAGCCTGCGCCGCGATGAGACGCTGCGGGATCCCGAGGCGCGCAACGAGCTTCTCGACACTGCCCAGGAGGAAGCCGAGCGGCTCAACCGGTTCGTCGGCAACCTGCTCGACATCACGCGCCTGGAGGCCGGCGCGCTCGAGGTCAAGCGCGACGCGGTCGACCTCGCGGATGTCGTCGGCAGCGCCACGCGGCGCGCCCGCAAGCTCCTCGCCGAGCGCAAGGTCAAGATCGAGATCGCCGATGACCTCCCCATGGTGCAGCTCGATTTCGTCCTGTTCGAGCACGTGCTGTTCAATCTGCTGGACAATGCCGCCAAATATTCGCCGCCGGACTCGACCGTGAGCATCCGCGCCATCCGCTCCGGCGATTCCATCGCGCTGCAGGTCGCCGACGAGGGCTCCGGCATTCCGGCCGAGGACCTCGAGCGCATTTTCGACCGGTTCCACCGTCTCAAGGCGAGCGACCGGCAGCGGCCGGGGACGGGCCTCGGCCTGGCGATCTGTCGCGGCTTCATCGAGGCGCAAGGCGGCACCATCACCGCGAGCAATCGCAAGGGGCGCTCGGGCGCTGTTTTCACCATCGCGCTGCCGCTCGAGCGCGAGGGGGCGGCCCTGCCGGTGTGATCGCCTGCCGCGGCCGTTGCGGCGCTATTCCGCGACCTGCAGCCGATATCCCACTCCCGGCTCGGTGACGATGTAGCGCGGCTGCACCGGGTCGGGCTCCAGCTTGCGCCGCAGCAGCCGCATATAGACCCTGAGATACTGCACATCGTCGTCGATCGCCTCGCCGCGGATCTCGCGCAGGATTTGCCGATGGGTGAGAACGCGCCCGGCATGGGTGACCAGCAGCCGCAGCAGGTCGAACTCGGTCGGCGACAGCTTGACCTCCTCGCCGCCGACGCTGACCTTGCGGCGAACCAGATCGACCATCAGCCCGCCGGTGCGGAAGACCGGCTCCTGCCCTTGCTCGTGGAAGCCGTGGCGCAGCGCCGTCTGAAGCCGCGCAACCAGCTCGTCCATGCCGAAGAGCTTGGTGACGTAGTCGTCGGCGCCGCGCAGCAGCGCCTCGACCTTGGTCCGCTCGTCGCCTCGGCTCGACAGCACCACGATGGGCACCTTCGAGACGGCGCGGATCAGCGAGATGACCTCGATGCCGTCGATGTCCGGCAGCCCGAGATCGAGGATCACGACATCGGGTTTCTCCACGCGCAGCAGATCGAGCCCGGCCTTGCCGGTTTCCGCCTCCACGGTGCGATAGTTCTGGACAGCCAGCTTGCGCTTGAGCAGGCGCCGGATCGGAAGCTCGTCGTCGACGATCAGCACGCTGACGGCATTGTTCGTCATGCCGCCCTCCGGTGCCGCGCCGGCCGCTTGCCGGAACCGCGGTCGATGGACGGAAAGCGAGGGGGGAACGGGGTGTAGTAACGCTGCTCTGGCATTTATCAGTCCTTGCGCCGGCCACGCCCGGTGAGGATTCCACCGATGACCCGTCGGCGATCAGAGCGTGGTATCGCTGCTCGCCTTTGGCATCATCGCGTTGCGCGGCATCGGACAGGCGACCCCGCTCGTCGGTCCGACAAGCCGGCAACACCTTAATGGACACGAAGCGGACATTAAAAATCGAGAGCGAATTTAGCCCGTTGATATATAGGTTGCAGGAAAATTTAGCGGGAGTCTGGACGGGAGTCGGCTGCAAATCCCGCGCCGCGGAAACCGAGGGTTCCCTCAATCCGCGCGGGCGCCTTACGATCGGCATGGACGCCCTCGGCGCGCGCCCGGCGCCGGCCATTAAAAATGCAATAGCGTATCTTCCATAATAATATAAATCTCATAAATAAGACATGCGCAGAACGAAATAGAAGCACAGATGCCCAAAATAATTTCACTCAGATTCGTGAATCTACTCCGCTAATTTATAAAAGCCGGCTCGCGGCAATCTCGATTTTTAATGTTCAAGCACTTTAGTCTTTGTCCAAGAGGTGGCGAGACGACGGCCGAGACTTCGCACGTTCGCCAACCCAAGACTGGAGACATGATCATGCGTGCACTTGTAATCGGCATCATCGGCTTGGGACTGCTCGGTCCCGCGGCGGGCTCCGCCATGGCGGAAGCTAGCTGCGTGCAAGCCGTGAAGGCGCTGCAAGAGGAATGGCAGGCGATCGGCTACCCGATGCCGACCAAGCAGACGCAAGCGAGCATCACCAGCTTGGACGGCCAGCATCATGCGAGCGCCGCCCAGGTCAACTCTATGCGCGCCCAGATCCGTCTGGCGCATCAGGAATGCGCGGACGGCCATCAGACCGCATCGCTGCAGCATGTCGCGGCGGTGCGGGGCGCGCTCGAAATGCCGACGTCCATAGCCACGAGCCAGGGACAATAACGGCCGGCCGCACCCGCATCATGAGGACCGCGCCTCAATCCTCGCCCACGGCTGCCGCGGAGGCATCCTGGTGGCCGCGGGCGCCGGTGCGGCGGCGGCGCGCGGCGAGCACGTCCTTCCTGCTGTGCATCGCCGACCACGATACCGGACGCTTCACCATCGAAGGTCCGATGACCGATGCCGAGCCCTGGATCAGAGAAGTCATCGCCGCGCGCCGGGCGGGCCGTGACATGAGCTGCCGCGTCCTGCCGGATGGCGACGAAGAGGCGGCCATATCCTGGGCACGCGCCCAAGGCGCCACGCAATGGCCCTCGGGCTCGATCGTCAATCCCGAGACGGTGCTCCGCTCGAGC
>Ga0187781_10000047_pt1 | contig 75219 bp, 71 predicted proteins | sample 0715_SJ02_MP02_2_FD_132447 | JGI IMG/M metagenome (GOLD analysis project Ga0187781, IMG submission 132447) | Tropical peat soil microbial communities from peatlands in Department of Meta, Colombia - 0715_SJ02_MP02_20_MG | ecosystem: Environmental > Terrestrial > Soil > Wetlands > Peat | place...
GTCGTGAATTCCATTTGCAGGTGAAGATCAGCGCCGTCGATCACAACAACGTCGTGCCATGGGAGAAAAAGGGCAACACGCTGAGCGAAAGCGTCCAGGTTGCGCAGTGGTGCGAGGCGGCCGGCGCTGACGCCATACATGTCTCCACCGGCAGTCTGTTCCCGCATCCCTTGAATCCGCCGGGAGGGTTTTCATTCGAAACCATCACCGCGACTTACGACGCGATGATCTCCTCGGGCGTGAGTACGTTGCGCAACTACTTCCTGTTCCGTTATCCAGCGCTGCGCCCGATCTTTTATTGGGCTTGGTTTCGCATGAAGCGCGGCCGGCCGATCGAAGGTGTCGGCGAGGACGAGGCACGCGCAGTCAAGGCCGCGGTCAAGATACCGGTGATCTCCACCGGCGGGTGGCAGACAGCCTCGAAAATCCGCGCTGCAATAAAATCCGAAGCCTGCGACGGCGTTTCGATCGCACGCTCGCTGATTGCCAATCCCGATCTGCCGAAATTCTGGGCCGGCGGGCACGATTGTCCGCCATCGCCCTGCACCTATTGCAATCGCTGCCTGCTCAACGCGCCGAAGAATCCAATGGGCTGCTACGAGCCGCTTCGTTTTGCCAGCCATGACGACATGGTCGAGCAGTTGATGACGATCTACAACACACATCCGGTCTTGCAGCTGCCCAAGCCGCACGAGGTGGTGCCATGATCCGCGAGCTACCGGTCACGGCGGTTCAGGAGGCCCTGCATCGGCGCTGGCGTCTATTGATTCCAGTCTACGTTTTCCTGGCGATCATCGCCCTGCTCGGCATGGTCTGCTCCATCTTGGCTGCGATTTTACTGTGGCAGCTATTGCAAAATCGCACGCCGCATTACGCCGACATCGTTGAGGAGTTCAAGTACGGCTCGATTGGCACCGAACCGCACAGCGGGATTCCTTACCGGATCTGGCGCGTCCTACCAGCACTATTTCCCGAAGATTTCGGCAATCGCCAGGATTATTCGGCATTCGGTTTTCTCTACGAGAAAGACGCCAGCGGCCATCAACGCGACCTGCCGATCGGCATCTCGCGCCGCACCTATCGCAACGTCGACATCGTCTGGTTCAACTGCGCCACCTGTCATACCGGTACCGTGAGCACGACCATGACCGGTCCGGACGGACAGCAGCGATCCGGCACGCACATTATTCCCGGCATGCCCTCGAACAATCTTTATCTCGAGCGGTTTATCCATTTCCTGCTCAACGCCGGAGCCGATGAACGGCTGTCTCCGGACAGGCTGATACCGGAAATCAACAAGACCGGACCCGCGCTCGGTCCCATCGATGAATTCATCTATCGCTGGTACGTTATCCCGACGTTGCGTGATGGATTATTGGAGCGGCGCACGCGGCTGTTCCCGCTGCTTGCTCAACAGCCGCTATGGGGCCCCGGCCGGGTCGATACCTTCAATCCTTACAAAATCATTCAAGCCGACATGCCGCTGGCACGCCTGCAGCCGAGCGAATTGATCGGCATCGCCGACTTTCCGTCGATCTTCAACCAAGGCCCGCGCGAGGGTATGCATCTGCATTGGGATGGCAACAACACCTCGCTTGCCGAACGCAATCTATCGGCCGCGATCGGGGCTGGCGTAACGCCGGATTCAGTTGACTTCGACGCCATCGGTCGCGTGGCCGATTGGCTCAAGACCTTGCGACCGCCGCCAAGCCCGCATCATCCCGACGCGGCGGCTGTGGCGCGTGGTCGTGACATTTTCATGAGCCAGTGTCGCGCCTGCCACGGCTTTGCTGATTCCGACGGCTACACGTTCACCGGCAATGCAATCGGCCAAGTCGAGGCCAACGACAAACTCGGCACTGACCCCCATCGGCTGGATTCCTATACCGAGAAATTCCGCGAATTCCAGTTGGCGAATTTCTTCGTCGGCACGCCCCATCAGTTCAAGTATTTCACCAAGACAAACGGCTATGCCAATCTGCCGCTCGATGGCTTGTGGCTGCGGGCGCCTTATCTGCACAACGGCTCGGTCCCGACACTTGCGGCTTTGCTCCAGGCGCCAAGCCGGCGCCCCGTCGCCTTCATCCGCGGGATTGACCGCCCCGATACAAAAAACGGCGGCTTTGAAGCGCCGGCTTGCGATCCTTCGGCGCCGCCGGCAAACGGCTTTTGCTTCGATACCACCCTGCCGGGGAACTACAATACCGGCCATATGTACGGCAACGACCTGCCGGAGACGGCGAAGGCCGACCTTCTTGCCTATCTGCTGACATTCTAAGCGCCGAGGCGTCGCATGACTGAAGCGCAGACAACACTGTCCAACTCGAAAGCGCTAACGGCGCACCGCCTCCGCATCTACCAGGTCCTCTTCGTCATCAGCATCCTCGGCAATTTGGTCGTTGGCTTATGGTGTATCTTCGATCCGGTCGGTTTCGCGCGGCTGCTGCTTCAGCCCGATCCGTTTCCGGAGGCATGGCCGCGCGTCTGGGGTGCAACGCTTCTCGGACTGCATCTTGTCTATGTGCCGGGCCTGCGCAACCCGCTATTCTACCGCTGGCCGAATTGGTCGAGCATCGCTATCAAGTTTTTCATGACAATCATATTTCTATCTTCGGGTCGCTACTTCTATCCATTCGCACTGTGGGACTTCAGCTTCGGTGTCATTTTGCTGATCGCCTACTATCGGCTTGTGCTCGCGGACGTGCTCGGCAAGCCGTGACGTCGGCCTGTTGTTGAATTTGTTCGGCATCGGCGCCGGCATCGCAAAACGCTGGGTGGGTGCTCCCCCGGCGACACATCGCGGATAAATGAAAGGACGACAGAGCAAGTTGGACTCACCTTTTTGGCTCTTTTCGCGGTCGATTTACGGCACCCCCGGAGTGCAGAGGGAATGCCTCGAACTTCAAGATAGCTTCGGCATCGACATCAATCTCCTGCTGTTCTGTGCTTTTGTCGGCGCCGTTCACGGCGCACTTTGGCCGTGTTCGGAGCCAGACATAGCGGTGCCGGCCAACATTCGCACCCTGTTTGCGCTCGGCAGCACGCGCGCGCAACAGATCGCGCTACCGGAAAATGTTGTCGCGGCGGTGCGTTCCGCGTCATTTCAAGCCGGCAGGTGATTTTTCCCTGAGCGCGGCGCTGTCAACTTGACGCTTAAGCAGCTGACGGCGCCGCTTGCCCGGGAGCCTCCCGATCGAGCAAGTTGACCGCTTCGCGGCAGGCTTTAATGCGCGAGGCTTCGTCAAGCGACCAATATTTCGTGTGCGTAAAGCCGCGTGACTGACGACCGCCCCGCAATGCTTTGAGGTCGATATCGACAACGGCCGGGCCAAAGACCGGTGCCAATGGACCTCCAATGACATCGCCCATGAAGACCAGAACTGCCGGATCGAACACATTGGTCCATCGGACAGCCGCAAACGGCGCGGCGTGGTGCAACATCCAGGTTTCGGCCACATTGACCACTGGGTAGCTCATCAACCGCGTGTCGGTCGCAGGAGTTGCAATCGGCATGACTTTCGTTGCCTGCGCACGATTGAGTACGTTGCGATCGAGGGACTCCCGATAGGGCGGCGATTGAGGTAACTCGCGCGCCGCCTTGCGAAGTTCAAGGTCGGAGCGGTCGGCAGCGATGAGAAATTCCGCATGCGTCAGCGGGCTGCCCAACGTGACGAGATCGCTGATCAGCCAGCGTCGATCGGGCTGGTCGGTGTCGACGGGTGCCGGACGGTCCGCCAACAGCAGACGCAGCCGGCGCTGCGCCGCGAAATATCCGTCGAGGCGTGCCGGATTTCCTGATCCGTCAGCGAGAGCGGCGGCCGCGTGTTCAAGTTCGGCGAGAGCCGTGAATTCCGCGGTTCCCTCCCTTATCGTCCGTGCCGCCTCGCGTTCGGTCCAGAAATAGCTCAAGAGGTCATGGGCCAGCATTGTCCCCAGGCTGTGCGCCACGACGACAATGCGCTTGTAATGCGTGCCTTCGTGCAATGCCCGCAACAGCTTGAGGCCCCGATCGCGCACTGCCGCGCGCGCCGCAATGTTATCAGGATCGGCCCGCGTATAGCGGACGACGCGCCCGAACGTTGAGGTTCCCATGCGATGGACCCAGCCACCGATGAACACCGCCGCTGCCGCAATCAGCCATTGGTAATCGGCAGCAGCAGCAAATCGGGTGTTCTTCCACGCGGTCGAAGGCACCAGCGCAAGAATGGCGAGCGCAACGGCGATCAGGCACAGAAGCCACAAGAGCAGCCAGGCAAGCCGGACGCCGCGCGGGACGCGGCAGAGCGGCCGGAGGAGCAAGCCGGCGACCCAAGCCTTTAACGCGTCCCATGTCGTACCGCCCGTCAGGTCCGCCCAATAGAGCTCATAGAAGTCGGTTCGCACGCCGTGAGGAAAAGTACGCGGGCTTGCAATGCTCTCGCGGGTAGTAATCCGGCGCAGCTCCAGCGAGCCAGTGCGCGCGTCCGGTTTGCTCCACACCTCGGTGGAATTGGGAAAGCCGGTGGCAGTGGCGACGTTGTCCTTTTGCCAGACCGCATTGACGAAGCCTTTAATCGTATCCATTGGAATCTGCTCGCCCATACCGTGGATTACGATGACGGCCTGCATGTCGGCCCGCGGTGCAACGGCGTCAGAACCCGGCATGCTCATTTCTCCGAAAATCGTGGCGCGGGAAGAGCATCGTTCTCTTATGCTGAGTCCCGACGAGATGCGATCGTAGCGGCGCAGCGACTTCTAGAAAATGATGGCGAGAACTTTGCTCTGATTTTCGCAGCATAGACTCCCTCACATTCACAGAGTTGGCAGCGAAATGCGTCAGGTTGTGGACAACCGCGAACTCAGTACGTGTCTTGGAGGATGCGTATGGAGGTCATTATCGGTCTGTACCCGGCACGCTGCGCATCGCCTCCACACCGGCATACGCCCGCAGAGCCGACGTTCCGATTTCCTTCGCCGGTTAAGACGCTTGACCTATTGTCGTCGTTAAATCGTCTTATTCTCCGGACCTTGCGCCTCTGGGCACAAATCGCGCAGCGGAATGCGCGGCAGAACGCTGCTCGATCAGCGTTCTCGGTTTCAGAGGGAGAACACCCATGCGCAATGTGAGCAAGGTCGCCGGCCGAGCTTCGGCCATCGCTGTCGCGTGCATGCTCAGCTGGCAAGCCCCCGCGCAAGCACCCGACCCCAATACCGCAGCAGACGAGAATCCGCCGGTAGAAAACTGCAACACGACCGCGGATACGGGGCAGGATCCTCACAATCCGGGCAAACGCGTCGCCACGCCGATTGACTCGAAGCTTTTGAGCCTCGGACAGCCGTGTCAGCAGGTCGTCAACACGAAAGGGCTAACCACCGACGCATTGGCCAATATGCAACGCGGGTTCGATTTCTATTCTTGGCTCACCTTCATCGCGCTCAATTCGCCCGCGGAGGGCAAGGCTATCGGACATGGACCACGACCCGGTGGCGATGCGGTGACCAAGTGGGAAGCGCTGAGCAATTACCGGCCGCTCGCCGCAGTCATGCTTGAGAAAGGCGCCAGGCCGACATGGGGCACGCGCATCGTGCCAGAACTCTGCAAGCCGCTCGACGGTCCCGGCAAAATCGTTCTCCAATTGGGCGAGGCCGCGTGGAATCAGCCGTTCAAGACCGGTCCACTGATCGATCAAAACGGCAACTATGCGCTGTTCGATATCCTGATTAACAAACCCATGTTCGATTTTGTGGTGAACAACGGCTTATACAGCAAGCAGGGCCAGGAACGCTTCGATAGTGACGTCAAGTTTCCCTTAGGCGCCAATCCAGAAGGCAGCGAGCCGGGACGGATGGGCGCCGTCATGCTGAAGGTATCATGGCACATCCTCGATCCCGATAAAGACAAGGTCGTCATCAAGCAATTCCACACTGCCGACGCCTTGATCTATTTCCCCGGCCCGCCGGCGACCAAGACCGGGCCCGCCTGCGTAGCCAAGACGCTCGGCCTTATCGGCTTCCACATCGGCCACAAAACCAGGTTCGCGCCGCAATGGGTCTGGAGCTCATTCGAGCATGTGAGAAACGCCCCGAATGAAAAGCAAGTCGCGACCAAGAATCTGCATCCGCCTTACACTTTCTACAATGCAGCTTGCCCGCGATGCGCGAGCAACAACACTCCGCCGAGCCCATGGGACCCACCGGCATCGCTTAAGTTTCATTCAAACGACAAAAGTCAGGTCATCCGATCGACGATCCTTCCCGAGGCCGTCGCTTCGGAGGTCGACGATCTCAATAGGAGTTTCCGTAACCTGCTCAAGGGAACGGTCTGGGAAAATTACATGCTCATCACGACGCAGTGGCCGAGCAACAACGAAAGCAAAACAGATTGCAACGGAGCCCCGATGCCGACATTCCTAGCCAATACCACGCTAGAGACCTACAGCCAGGGCCGAGTGCCGCTCGCCTCTTCGAGTTGCATGGCTTGTCACGGCAACGCAACGACGCGGCACGTACCGGCGGCGGCTTCGGATTTCACATTCATACTGGAGAAGGCTCAGTGCGAGAACGACGTGTGCGGCCCGCCGCCGACCAACAACTCCGTTGCCAATATCAAACGGTGCGGTCTCGCAGACCCACCGGAATGAAAATGTAGGGAAGGAGGAGGTCGTGATTGATTTCACGCGCCGCAAAGTGCTCGGTGTTGCGGCCGGCACCATGGCAAGTGCGATAGGTGCCGTCCAGCTCGCCGAACCGGCTGCCGCGGATGATGCGGCAGACCTGGATTTATTCGTCAGGTTGTCAGCCGCATTGACCGGCATCGACGCGCTTCAGTTGGCGCCATTGCGCGATCCTCTCCAGATCAAGCGGGTTTACTTCAAGCAGGCAAAGAGCGATCCCGCCTTTGAGAGCCTGATGCAGATTGTTCGCGCCAATCCGGACGACCCGGCCGGCGCCGCCGGCAAAATCATGAACGATCCAGATCCGAAGATCAAATATCTAGGACGCAGCATCATCTTGGCCTGGTATCTCGGGGCTTGGTATCAACCGACGGTGCTGGCGCAAACGCCGCCCCCGTCGTCTGTTGTCCCGCTCAAGATTATCTCGCCAACTGCATATACGCAGGCTTGGGCCTGGCGGGTCGCGCAGGCGCATCCCATGGGCTACAGCGAGTTGCGCTTCGGCTATTGGTCGGATGAACCGCTTCCGATTGACGACTTCGTCAAGCTGAAGGGGGCGTGATATGCGCGCCGAAAAGACAGATGAGTTCGACGCCTTGATTGTGGGCTCCGGCGTTTCCGGCGTTCTGATCGCCAAAAAGTTGGGCCAAGCCAACAAAAGGGTTTTAATCCTTGAAGCCGGCCAGGATTTGCCGCCGGACATCAACGAATATATGAACCGCTTCCTTACAGCGACGGCAAAGGTGCCGGAGAGTCCCTATCCCCCAGAATTGTTCCACGGCGGCAAGCTGACCGATCCAGCGACGGTAAATGCCGGGCGACCGACCGTGCTCAGTCTCGGTGCCAAGGGCGGCCCCGGCGACTGGCAAGATCCGAAGCAAAGCTATCTCATTCAGGATGGGCCGTTGGCCTTCGGCAGCACTTATGAGCGCGTCAATGGCGGCGCGGCTCGGCACTGGCTCGGGACCAGCCTGCGCTTTCTTCCCGCTGATTTTGAGATGAAGTCGCGATACGGCCGCTTCACCGACTGGCCGATCAAGTATGGCGATTTGGAGTCGTGGTACGGCGAGGCGGAAAAGGAGATCGGCGTCGCCGGCGACGCCCAGGAGCAGACCAATCACCTCGGCATCAGTTTTTCGTCGCCATATCCAATGCCGAAGATTCCGCTATCGCGCGTCGACAAGGCCGTCGATGCGGCCATGTCTGGTTTACAGGTGGGCGGCGTCGGACTCGACGAACTGCAATGGCGGGTGTCCAGTACGCCCGCCGCCCGAAACTCGCAGCCCTATCAGGATCGCCGGGTCTGCGCAGGCAACACCAATTGCATTCCCATCTGTCCGATCCAAGCGAAGTACGACCCCAGTGTCACGCTCGCCGAAGCGCTGCGAACCGGTAACGTGCAGGTGCGGTATCGCTGCGCGGCCTCGGCGGTGGAGGTCGACGAAACCGGTCGAGTGAGCGGCATCGACTACATCCAATTCGACGGGGACAACGGTCCGGTGATCCGCCGTGGCCGCTTAACCGCCAAGGTCTACATCCTGGCGGGCAATGCCATCGAGACCCCACGGCTGCTCCTGATGTCGAAGAGCGAACGCACACCCGATGGGGTCGCCAACCGTCGCGGCCACGATGGCGTCATCGGCAAATTCCTGATGGATCACCCGCTCTATCTGGCCTGGGCGCTGGCGCCGCGGCCGGTCTGGGGTTACCGCGGCCCCTTGTCGACTGCTGGAATCGAGGTCTGCCGCGATGGCGAATTCCGCCGCGACCGCGGCGCGTTTCGTATCGAGATCGGCAACGAGGGATGGAATTTCCCGATCGGAGATCCTGACACGACGACGGTCGATCTCGTCAATGGGCTGAACAACAGTCAGCTCAACAAAGACAACAAAGCGCTGTTCGGACCGGCCTTGGTCAAGGAGCTAAACGACAAGCTCTCGCGGCAATTTCGGCTCGGCTTTCTCATCGAGCAATCCCCCGATGACAGCAATACCGTGTCGCTTTCCGCGACGGCCAAGGATCGCCTCGGCCTGCCGAGACCAAGGATAAGCTACAATCTTTCCGACTACACGAAGCGAGGCCTGGCTGCGGCAAAGACAACCGCCACCGCAATCTTTGACGCCATGAATGCCGATCAGTTTACGTCGGCACCGCCTGTGGACGATCCCAGTTCCTTCCCGTGGCCGAGTGGGCAGATGACCCGGCTGAAATACTACGGCGCCGGACACATCGTCGGCACCCATCGCATGGGAAGCGCGGCGGCGGCTTCGGCTGTCAATGACATGCAACAATCGTGGGATCATCAAAATCTGTTTTTGGTCGGCAGCGGGACATTTCCGACCGTCGGCACAGCCAATCCGACATTGACCATCGCCGCGCTTTGCCTGCGCACAGCAGACCACATTCTGCACCGAGTTCTCAATTGACCCGAGGTATGACCTATGCGCAACGGCATTGCTGCTTTCTTTATACTATCGGCGCTCGCTGCGGTCCCGGCAAGCGCGCAGTGCCCCTCCGTTCCCGAGCCGCATACGCCACCGGCGCCGACGCCGCTCAACATCGACAAGGTGAAGGACCTGCTGCGTGATTATCATGACACGCAATACGCTCAGGACGTGGCCGCAGTCTACGCGATCGCCCAAAAGTATATCGAAAAGCATGCTGGCGAAGTGAAGAGTCCAGCGATCATTATGGACATCGATGAGACCGTTCTGTCGAATTGGCGCAACCTTGCTGCGGACGATTTCGGATTTTTCAGAAACGGCAATTGCGACGGCCTGCCGGACGGCCCTTGCGGCTTCGACGCGTGGATCTTGCGATCGGAGGCCGTGGCTTTTCCTTCGGCACTCAACTTTTTCAATGCGATAAGGGACAAAGGCGTCGCCATCATCTTCATCACCAATCGGTGGGACAGACAAAGACAAGCAACCCTGTGGAATCTCGATCGCGCCGGCTTCGAGGGATGGACAAAGCTGGTCACGCGTTCGGACAAAGATGACTTTCCCACTGTGCAAGCATTCAAGACCGCTGCGCGCGCCAGGATCGACACTGATGAAAAATACACCCTCATCGCAAATATCGGCGACCAACTGAGCGACATCGAGCAGCAGCCGGGAATCACGGCTGGCAAGGCTGAATGTTCATTCAAACTGCCCAACCCGTTCTATTTCATCAAATAGGACGCCGTCTCGCTTACGCGATCAGCCTTACAGCTTGTGCGGCGAGCCGCGATACCCTTCGACATCGGCGTATTGGTAGAATTTTTGCGCCTGTTCCAGGCACTGGATATTGCTCAGAACGTCGTCGTCACCGCCCTTACCAGCCGGTTTCCAAGCGGCATTTTCGAGCATTAAGCTGTCCAGCTTTTGACCTCCGCTTATGAAGATCGCGCGAGCATCGTCGGTACAGAGGAACGACGTAACCGAAGGCTCAAAGTCCGCTGTGCCGTGCTCGGGAACAAAAAATGCCCCGGCAAGGTCGGGTGGATTGGCCGCTTCGGCGGCCATAATTTTTTCGGTGAAGGAGAGATAAGCCTCATTGAGGCGGCTGAACTCAGCCAACCCGATTTCAGAGGCGGCGATCGGAATTGGCGCCCCCGGGATATTTGTTACGTTGCCCTCCGGGTCCTTCACTTCCAACCGATTCGCAAGGTTGTACATGATGTTTCCGATTTTATAGGCGGTGAAGTCATTTTGCAGGTAGACGATCTGCTTAACGCCGGCGAGCGACATCACGCCAGAGCATTGGGCACAGGATTCGAGCGACGTATAAAGCGTCACCTCGTTCAACGAAGCAGCCCTTGGTTTCCTCGCAATCGGCTGTCCCGTACGCCAGCTGTCGAATATATCGGTGAGGCTGAACAGGCGACGCACCATCCGCGATTCGGCGTGTTCGGCACTGCTGCGAAAAAACTCATTGTGATTGAAATCAAAGTCGATGATCTCCCCATTTCCATCGACGGCAACGCAAGCGATGTTGTGGCCGAGATAGCGGTCCCAATTGATTCGAAGGCCATCGGCGCCATCTGTCATGTCGCCGCGGTACCGCGGTACGGCTTGCGGCGGTTGCGCCGAATCTCTTTGCTGCGCCCGGAGCGGATATGTCCCTAGCGGCCCATGCTTGTTGCCATTCCAAAATCGAACGATCAGTTTCATAAGGAGATAGCAATAGATCCGATGCCGCTCGCGAGCGGCGGCATCGGCAAGATCCGGCGCATCTTTCCGCAGATCGACCTCTACGACTTGATTGAGCGGCCTGTTCCAAAATTGGATGAGTGGCTTCTGGACGTTAAAGCCGGGGGGTATCGGCTGTAGAGCCTGTGCCGATGCCGGCGAAGCTTGGGCTGCCGTGATGGCTCCAGCCGCACCTATCGCCCCTGCAGCCTGCACGATGAGACTGCGCCTGTTGATGTCGTTGTCAGTGCCCATGGATGCCTCCGACAAGCAATCCTGACAAGCAATCCTGAAACGATCGCGTTATGTCAGCCGTTGTTTCCGCGCATCCTTGCGCGCTTTTCTACCTTCAGCACGTCGTTTTAGGGGCTTCGCCACCGCGCGCTCGATGTGCTGCTCTTTGGTCGCCTATATTCGGTGACGCGCCTCTCATCGGTACAACACAGCGTCATAAAGTCGGCTGCTCGCTTCCGGTTTGCTCCTCTTCGCCGTCGGCGACAGCGAGATCATCAGGCTTTTTAGTGCGGGTTGCATTTACCCGACGTCGGCAATTCTTGAGCCGTTTGAACAAAACTTTAGGCGTTAGCGTGAGCGCGCGACAAGCCCGCGCGCATGGCGCCGAAATCATGAGACTACCCGCTCGAAATTGAGCGGTGCACCCGTGAAGACAACGATTAAAGCTTAACACGCTGGCAATTCTACTGTCCCCTTCGCACGCGCGGCAGCCGGCACTCGTATCCGGCGGCCATGACGCGGCGGTTGCCGTCGTCAACTTGATGCAGCAGACCTTCAAGGCGATTCATCCGAAGGACCTTCATCGGTGAATTCCTCAAGTTGCAAGATCAAAAGCCGCCGCCCCGCGCTGATGCCATGTGGCGTAGCTTGGGCAATGATTCCGTGAAAGTCATGGCCGACGGTTGCATCTGTCTTCCGCAGCTATGGGAAAGCGCATGGCAGGAAGGCGGCGGAGACCGCACGATCCGCGACTTCGATCCGATCGACGAGACGCGACTGGAACGGCTGTATCAAAATCCGAGCTTTCTGCCGTCGCACACGCTTGACACGATCGGCTCCGTTCTGGGCGCGAACTCCTTATTCACGGCAAGAACGCCGATGCGCGCGGCACTGGTCGCCAAGCGCAAGACAAAACGTACGCGTCGAATCGTTGTGAGCCCCCGTCATCGAAAACCTTCGGCACGCGCCCATGCCTTAAATGCGCCTGATCTTCGCAACTGTGCAAGGCGCAAGTGGGCCTTTGCCGAAACGCCATAGCGCAGCCCGGCGAGGTCGCCATCTGGCGCATCGACTATCGAGGTCGCGTCAAATAGGACGGCGGCTACGGATTTGCACCGCCCGCGATGGCCGCCATGGTCGGCGCCAACAACGCGAGCATGCACGCAACTCCGAACGCTATGAGCACTGCCTTCGCCATGACACGCTCCCACAAAGCGGACCGGAGCCCAATCGCTTCACATTAGTCGACCGGCGCCCCAGCTCTTCCTGGAGCATGACCCATTCGGAAAACCGGTTCCCGCTTATCCGCGTCATGCTGCAAAAAAGATAGATTCAGCATGCTAACGGGCGTCAAACAAGAAGATCGCAAAATGGCACAAATGCAAGATTTCTACGCGTGAGTTGTACCCGAAGCCCGTTCTGCTGCCCGTCGAACGCCTTTGCTGCATGCCGGCGCCTTCATTACCCGCGACGCGACGTTTTCGTCGGTTTAACGGCTACAAGCGCGGCGTGCACTTGCCGCTATTTTATCTCATATAAAACGAACTCGCAGCACCAAGTCATTAAACATCGTCGGCACAAATTAGCATAACGGCATATTGGCCTTAACTCGCCGCACGGCCCGCAACGCCGCCAACTGGAAGTACCCAAACGAGGTGTGATCGTCCACGGAGAAAGACAATGTGGGACGACCGGTTTCTGTTCGTGAGCGCCGCCTTAATAGCAATAGCGTATTCGGCGCTGAACCGGCCAGGCGCGAAGCCGGGACAGTCTATTAGATTTGGCTCATACATTATTAGAACGCGGTCGGTCCTCCTCGCGGTGGGCATTGCTGTCGTCGTCGGCATCATCGGCAGCCGCGTCGCGCTCTATTGGCACAGTTCCCGTTTGCCCAATATTGGAAGCGCCATCGCAATTCTGCTCGGTGTTCTTGTCGGCGCATTCACGGGCAAATTCGTATCAAGCTTGTTTGAGCCGCAATTTGGTAAACGCGATCCGATAATTGGCGCGGCCGTTCTCGCACTGCTGATAATTGTCTACAGCCTCCCGCTCTATTCGGAGGCGGTTTCCGATATGTTCAATGGAATAGGCCTCTCCGCGGTCAAGACGCCGTTCCTGGAACTCAACTTAAGAGAGCGAGGCGCCAAGAACTACACCAGCGCCACTGGGAGCCGATCCAAACTGAGCGGGGTGCCGTGGAATAGCAATCCATCGCCTGGTCTCAAGTGGCTCCAATTGGACACGGCAGCTGTCCCAGACCCAGACAATACGTTTCCTGCCGATGAAGAATACATTCGCGTTTTTGAAAGCAACGTTTTCGACAGCACGGAACACCAAAACGCTGTTACCGCCATCAAACAGTTCTTTATACCAGCGCAGATCTTGTCGCAGTGTTTAAATGACTATATTAAAGTTGTGCCCGATTCTGCGCTGCTGATAGTCGACATCAAGCCGGCCATTGAATCGTTATTTGAGGCACACGCGAAAGCAAAAAAGCCGGAAATTGACACATCGTTTTCCTTCTGGACCGGCACTGCAGATGTTTTGAAAAATGTCAGCGCCAGATTTACAGTTTCAGACTGCGGCCCCGAGCAATCACGCAGGCTCAGGGAATTCGAAGGAGATACCGTCTCGAGCCTACAGGGTTCCCACCCGTACGCTGCACTTGTTCTTGCGGATCTCATTTACGCGCACGGCGCGCAAGATGAAGCGATTGCGATTTTAGCTGAGTGGCTTTCAGTCTTTCAAAAAAATGAAAAGGAACGCAAAGACGGGGTAGGGCCGACTCCAAAATGGTGGGAATTGCGCGTAAGGTCGCGCATCGCGCTGTGGATGGCTGACGTTGCCGGGCAGAACAACTTCGCCTACCGGGCATTCATTAATAACTACAGACGCGATCTAGATGGTTACTTTGCTAAGGTGACAGACCCAATGCATCGCGTTTCGTTGGACAAATTGCTCACCAAATGCGAGACATGGCGCGAAGAATTCAAACAGAGGAAGAGCGCGCCAGACGATCCGATAGAGCAGAAGGCCTATTATCTTCTGCTGGCCGCCGAAGATGAGTCGCTGCGAACAGAACTAAATTTCATTGGGGAAGAAGGCAGCTTCGAAAATCTTGAAGATCTTTATCTCAGGGCCAGCTTTCTCACCAAAGTCGGTCAGGAATGCTTGCCCTGGAGCTTTTCTCCCGATCTACGCAACGCAATGATCAACGATCATAAGGTGACCGTCGGACTTGTTGGGCTGACCGTAGCCGATCGCATGCAAACGCTTGCCCGTTCGCGTGGAGACCATGATCGTGCAACCGAGATAGCCCGCGACGCAGAAAGATTCCTTCGCGAAGGCTATGCAGCGCTGAGCGATCGAGTAAACAAAGATCGGGACAAGATCCAGGCAAGTCAGGAATGGCCCGAACGCATCTTTAGCCAATCGGACTGGGAAAAATCGGCGAACCTGGCGGAACGCGCGATCATTCGCTTACGCACGAAGGACTAGGGCCCCAGCTCCCGGCGGGCCGGGGCAACAACTTCGTCATTCAACGCGCGACCTCGGTATCCGCGCCGGTCCTATTGACGATCCTGTCTAAGCAATCAGGGGTACCCGGCCGATCTAGTCCATTGATATGCTATTGGATAAGTTGCAGGCTTTTAAACCGGCGCTGAGGACGGAGTTTACTCTATTGACCACATACCAAGTGAATACTGACTCGGCCTCGGTTCCTCAACCTGTGGTTCAAGCGTTGACTCGTGCCGCCATCTTTCTTGTTGCGACAGTACCTCCCGGCGAGGACCGTCGCACGGCAGTGCGGTCGTTCTGCAGCGACCTCTCTGCATTGATCCGCGCCGTTGGCTTCCGCGACATAGAGGCAAATCTCTCTTGCATTATGGGAATTGGCTCCGACGCGTGGGATCGCCTCTTTGGCCAAACGCGGCCGGCGCAGCTGCATCCTTTTCGCGAAATCAAGGCTGGCTCGCGCCATGCGGTTGCCACGCCCGGTGATCTCCTCTTCCACATTCGAGCCAAACGCATGGACCTCTGCTTCGAGCTGGCGACCCAAATCATGGCCCGGCTCGGCGACGCGATCGCGCCGGCTGATGAAGTCCATGGCTTTCGCTACTTCGACGACCGCGATCTCATTGGTTTCGTTGACGGTACGGAAAATCCGACGGCACAGGAGGCCATCGATGCCGTCTATATCGGCGCGGAAGACCCCGGCTTCGCCGGCGGCAGCTACGTGATCGTGCAAAAATACTTGCACGACGTTCGCGGATGGAACGCGCTGTCCACGGAGGCTCAGGAGCGCATTATCGGCCGGACCAAGCTGTCCGATATTGAGCTGGACGACGCCGTCAAACCGACATCGGCCCACAATGCGCTGACCACTATCGTCGAAGACGGCAAGGAGGTTAAAATCATGCGCGACAACATGCCGTTCGGCCGTGTGACCGACGGCGAATTCGGCACTTATTTCATCGGCTACGCGCGTTCGCCGCGGACGATCGAACAGATGCTGGAGAACATGTTCATCGGCCGCCCTCCCGGCAATTATGACCGTCTGCTGGATTTCAGCTTTGCCAAAACGGGCAACCTTTTCTTCGTTCCATCGGCGACTTTTCTCGACAACGTGGGGGAGGACGCTCCAGTCGTCGGGCAAAAGCCTTCGGAAACGGCCGCTGCGGCACCGGCGCAGACGCGCGATGGTTCGCTTGGCATTGGATCACTTAAAGGAGACCCTGCCTCATGAATAATCTTCACCGTGGGCTCGCCCCGATATCCGATGCGGCCTGGTCTCAGATCGAGGAAGAGACATCGCGCACCTTCAAGCGCCATCTCGCCGGCCGGCGTATCGTCGACGTCCAGGGTCCGGGTGGCGTTGCTCTCTCCGCCGTCGGCACGGGCCACTTGCGAAAAGTGGCGCCACCATCGGATGGAGTTCTCGCGCGACAGCGCGAGGTAAACGCGCTCGTCGAGTTTCGGGTCCCATTCGAACTCGACCGCGAGCAGATCGATGATGTGGAACGCGGCGCCAACGATTCGGATTGGCAACCCGCCAAGGATGCCGCGCGGCTTTTGGCCTTTGCGGAAGATCGAGCGATCTTTGAAGGCTATGCGGCGGCCGGCATCGCCGGCATCCGAAAGGGAACCAGCAATCCGATCATGATGCTTCCGGCCGACGTCCGTGATTACCCTGATGTCATCGCTCAGGGCGTAAGTCAGCTGCGTCTCGTCGGTGTCAATGGTCCCTATTCCGTCTTGCTCAGTGCCGACGCCTATACGGGATTGAGCGAGACCAGAGATCACGGCTACCCGGTCCTCGAGCATATTAAACGCCTGATCGACGGCGAGATCATCTGGGCCCCGGCGATTACGGGCGCATTCGTTCTCACGACGCGCGGTGGCGATTTCGACTTACATATCGGCGAGGACGTATCCATCGGTTACTTGGGGCATGACGACAAGACGGTTCGCCTCTACCTCGAGGAAACATTCACGTTCCTCCTGCTGACGACGGAAGCGTCTGTTGCCTTGTCTGAGCCCAAAGCCAGATCGAACAAATGACGGCAGCCGAAAGTTCCTAGTCGCATGCGGACTATTTGATAACTTGATGAAATCGACGAAGACGAGCAAGTGGCGCGCGTACGCGCCGCCGTCCAGGATAATAGAGGAACGGTCCCAGAAAGCTCTGCCACCATGCCTTAGGACGGGCTCGAGGGCGCCACCGTCGAGGTGCGGACGCACCCATCCTCGAAGTGAGACACGATACCGATGCCGGCAACCGCCGCGCTAACCGCGACGCCTCAGAGCCTCTAACGCACGTTGAGTCCGAAAGAGGACACGACCTCGCGCGAAGAACCAGGCGTTCAAGCCGCTGCAATTTCGGCCATCCGACCCGCGTACTGATCGGTTTGCGGCAGCATGAAGCCGTCGAAGAATGAAGCGAGCTGATTATATCCGTCGAGCGGTAGGACGTGGGCGACGTATTGGTCAGGCCGCACGACCACCATGCACCCCGCCTCCCGGTCGATGCCGCGCATTGCAAAGATGTCGTTACCCCCCTTGACGTCGGCGCAAAACATCTTTTCGTAGTCTCGAAGGCCGTAACGCCCCTTCCGGGGCAGAAGCAGCGTGGGCATGCCCTCGATGGCGAGCTCACGATGCGCTTGCTGGAACACCGCGCGGACATCGATCAGCGCGTCGATATTCTCGCCGCGGCGGGTGTACTTTCGGACGGGAGACTCCTGATCCTCTGCGAGAAAATCACATAACTGACGGATGGCGGAGTTCGAGGCAGCCGGATTGCCCGCTCCGGCAAAGGCGAAGATCCGAAAGCGTCCATCCGCTTTGACGACGTGGCCGAGGTGAACCGGCTTTGCGTCCGCGAGACGGATGACCGGCGCGGAATGAAAGCGTTTTCCAACAACCAATCCTTCAGCCAGATGCTGATAGACGCCTTCGCCGGTCAGGATCGACGGACGGTAGTGCGTCGCAGTTCCCGCCGTATAGCGCCCGTGCCTGACGAAATAACTCTGGGTCCTGTCAGGGTCGGCCCCGCCACCGTCATCATGTGTCGAGGCGAGCAGCGCAGCCCATTCGCGATCGAAGTCGATTAGTTCCTTGGCAATCGCCCGCCGTTCCGCGGAGTAAGTGTGCAGCAGAGACGGCTGGCAGCGCTTGCGCAGAACCGAGACGAGCTTCCATCCCAAATTGAAGGCGTCCTGCATGGAGACGTTCATGCCCTGCCCCGCCTTGGGACTGTGGGTGTGGCAGGCGTCGCCGGCGATGAACACGCTCGGCAGTTGCGTCGCGACGTCCTCTTCCGGCACATCGTCGAACTTGTCGGTCAACCGTTGGCCGATCTCATAAACGGACCACCATGGGATTTCTTTCACCTCGAGCGCATACGGATTGAAAATCCGCCGCGCCTTCGCGATCAGTTCATCGACGGTAATGTTGCGGCTTGCCACCCGTTCGCCGATTTCAAGCTTGGCGAGCTCGATATAGAGGCGGAAGAGGTAGCCGCCTTCCCGCGGGATGATGATAATGGTGCCATCATTGGCGGACTGGATGAATGACTTGCAACGAATGTCCGGGAAATCGGTGACGGCCAGCACGTCCATGACTCCCCAGGCGTGGTTGGCGGAATCGCCGCGAAGCTCGCGCCCGATCGACGTGCGCACGATGCTGCGCGCGCCGTCGCAGCCGACCACATAGCGGGCCTTGACCGTCTCGGTCTGTCCCTGGTGCGGCGGCTCGAGCCGCTCAAGCGTCACGGTCACCCGCTGTGCCCCACTGTCACTGCCCCCCACCGCGGGCCGAACGGCAATGACACGCCGTGCATAGTGCGGCTCGAGTTTCGCAGCCGATCTGTGCATGACGTCGAGATAGAAATCATGCACGCGCGCCTGATTGAGAACGACGTGCGGGAACTCCGACAGCCCGTCTTCAACGTCCTGGACCCAGCTGCTGCGGATGATGTCCGCGGGCCGCCTGTCATCCGGCTTCCAGAACGTCGTCTCATTGATCCAGCAGGCCTCCTTCAGCACGCGCTCGCTGAAGCCGAAGGCATGGAACATCTCCGTCGTGCGGCAGGCGATGCCGTCCGCCTGGCCTAGCTGCATTCGGCCGGACTTCTGCTCGATGATGCAGGTCTTGATGTCGGGAAACGCGGACAATTGCGCCGCGAGCGTCAGCCCTGCCGGTCCGCAGCCGACGATCAGGACATCGACCTCCTCGGGAACAGAACCTTGCACACCTGAAGCCGGATATCGCTCCGACCTGTCGGATATCTCCGGATCGCCCGGCTCGAATCCATTCAAGTGAAACTGCATGATCACTCCCCATCTTTAACCGCAAGTGCTGCTGCCTGCCGATTTTTTTGACCGCAGCCTGTCCCGCTCATCGACCGCTTCAATTCGCCGAGAGCGGCGCTTGTGCGAGACCAGGCGGTCGGTGCGCAGGGATATTGATCAGCATGCTGAATATCAGTATGCTAGTCAAGTCCTGCTTGCCCTGGAGAGTTCCGGTGAAAGACGCCCATGACATGCCCGGACACCTGGCGCGCCGTTTCCAACAGATTGCCGTGGCCGTGTTCCTCGCCGAAATCGAGGAAGCAGGTTACGACCTTACGCCCGTTCAGTACGCGGCGCTTGCGGCCATCAACGCCAGCCCCGGAATCGATCAGGTCACTCTTGCAGGATCGATTGCCTACGACCGCACCACCATTACCGGAGTGATCGACCGGCTGGTGCAAAAAGGACTCGTGGCACGCCACGAAAGCAGCCGGGACAGGCGGGCCCGCGAATTGAAGATCACCGATGCAGGACGACGAACGTTACGCGGCATCACGCCGGCTGTCGAGGCAGCTCAGCGGATCCTACTCCGCGGCCTGAATGACAAGGAAGCAAAGGAGCTTATGCGGCTTCTGCGGAAGGCCATCGCTGCCGGCAACGAGCTGAGCCGGGCTCCGCTGCGCGACGCAGCAACAGGTTGACCACCCCTGTGCTCTAGACGTGCGCGGTATGCGCTAATTCGCAAACTCAATGTACCTGTTCGCCGGTGTTCCGGGCGTGCTCCTATTCCGTTCGGAGAGCACTAAACTAAACGTCGGGCCTCCCGCTCAATTATCACGCATTCGAACCGGGTCTCTTCGAACCGAAGTCTCTGTTTCCGCGAAACGGAATTTTTAACCCAGAGACAAAGAGGCCAAAACGGCTGCTCAGCACCGGGCAAAAATGCTCGGCATCACCTGTCGCGAAATCCAATTGGCTATTTCGCAAATCCGCTTCCGGTCCTCGGTAATTTCGCTGTTTAGCCCAAGCCGCCAGGCGATATCGCGCCGTGTTCGATCGCCCTGAAGCAGGTCGATATCCGCCGCATAGCAATCCAGATCTTGTTGTTCCGAAAAAAAGCCTTCGGATAAGAGCGAAACCCGATTGCGTCGAACCATCGCGGCGACGTCGTGTAGGGAAAACTCGGGGTGGTATTGAACGCCCCAAAAGACACTTTTGCCAAACCGGATTTCGGCGGCCTGGATCTTGCTCATGCCGTTTGCGGCCGTCACGATCGCGTTTTCAGGCAGGCGCGTGACCTCATCTCCGTGAATAGCCGGAGCATCGAAACTGGGCGGCCGGCCTGCATGCAGGGCGTGCGAACGCCCTGCTTCGGTCAATGTAATATGTCGCGCAAAGCCGATCTCCCGCCCCGCCCTGTTGGGCGCGACGTCGCCTCCCGCAGCGACGGCAGCAAGCTGCAAGCCCCAGCACGAACCAAACATCGGGATGCCTCGGGCGAAAACTTCCCGCACGAACTCGATTTGCCGCAACGAGGCAGGCTCGCGTTTATGTATGTTCAGGGAGGACCCGGTCACGGCAATTCCGTCATAGGCGCCGAGATCCCGCGGCGGAGTTGCATTCTCGTCGGCAGGCGTAAAAGTGTCGACTACCGCCGCCGCAATATCCCGCAAAACGTTCGCGTAGGATTCCGCAAACGTTGCTCCGGCGGTCGCCACGACGCGCCGCCGCCCATCCGCGATCTCACCGTCGGCAACAAGGAGATGCAACACACGCATAAGCGGTAAATCCTCGATACTTCATTGTCCGCCCGCGATCTCCATCGAATGAAAGCATCACCCAGCGTGCGCCCGACGTTGCTTTACTGCACCCGCTTGCGATCCATCAAGCGGCGATCGGAAAGACGCCTCCGTCAAAACCCGAGGCGATCTCGCAAGCTGAACCACCACGCTCCCAGCGCCATAATAGGTGCGCGAAAGGTCCTCCCACCGGGAAAGGGTCGATGCCGGAGCGAAGCCCAAACGTCCAACCGTTCTGCATGTCCCGCGACCGCCTCTCCGAGGATCTTTCCCAATAAATGTGTCGTGGTCACACCGTGGCCGCTGTCGCCGTGGGAGAAAAGAATGTTGTCGCCCAGCCTGCCTACATCAGGTATGCGTATCGCCTGTCTGACGATTCCGATGCGGGTTCAAAAAAGCTCCACAATGTCGGGGCTCGTCTCGACATAAGCGCTTGGAATCGCATTTTCTAAACTAACTTCGCGTTATCGCATCTCACTCCCACGTCGGCCCGTTTGAGACGCGAATCAACTGTCCGCAGGTATCACGCTGAAGCAGCGAGAATCGCCGAGCAGAGGGCAATCGGATTCATCGACCTCGGAGCTAATATTGGCATGGCGAATTGCATGGGGCCCTTTATTGCCGGGTGAATGCCTCTTGCGTGGTCATCCTCTCGCCAGCTTCCGCCGGGGGCGTAGCGGCAACCCGATTTCGCTTGCAGATAACTTTCACGGTTTCCCCCTCATTCAAATCACGGCCCACGGCGCTATTGGCCAGGTAAGCTTGGCCGTGCATGAGGCATGCAACCGGGCTTGCGAACGTCTCGGCACTGCGCAGCACCTGCAGCGCGTTGTCTTCCGTGCAGGCTGCGATGTCCGAGCCAGACGAAAGCGAGCAAATCAAAATCAAAGCCGTCAGCATCTTGTTTCCATTGGTTTTTTTGGGAGGATTGTTCGAAGGGCCCGCACCAACGCGGCACCCCACCGGGCGCAAGCAAGAACTACGCCAACTTGGCCATTCCGGTGTAAAGCTTGGAAGCGGTGTCGAGCGGGTAGGAACGACGATATACCATACCTGAATGCAGCGGAACTAGAGCATCAGGGATGTGCACGATCAATGATCCGGATCACACCCCGGCACCCTATCAAGCCGTGCGATAGGCGGCATATTACGAGACGGCAATAGACGTATGGCTGTCCAACAGGACTCGTCTGACTTATAGTTGAATGTAATCAGCCTTTCTCCGGACGACGAAGCAGATTTGTTGCGGAGGGATGCGATGCGATTTCCATCCATCGTACTTTGGATCGCCCTCTTGCTGGTGGCTGCATCAACCGCCCTCGGCGCCGATTTCACGCGCGCTGAAGTGGAGGCGGCATTGGCGGCCGCGCCGGAAAGCCCACGGCCAAGCTTTGCCGGCCGCTCGTTGTCCGGATTAGACCTCCACGCACTCGACCTTCATGAAGTCGACTTTACATCGGCCGACCTCTCGGGCGTGGACCTGTCGGATGCGGACTTGCGCGGCACCAAACTTGTGGCAACAAAACTCACCGGAGCCAAATTGCATCGGGCCAAGCTCAATCTGGCCTGGATCATGCGCGCGGACTTCTCGCACGCCGATCTCTCCCACGCCTTCCTCGAGACGCTCGTCGCTTCGGCCGGAATGGAAACGCTGCCGGATGAAGCTGCCAAGTTCGTTGGAGCCAACCTCTCCGGCGCCAAGGTGACCGCGCGCTTCAGCCTCGACGATATGCGTGGAGCAGATCTTTCTCACTTGAAAGCATCCGCGGACATGCGCAATCAATCAATGGGTATGATCCGTACCGACTTCTCACGCGCCAATTTGGCCGACGCCAATTTCGAAGGTGCGGAATTGGCCTATGTGAATTTCGAATTCACCAAGCTTCAGCGCGCCAACTTCTCGGGAGCGGATCTATCGAATGCGGATCTCGCCGGCGCCGATCTGACGGAGGCAAATCTCACCGGCGCCAAAACGATACGCGCGAATTTTACCAGCGCGTCTCTCGATGGCGTGAAAGGACTTTCGCCGCGATAACACGGCGGCCGCGCACGAACAATTCCTCCCTGGGAGGCTTGCCCGAATGAAACCAGCGATCGCGGGGCTTCTGTCCCCTGTTCTGCTTGTTGCTTTTACAGTGGCGGCGGCGACAGCGGAAACTCAAAACCGCTCGACGCGATTCTGGAATTTGACCAAGAACACAATTTCCGAGTTCCGATTGGCGCCGGCCGGAACGTCGAATTGGGGCCCGGACCAGTGCAAGAACGACAAGGATGGCAGCGTCGAGCCGGACGAGCGCCTGCGTATCGCCGGCATAGCCTCCGGACACTACGACGCAAAACTCTCCGACGTCAGCGGCCGCACGTGCACCGTTCGCGACATCAAAATTGAAGCGGGCGCGGTCTTTGCCATCGAGGAGAAAGATCTGACGTCCTGCGGTCAATGAGCATCTGTCCGATTGGCGACACAACTCTTTCTTGATGCACAAGCGATCCGCCACACTTGCCTGACCGGTTGCCGACGATTAGCTTAACTTGCACGCCCTTCCCGCGAAGGTGTCCAATGATCTCCCGACGCAAAATTCTCGCATGCGCTGCCATCGGTGTGATTAGTTCAGCGAATCTGGCTTTGGCAAAAAACAACAAGCCGTCCCTTGTGGAGCGTTTTGATACCGACCACGATGGCACGGTGGACTTGGCCGAAGCAAAGAAGGCCGCGACCGAGACTTTCGGCAAGCTCGATACGGATAAGGATGGCACGCTCGACCTAAAAGAGTTGCACGGCCGTCTCAACCGCAAGGAATTCGCCGCCGCCGATGGCGACAACGACAAGACAATCGACAAGGACGAATATCTGGCGCTCGTTGAACGGCGGTTCAAGGCCGCGGATGCGGACGGCGACGGCACCGTCAATGCGGCTGAATTCGATACTCCGGCGGGTCGCGCCTTGGCGCGGCTTTTGGGGCAGTAATCAGCCGTCGGCAATGTCTGGTTTTGTGCGATCGCCTGGACCATGATCCGGTCAAGTTGAATCGGGTCATGGTCTAGATATTGAGTTGGAGCATGATCCTTCCCGAAAACCGGTTGCCACTTTTGGGGATCATGCTCCAGCGAACGGCGGCAATTTGTTCCGGCGAACGCTGACCTTTATTCTCATCCGACGCGGCGAACCGGGGAGAAGAATTCCGGTGAAACCTTTTCGCCTTCCTCCAGTTGTGCTAAAATTCCTGGCTTAAGCTTGGATACAGCTTGAATAGGCCGCACGAGAACCAACCAATAGCAACAACATTATCATAAGACGAGGACGTCACATGGTCTGGGCCACCCCAATGCTCGTCGAGATCTGCATCGGTCTCGAGATAAACGGATACCTGCCGGCCGAGTTTTGATCGCGAATTGGCAGTGCCCCCGCCAGTGATCGCTATGCCACCACTGGCGGGGGTCATCTTACGCTGCCGGTTGTCCACGCGACGCGTAAAATTGTCGAATTCGTTCCATCAACCAGTTCCAAGCCTCCTTCTCAGCCGCTGAAGCGGTCTTGCCGACCGCAACTTCCAGGTAGGCTATTTCGCGCTCGATTTTGTCGCGCGGTAGCATGTGTAAGCGGCTCACGAGAATTGAAGCTTCGATGACGGCCGCCTTGGCACGGTTGAAGCCCTGGAACGGCGCATGACTGGCAATACACAGGACGCGACAGTGGAAACGAGGCCGCTCTTCGTCCTCCGTTGTGTGGGTGATGGCAAGTTCCGCGTGTGCGAGCGCGTTCGCAAGCCGCGGAACACGAATTTCGCTACAAGGCGCCGTGGGCCATTGATCGGCGCGCCCGGTGAGGCAGCCGGCAAAAACACGAACATCATCGGTGAAATTAGCGACCGCGAAGGGAATGTCGCGCAAATTGTCGAGAGTGACCGACGGGCGGAACGGGGCGATGATCCAGCCGTCATCTTCCGCGATCAGGCCGATCGGGGCGAAATGAACCTGCCCTGCCCTGTTTATGGTCGAGACAACGGTTTCGCGTATCATCGGCATCGGGCTAGCCTTTCCTCGCGCGCAAGGTATGCCCGGGCTCAGCCGAACGTGTGAGATCTTCGCTGATTCGATCAGCAGCACATCCCCAATCGAGCGGCGAATCCTGCGCGTAACGTTTGCCAAGGCGCCAAGCGATCTCCGCTTTCATCAACTCGGTGCCGAGGTAGAAGGCGTGAGGACCGTCGTGCTCAACGCTCAGTTCGGCAAACAGCGCCATCGCGTTTTGAGCGATGCGATGAATCTTACGATTGAAAACGTGAATACCATCCTCGGAGATTTCTATGCGGAAGTTGGCGTCCCTGACCTGGCTGGCGAGATCGGCAATTTCGCCCGGCGAAATAGGAAATGGCTTTTTGTCATGCAAGGCAAGCAACGCGGATCCGTAACCTTTCGGCAGGCTTGCGTCACCTCGCGCCGCAAACATGAGACGTCTCGTTGCGTCGTGCTCTTGCAAAGTGCGGCGGGTATGGGGACTGACTTGCACGACGAGAACGTTGCGGATGAACAGCTCCGAGCAAAAACCGAGCAATGCGGCCGTGACGCCAACTGAATCCACGTCCGTCAATTCCGTGAGATTGCCCGTCCCCATCAATATTTCGGCGGAAGGAAGTCGTCGTCGCAGTTCCGTGTAACGGCCGAGCGAATTCGCGAATCCGAAATGGATCGGATCGAGAACTGGATCGAGAATCGCCGAAATGCCGCGATTATCGGCGCTGTCCGCGGCGCGCAACAGCGAGTCCAGTTCGCCGTGGCGTGCGGGTACCAAAACTGGCATCGCACCGGTTTCGTCGGCGATGTCCAAATTCGACTCCGTCAAGCTGAGCAGGAAGCGTGCCCCCGCTTTACCGCCGCGGCGTAATTCCTCGAGGTCGGCCGAGTCGACGCTGACGTCACAACCAGTTGCCCGCACCGCGCGCACCGCGTCTTCGAGATGCGGGAATGGCGTATCCGGCAGGCAGCCGATATCGATAACATCGGCGCCGGCCGCCCGCATCTCAGCCGCACGCGCGACGATGGTGTCGACACCGAGCGCCGATGCGTCGACGATCTCCGCGAAGATCCTTATGTCGTACCGCGACAGATCGACGTCGCGGCCATGCCGTCCAAAAAATCCGGGCAAATCCTGCAACTCGTCGGGACCGCGGACGAACGGGACGCCGAGTTCCATCGCCAGCCGATCGAGATCAGCGCGACAACGGCCGGGCACCATGATCCGATCTGCGTTGATGGGACGCGGCAGTCTGCGCAGAATGATCGCTTCGGTCATCAGCGCCGCCACCTTCACGCCAACGTCGATGACCGACCACTCGAAACCAAGAGCCTCCGTCTCGGCGAGGATTTTTTCCAGCCGGGGACGGGCGAGATGCCCCGTTAAGAATGCAATGCGTTCAGGCATGCAGCTCGCGTTTGCGCCGGGTCAAGGCGAGTTCGAGGCCCTCAAGGGTTTCGACTACTTCCGTCTTCTCGAATGCGTTCAAACGGGCGGTGTTCTCCAGATCGATAGGGCGCGGATACACTCTGACCATGCCCTTCGGCGCTTCTGTTTCAAGCTCCGGCGCGGTATCACAAGCAAAAATGATCACCGGCACGCGGCACTTTCCCGCTTGAGCAAAGACATTCGTGACCAGCGTGTCGGAAATGCCGAATACGCATTTTGCCACCGTGTTCGATGTGGCCGGCGCCAAAATCAGCGTGTGGTACACGCCATAATAAAACAGTCCCACCGGGGCGGCGCTCGCCGTGGTGTCGCGAAATATCCGGGCGGTTGCCGGCAGTTGAAATTCCTGGCGATACATCCGCACCACTTCGCCTGCCGCCCTGCTCACGAACAAATCGACCTCGTCGAGGCCGCCAGCCATCCGCAGGCATTCCTTGAAAAAATGCCCGGACCCGGTCAGTGCCCAACCCCAACGCGGCGTCTTGAGCTTTGCCATTGGCTCGTTTCTTCCGATCCGACGCAACTCACTGAACCGCAATGCCCACGCTCCTGCCCGCGCGGATCGCAGCAACGGCGGTGTCGTGATCGGAGGGCCCCAAAATAGAGACCGGCAGCGGCATCATCTGAAGAAATCGCGCAAACTCATCATCCACTATCCTCGCCGCGATCAAGTCCTTGAGCGTTGCGCGGCCACGCGACAACTTGGCGTGTTTGACGAGCAGCAGCCGGTCGGCATCGATCTTGCCGGCCAGCCAGACTGCCAGGCTGTCGGACGTGACATTCCATGTCTGCGCGATATCCGTTGCGGCAAAGACCATTGCGGATGGCATCCACACCGGAACGCGCTTCTCCGTCCGATCGCGATAGATGGCGTCCACCGAGTCCGCCAGCGAGAGCGCGCCGTTGAAGCTCGCCAGTGCGCGCCCGTATTGTTCCATTGCGAGTACGGCCATGTGATGCGCAGCTTTATCGTCAAATCTCATTTGGATTTGCGCGAACCGCACCGCGTCAGCGAATGGGCCGCCTCCGGGCACGATCACGACCCGACCGGCGCAAGCCGCCAAAGCTTCGATCCAATGCTGCAAATAGTCCGAATAGGCAAAGCTGCCGCCAAGCTTGACAACGATCGGACGACGATTTGTCATCTACGTTGCCGCTTTCGGATCGGTTTGGCCCGCCGCGGGATAAAGATGTCGGATCTCAGCCACCTCAGCGCTTTTGCGGCGCACAACCTCCACACCAGTGCCGCCTGACCCCACTTCAAGCTTTTCGACACGGACAGTCACGCTCGTCACGCGAGGATGACTTAAGAGGGCGCCGGAAATGCGCTCGGCCAGCATCTCGACGAGTGCGATATGTTGGTCGGCGACAATCATCCGGATCGAGTCGGTAATCAGGTCATAGGAAAAGACGTCGCGTATATCCGCCGCTTCCCGATCGGCGCGAAGCACACGAACCTCGACGTTGAAACGAACATCTTGGCTCCTGTCCCTCTCGTGGACATATGCGCCGACGCGGACCGGTAAGACGAAATCCCGTACGAACACCCGATCCGTCTCGCCATCGTCTTTACCAGGCGAATACCCGCGCGCGGCAAGCAATCGAAAGTCTATTGCCGCGGACGCGCTCCGGCTCGGTCCCATGGCGCGTGAATCTGCTGGGATGAGCCCCCGCACGACGTCCACAGCATCGCCGCTGATGAAGGAGGATCTGTCCTTGTTGCCGCAAAGCGCGCGTCGGAACCCGAGCACATCGGGCGCGAGCAGCATGAGCCGCGGTACGTCGGGTGGCTCGAGTGAACCGGCCAGCCCCGCCGTCAGGCCGCTGGAACGTGCAGCCTGAACGAACCGTCCGATCGCGGCGATGTTCATGTGATCAAGCAGCCGACCACCGGTCTTGTTGGCCGTATCGATCATCGCGCCGGCGAAACCGCTTTCCGCCATCAGCGCAACTAAAGCCTCGTTCACGCCATGGTCGGCGAACATAACGCCAATCAGGCTGGTGCGGCACGCCAATGGTGCGAGCGCGCGAACGCAGTCTTCGCGCCTGCGGTCCGGATACAACCCGACCTTGATATAGTCTGCTCCAGCGTCAGCGATCGCTGCCACAGCGCGCAAGATGGCTGCCGGATCCATCTCGATCTCGCCCGCGACTGCGCTCACCGGCCTCCGGCGCGCCATCCAATCGACAGTTGCCCTTATCGCCGGCGCGGCTACCGCACCGAAGGCGCTTTTCGCGTTTTTCAAATCAATAATATCGGCGCCGTGCCGGACGGCGACTTCTGCCTCTTCGACACCGGTCACGCTGGCGAGCATAAGAGTCATTCAGAAGACTCCCGCGTCAGGCGCCAAGAGGTATCGATCGACAAGCCAATTGAGAGCGCGGGACCATGATTCGTCGGTGTTGCCCCGCATATCCACGCTCTTACTCAAGACGATCTCTCCAGTGCCAACGTCGCGCACAACGACGTTCATGTTGAGAATGAGATTGGAGACCTTTTGAACCCATGCCGTAATCGAATACCTGGCCCCAAGTTCGCGTGCTAAGCCAGCGTCGCAACCGCCGCAGGTCCGCAGGTTTCTGGCGTGAGTTCGGTTGGCAACACTGGCAACGTCCACGACGTCGGCGCGTCCGGATTGCTTCAATCGCTGCCGCATTTCACGGTCGAGCCACGCAAGCCGCGCCCCTTCATCGCCGCGCGGACCGTTTGTCGCACCTTCAATGCTTGTGTCGACAAACTCGAAGTCAAAGACCGCAACCTTCGGCTCCGCACCGTGGACGGTCGTCACCGTGCAGGCGAGCGCGAGCGCAATCAGGGTCTTGAGCGGTTCCACATCGCGCCCTTTCGATCTGCCGTTTTTGTCTTTTTGATCGGGGACAGCTTATGGTTTAATAGTAGCTGAAACGCGCTAGAGTTCCAATCACTTAACGATCAAAACGGGGGCGACGAGGGGAGTGGACACTTGATCCGCGCTGTTTGCGTCGCGTTATTCGTTTGCGCTGCGCTCCGGCTCGCATCGGCCGCCGAGCCCCTGAAAGTTCCAATCGGATACTTGGCTCGCCCGGAGACGGTGGAGACGATTTCGCTGCTCGATCAACCGGCCGCCAACAACGGAACAGCAGGCGCGCAACTCGCCGTCCAAGACAACAACACCACCGGCCGGTTTCTGAATCAGTCGTTTTCGCTCGAAACGATGCGGCTTGCGGATGAGGCCGATCCCGCAACGGCGGTGACACAGCTCGCCGACCGCGGCGTCTCGTTTTTCCTCATCGATCTCCCGGCCGAAGCCCTGTTGAGAGCGGCCGATGCAGGACGGGACCGCGGCTTGATATTTTTCAACGTTGCGGCAGTTGACGACCGGCTGCGCCAGGAAGGTTGCCGAGCGAACATCATCCACGTTGCGCCATCGCGGGCGATGCTTGCCGATGGGCTCGGACAATATCTCGTCTGGAAACACTGGCGGCGCTGGCTGCTTGTGCTGGGTTCCCACGAGCCGGATAAGCTTTATGCGGCCGCATTTCGCCGAGCGGCCGTTCGTTTCGGCGCCAAGATCGTGCAGGAACGCATCTTCGAGGACACCGGCGGCGCACGGCGCTCCGACTCCGGCCTGGTGCAGATCCAAAGTCAAATAGCTCTCTTCACCCAGTCGGCACCGGCCTACGACGTTCTGGTCGCGGCCGATGAAAGCCAGGTCTTCGCCCCCTACCTGCCCTACCGCACCAGCGAGCCAAAACTTGTTGCCGGTTCAGCCGGCCTTGTGCCCACGAGCTGGGATGCCGCGCACGACCAATGGGGTGCAATTCAATTGCAGAACCGTTTCGGACGCATGTTTTCGCGGCACATGACCGCACTCGACATGCAGGCATGGACGGCTGTCCGCATGGTGGGCGAGGCGGTGGGACGAACACAATCGGCCGATGCCGAAAAGAGCTTCGCCTACATGAAGGGTCCGGACTTCGCGCTCGCGGCCTTCAAAGGCAGAAAGCTCACGGTGCGCGATTGGGATCTTCAGTTGCGCCAGCCGATCCTTCTCGCCGATGGCCGCGTCGTCGTCTCGGTTTCTCCGCAAGAAGGCTTCCTGCACCAGTATTCGGAACTCGACACGCTGGGCTTCGATCGTCCGGAGACACAGTGTCACCTGAAATGAATGTCGGAGATCAGACTCATGTGGCTGCGGTTCACGCTCGTCCCGATACTGTCGATGGTGCTGTCCGGTGCGGCCAGCGCCTACACCGCATACGTTTCCAACGAGCGAAGCAACACAGTGTCCGTGATCGATACCAACAAGTGGGAAGTCGTAAAGACAATCAAGGTGGGGCAACGGCCGCGCGGCATCGCCTACACCAAGGACCAGAAATATGTGCTGGTCGCGGTCGGCGATGACGACACGATCCAGATGATCGATACCGGAACAAATCAAGTGGTCGGCACATTGCCGTCGGGCCCAGATCCGGAGCTCTTTGTCGAAGCCCCCGACGGCAAGACACTTTACGTCGCCAACGAAGACGACAATACCGTGACAATCATCGATATCGCCAGCCGCGCGCAGATTGGCGACATTCAGGTCGGCGTCGAGCCCGAAGGCATGGGGATAAGCCCAGACGGAAAGGTGCTGGTGAACACGTCCGAGACCACCAACATGGCCCACTTCATCGATACGTCGACGCGCAAGGTGGTGAACAGCGTTCTTGTCGATGCGCGGCCCCGGTTTGCAACCTTCAAGCAGGATGGTTCGGAGCTATGGGTCTCCTCGGAGGTCGGCGGGACCGTCAGCGTCATCGATCCCGTCAAGCACGCCGTTCAGCAAAAAATCGAATTCAAAATCACCGGCATGCGGCCTGAGCCGATCCAGCCGGTCGGCATCAATATTACCCGCGACGGCAAAACCGGGTTCGTCGCGCTCGGGCCTTCCAACCACGTGGCCGTCATCGATGGCGTCACACATAAAGTCGTAAAATACCTGCTGGTCGGGCAACGCGTCTGGCACATGGCGTTCACACCAGACGAAAAATATCTTCTCACGACGAACGGTGTCTCGAACGACGTCTCTGTCATTGACGTGACATCACTCAAGGTGATCAACACGATCCAGGTTGGGCAACTACCCTGGGGAATTACGATGTCCCAACAATGAATTGCGGCGCGAACAGGCTTGTAGCGGCCTTCGTCCTTTTGGCCGTTCTTTTTCCAGGAGCATCGCTGTCCTTGTCGCCCGCACGGGCCGCCGGTCGAACCGATTCAAGCTGGCCGTGCGCGCAGCCCAAAGTGCCGCAGATGTCGATTGCAGCGATCTGGGATGGGCCTCCAATTGCCGATGTGGGCAACGCCTGGGAGAACAATCCCGCGCTCAAGGATCTTGTCGTCCGGCTGGCAGCGCGGCGCACGCCACTCGATGATGCGCGAAAGGCCATTGCCGGCTTCATCACCGGCGATCCAGCGGAAAGGCAAGACAAGGCGAAAAAGCTGTTTGCCGGCTTGTTCGATACCCTGAATCAGCAGCGTGCAGATGTGATTAGGGGCATTGAGCGGATCGACCAGAAACAAAAGGATCTTGCTGAAAAAATCCGTTCCGATGTGGCAACGCTGCGCGAACTGCAGGACAAACCGGAGCAGGATCAATCCAAGATCAGTGCGCTCGCCAGCGAAGTCGAATGGAGCACGCGGGTCTTTGAGGAGCGCCGCAAAACGATCCGCTACGTCTGCGAGGTGCCCACCGTCATCGAGCAGCGGACATTTGCGCTCGCGCGAAGCATCCGGCAGGCGCTTGACTGAAATGTGTGTCCGCTAAGGGCTCATTCACCCCGGCCCAGTCTGCGATCATTGCTTCGGCGTTACCGCGTCACCTGCCATCGGTTGATCGTTCGCATCGAGAAGTGGAATGCCGAAGTCCAGCAGCACCTTGTCGATAGCCTCATGATTTTGCGCTATCAAAGAGTTCAATTGCCGTTTCCAGTTTTGATCGGATGGACGCACGCCCATGGTAATCCGGTAGACCATTCGTGGGCCGCCCGTGTCCTTCAACAGCAATTGCACATGCATCGGGACGTTGGCCCGCGAAGCCCGGTAGCCGGCTATCGGGCCCCACAACACGCCCGCGTCGATTTCGCCCGACGCAAGATCGTTGATCATCGCGTCACCCGAGGAAGTAAATCGCGTATCGACGACCAGCGGGTACGGCTTGGCGTCGGCCATCAATCCATCCGCGACCAGATAAGTGGCCGGCGGCGTGCCCGCGACCACACCTAAACGCTTACCCTGCAGGCGCGGATCGGCAAGCGTCTTCACGTCGTCGAGCGGATCGCCGCGTTTGGTCACCAGCGCATAAGCGGTCTGATAGTAAGGATTAGTGTTTTGCACCATATCGTCACCTTGGGGGTAGCCCATGATGACGTCGCAGCGATGCGAGCCAAGCGTCATCCGCACGAAGCCCGTGGCTTGCGGATAAAAGGTGTAGGCCAGTTTCTTGTTGAGTTTTGCCGCAAACAACTCCGCAAGCTTGTTCTCAAATCCTTCGCCCTTGTCGTTGGAGAATGGCAAATTGTTCGGATCGGAGCAGACCCGCAGGACATTAGGATCGACGAGTTCGAGGCCTTCTTCGGCGGCGCCCCGCCCCTGCCCTCGCGACGCGACCGGGGCTGCAAGAATCGCGACGACGCAGCACGCAGCCGTCAAAAAGCGATAGCCAGCCGTATTGACCATGGCATTCCGCCTTTCAATGCTTCGTGCCGAAGCAGGTATCCTCCGCCGCAGAGGCGGCGGCGGGTTTCTCTGCATGTTTCTCGGGCCGCCCGCGCCGGACCGCGTCGTTTGCGCGCGCGCGCAAGTACACGAAGATATCATCGAGATAACACATCACATTGTCATTCGTGCCGAACGCTGGCATTACGTTTTCTTGCGCGGTATTCACGTTCTTTCGCCCCCCCGCAACGATGCCGAGAAAATCGCCATAGTTTAGCGTTGCAAGAGAATCCTTGAGCGCCGGCGCATAGGACGAGCCCATGCCGTCCGGCCCATGGCAAACATGACAATCGGAATGGTAGCGGCGAAAGCCGGAATATGTGTACCAATCGACCGTGCCCTCGGCTCCGATCTTGTAGGTCGGAATGCCGTCCTTATCGAAGTACTTGCCGTCCTCTTGCTTGACGGCGGTCGGGTCTCCAGAGCCGTCCGCGGCGGCGACGGCAATCCAACACACCATCGCGACGAGCGCGTATGCCGCCGCGCCAAGAGATAGTCTCACGGGGGGTCCTCGGGCTGAGATAAGCGAAGCCATCGCTCCGGCGCGTCGTTGAAACGCGCCGGAGCGATTTGTCATCAGCGTCGCTTCAGCCTTACTCCGGCAACGCGAAGACCGTGAGCTGCCCGCCAAGGGAGGTGTAATTGGAGAGCGCTGCGTAGCCTCCGACCGCACCCAAGCCAGCGTGCGGATCGGTTAGGCCGGCCGCGAGGCCGATTCCAGCCCATCCGCCGACGCCAGACAACACCGCGATATATTGTTTGCCGCCATGCTCGTAGGTCATGACGTTGCCAATAATGCCCGATGGGGTCTTGAACTTGTAAAGCTCCTTGCCTGTTTTGGCATCGACCGCTTTCAGATAGCCTTCGAGCGTACCGTAGAACACCACGCCGCCGGCAGTCGCGAGCGCTCCCGACCAGACCGAGAACTGCTCAGGATCAGACCAGACGATCTTTCCGGTCTTACCGTCCCAGGCAATGAAGTTGCCCATGTTCGATTCGCCCTTAGGCGGATACATCGAGAGTGTCGCCCCGACGTAGGGCTGGCCCGCGGTGTAGCTCACCTTGAACGGCTCGTAGTCCATGCAGACGTGATTTGTCGGCACATAGAACAGCTGCGTGTCCGGCGAATAGGCCGCCGGCTGCTCGTCTTTCGATCCGAGCGCCGCCGGGCAAATGCCAGTGTGGTTCACGTCCGGCTTCGAGGTCGAATACTCGGCAACGACCGTCGGACGCCCATAGTTGGCCGAGTTTTTGTTCATGTCGACGCCGCTGGTCCAGTTGACCGCCGGATCGTACTTCTGCGCAACCAGCAATTCGCCGGTGTCACGATCAAGCGTGTAGCCCAGGCCGTTGCGGTCGAAATGGGTCAACAGCTTGCGCGCGCGGCCGTCGATCGTCTGGTCGGTGAGGATCATCTCGTTGATGCCGTCATAGTCCCACTCGTCATGAGGCGTCATTTGATAGACCCACTTCGCCATGCCCGTATCCGGGTTGCGAGCGAAGATGGTCATCGACCATCTGTTGTCGCCCGGTCGCTGACTCGGGTTCCAAGTCGAGGGATTGCCCGAACCGTAATAGACCAGGTTCAGCTGCGGATCATAGGCCATCCAGCCCCACGTGCAGCCGCCGCCGATCTTCCACTGATCGCCTTCCCACGTCCTCACGCTTGAATCCTTGCCGACCGGCTTGCCGAGGTCGGTGGTCTTCTCAGGATCGACCAGGATTTCGTTATCCGGTCCTTCCGAGAAGGCACGCCAGACCCGCTTTCCGTCCTTCATATCGTAGGCGCTGACGTGACACTGCACGCCGAATTCGCCGCCAGAAATACCCACCAACACCTTGTCCTTGATGACGAACGGCGCCGATGTTCCGGTCTGACCCTTCGATGGATCGCCGTTTTTCACCGACCAAACGACTTGTCCGGTCTTGGCGTCAAGCGCCACCAGCGTAGTGTCGGCCTGGTGCAGGAAAATCTTGCCGTCGCCGTACGACAGGCCGCGGTTGACCGTGTCGCAGCACATCACCGGGATGACGTTCGGATCCTGCTTCGGCTCGTACTTCCAAAGGATCTTGCCATCGTGATCGAGATCGAGCGCGAAGACGTTGTTCGGGAACGGTGTGTGCACATACATCACGTTGCCGATCACCAGCGGGGCGCCTTCGTGACCGCGCAACACGCCGGTCGAAAAGGACCAGGCGGCCTGCAGCTTACCGACATTCGCGGTATTGATCTGCTTGAGCGGCGAATAACGCTGCGCGTCGTACGTCCGCGCCGGCATCACCCAATCTTTGGGATTTTCCGACATTTTGATGAGAGCATCGTTGGCATAGGCGGAACCTGCGGCGAACGCCGCAACCGCGCCAAAGGTGCTGAATTTGAGCAGCAGATAACGCATCGTGTGTCCTCCCTGCGACGGTTTGAGGGGTGCACCGATGCGAACAAGCCCAACGCAAGCCTGGCCTCTCGGCGCAAACCCGTGCTTGGGAACAGATCTCCGACAGCGTGTCACGGCATCAGCAAGTCGCGAGGAAATATTTTTCTCTCGCGCAAGCCTAACCTACGAAGGATTCGCCGGCCGTCCCTAACGAACTGGCGTCCTTGAAGCCGGAAACCAAAATGATGTTACGCCCGAGTTCGCAAATCCGCAACCTCAAGATTTTGTGTAAAAGCATTTCCATCTGACCTTGTTCCGACCGACACTTTCATTCATTTGTTCCCATCTGAAACTTTGCAAATCCGTAGTGTAGGGTACATGACATAACGAACCAGGATTCTCACGTGCTTTTGCACGCGGTGAGAGCTTTCGACGCCGGGTTGCAGTTTATTCCGCGGAATAGCTCCGCATCCGTCGTCGACGGCTCGAAGGCCGCCCTTCAAAAACAGCGAACTTCCGCTTCCGCCTGTGCGCGCCGTAAATCGTCGACCGCGCCCTTCGCCTGCTCGGTCGAGCGAAACTCTCCACCGAGATTGCCGCGGACTTGGGCCATTCTCAACACGGTTTCCGCCGTTACGTAGCGGTCATAAGGAACAATCGAGGCAATAATATCAATCGAGCATGAACACTGCTCAAGCGAATGCTGCGTCTCACCATTGGCCTTCATGCATCCGAATACGTAGTCAGCGCGAGCACTGGTCGGATAATCGTTAAGGTCGTCGGCGAGGACCGGCAAGATCGCGGCGCCGACTACGAGAATTAGCGACGCAATCGCCACGTATGGACAATTCCGCATGGTGACCTCCGAAGGCCGCGCTTCGACGCCGTACGCGAGCTGACATCGCTCCGGCCAAACGTGCGCCCGGGCAGCACGGTTTACAAGCAGAGCGCGGGCCGCGCGATCAATCACTCCGTGGCGAACTCCGACGAGCGTGCGCGGCTTCTTTGCTCCAGATCGTGTGAAAGATCCTCAGTGCGGCGACATGCTCAGCCACATCGTGAACGCGAAAGAGCGAAGCTCCGCCAACGAGAGCGGCAAGGCTCGCTGCTACTGTCCCGGCCGACGTGCCCTCAATCCCGCCTTCGACCAATGGGCCCAAGAACGTCTTCCGTGAGACGCCGACGAGAATTGGACAGCCAAAATCCAAGAGCTCATTGAGGCGGGTGATGACCTCGACGTTCTGCAGCGCGGTTTTCCCGAATGCTATTCCCGGATCAAGGATGATCCGCTTCCGCGGGATACCCGCCTTCTCCGCCAACACCAGCGAACGAGCAAAAAAATGGCGGATATCGATCACGATATCGATCGCGGCATCCTTCCGTTGCCGGTTATGCATGATGACGATTGCGGCTTCCGCTGCAGCGACAGTTTCGGCCATGGCGGGATCCTTTTGCAGACCCCAGACGTCGTTGACAAGAACAGCGCCGAGCTTGATCGCTCGCGCCGCGACACTTGCTTTGTAGGTGTCGATCGAGAACGGCAACTCGCCGCGGCCGAGCGCTCGGAGGACTCGCTCGACCCGCGTAAGCTCCTCGGCTTCCGGGACCGCAAGCGCACCCGGCCTAGTCGACTCGCCGCCGACATCAACAATGTCGCAACCATCCGCGGCCATCCGCCTGGCATGCGACAGCGCCGCATCCGCCGTCATAAACTGATTGCCGTCCGAGAAGGAATCCGGCGTCAGGTTGAGGATACCCATGACGACCGGACGGACGCCTATTTTAGCGAGGAACGCATCACGTTTGGCGCACTGCTCCGCGCGCATCGGTCTTTTCTTTCGAATGCGGATACTCGCAATGATAGCTCTTGACGGTCCACTTTGGATGCTCGCCAATCCATTGCGCCAGATACGGTTGAGCGCTCATCACGCACTGTTTCAGCGAGAATTGGGAGCTAAATTCAAGACGCTGCTCTTCGCACTGGTCAGGATGCGCTAGAGCACAGACGGTGACGACAATCGCTATCAGTTCCATTTCCGGCTCCATCGACGCCTGATGATCTAGTCACAAACTGCCATCGTGCAATCAGGTCGGCAAACGGCCTAGCTTTGGCTTCCGATAAATATCTCTCCTTTCCCGAGAACGGCCATGTCCCCGGCGAGCCGCTGTAACGGCCGGCGCAGCAGCGTCGCGGCTTTTTTACTATGGGGATGAAGAATTCCGGCCCACAAGCGCATGACCAGGAGCTCGTGGTACCCGCAATCCACGAAGGTCGGCGACACAGCCTCGCAACCAGCGCCGAGAACGATGCTGCCGCGCTTCATGAGGTAGCCGGGTAGCGCTCCAGCCTTCTTCCCGACAATGAGGGAGCCCGCGATCATACGGCTGCCGGCATAAGCGCCCGCTTCGCCTTCGATAACGATTGTTCCGCGGCGCATACGATCGCCGGCCCGCTCGCCGGCACGGCCGCGAACAATGACGAGACCGCCACGTATGCCGGCCATTTCTCCTGCCAAAGGCGCACCGAGAAAAGCGCCTGTCGCGCCGCGAATTTCCAACAGACCGCCTTTCATGCCCGAAGCAGCCCACGGACCCGTGTTGCCCGTGACCGTCAGGCGACCTCCGGCCATCGAGCGCCCCGCCTGGGTACCGACATCACCATCGACGAAAATCTCACCGCCGGTCATGGCCTGCCCGACGCGGTCGAGGCGATCGCAGGAACCGTCAATGCGAATCCGGCCTGGGTCGCCCATGCGCAGACGGAACACATCGCCCACGCTGACGCGCCAGCGAGTCATCTGTAGTTCGATCCGCTCGATCTCCACGGCACTTCTCCCGGAAATCAAGTGCGGGACGAGAGGCGACAGATCCAGCCGCTGATCGGGACGCTGCCGCAAGGCGAGCAGAAGCGGCTTCACGGCAAAAGATCCCGCAAATGATAATGGTGCGGCCCGAGCTTGCCACCGTAATTTCCAGCGCTGATCCGCGTCGCACCGCGCTTGGGACCGAGCTTGACGATGGCGGCAATGCTGGCGCGCATCGCGGTTGCGACTGCTTCCGATGTCAGTCCATCGATGACAATTTCAAGTACCGCACCCGCATCGGCATCGAGCGACGTTTTCACGGCGCCGCGGAGCGTCGGGCAATACGCATCATTGGTCGACGCCAGCACGCCCTTGTATTTCGAGCCGACCTTGGAACCGGAACGCGCGATCCCTCCGGGAAAAGGCGCGATGACGTCCGGGACACGAGTGATTGCCGCCGCCGCCGCTTCCGCCGCGGCCCGGGTCGTCTCGGACGTGCGGCCGATGATGATAAGGTTGCCGCCGCCGACAGCTGCTTTCGTAACAGCCGTCGTCGCTTCGCAGACAAATTCGCCGTCCATGACGGGAATGCGCCAATAGTGCTTGCCGCCGAAGCGTTTGGACACCTGCCAGCCATCGCCAAAATAACGCAACGCATTGCCGAGCTTGAGCGCCTCTTCGCCCTTGATCCCGGCATAGCAGGCGGAACTCGGGCTTGTGAGCACACACTGACCGACCCGCGCCTGCAGCTGCTTTTGCAACTCCGTGCTCGATGTTGCGAAGAGCAAGACGCGCACGCCCGGACGCCCGTCAGGGGTCCGTTTTACGGTGAGTTCACAATCTATCCCGGCCTCACATCCGCAGCCGATCACTGACGTCGCAAAGCCCGTCATTGTTACGGCCGCTTGCCGGGCCCAGCGGGCCGTATCGGCAGTGATCGTCAGCGCCGTCGCCCGCATGCCAAAAGCTTCGGCGAACGTATCGTCGATCCGCACGCCTTTTACGGTCAGGATGCGCATGACACAAATTCGAACGGTTCCGGCCGCCCGAGCGCTTGTTCTGGGACCTTAAGAAACTCCAGAGCCAGGCCGTAGCGTTCCTCATAATACGTTCGCATCCGCCGCTCGATAGCGCGGTCGTGCTCGGGCGTAACTGTAAGTGCCCGGCCGAAGCGACTATGCATGATATTGCCATCGCGAACGACAAGCTCGCCGTCCTTGAATACGTAGGCCGCGGCGCGAAACATTCTGGCCCGATCTTTTGTGTCTTCGTAGACCGCAACATCCGCCACAGCACCTTCGTCAAGCCGGCCGCGATCAGTCAAGCCGAGTAGCTTCGCCGGCGCCGACCGGGTCATCGTCGCAACCTCAGACAATGTATATTCGCGCGCGATCGACGGCAGCGTCGTCACCGCCATCGCCGCCTGCGGGAGTTCCGATATCCATTGCGCACGCAGATCCTTGCTCATCAGCAGCGCGAAAATCTCCGGATAGGTCGTGAAATGCGCGCCATTGGGATGATCGGTGGTGAAGAAAACACGCGAAGGGTCCTCAATCAGCAAGAACAATTCCAACCCGACCGCCCATTGCACCGCATTGTAGAAATCGCTGCGTCGGTAATTGTAAGGAACAATACCTGCGCCATTCGAATCGCCATCAAGGATCAGCCATTTTCGCGGGCTAGCGCGTCCTCGCGCGTTGAACTGCCGAAGCACATCGGATGAAATGGTCACGGTCTGCCCGAACATGACTTGGCCGACATCGATGGTAACGCTTTTGCTCGCGTTCACAGCCTCGGCGAGTGACGCCGCGGCGGACGAAAAGCCGCGGTCGCCCTCCTTGCCGTAGCCATAGAACTGCAAGTGGGCGAGATGCAGCGGCAGCCGTTCGGCAGCTGCGATAGTCGTCAGCGCGGTCTCGACATTGCCTGCAAGTCCGAGATTGTTGCAATGCACGTGGAGCGGGTGCGGAACGCGGAGCGCGTGCACGGCGCGCTGGAGCGCGTTGACGATGGCGCGCGACGAGACGCCATACGACGGCACGACGTCGTCGAACGAAAACGAACGCACATTCTTTTTGAAAGCTGCGGCGCCGCCGGCATTGACGACTTTGATGCCGAGCCCGCGCGACATTTCCAAGGTCCAGGCAACGTAGTCTTCGATTGCCGCATTCCCTTCCTTGGCGTGCAGCAGCCCAAGCAGATAGTCGTCGTTGCCGAGAATCGTGAGGATTGCCTTGTCGATGATCGGCGTATCCGCAAGCTCGAGGTGCGCGTGCAGCGCATAGTGCGGCGCCACCGCCGGCTCCACCACCGTGGTAAATCCCATGGCGGCGTAGAGGCATCCGGTTGCAAACGTCGAGCTTCGCGCGCCGGCGAGTGGCACCGCGGCGGCGAGCGGCATTGCAGGCTCACGCTTTTCCGGCAGCAACAGCCGCGCCGTATTCACATTCCACCCGGCGATATGAGAGTGAATGTCGATGGCGCCCGCCATGACGATCTTCCCCGCCGCATCGTAGGTCGCGTCGGCGCGCGCACCGATCGGCGGCTCCGCTATCCGGCCGTCGCGCATCCAGACGTCGCCGACCTCGTCCCGCCCGTTTGCTGGATCAATGATCCGTCCCCCGGCAACGCGAGTCAGCATGCGAGTTCCCGAACGCCTGGCAAGGCAGCGATAATGCGCGTAATCACCTCGGCCACCGAAATCGCTTCACTCGGCTTTTTTGCTGCAACCGGTGCCAGCGCACCGGTCGCGGTCAGGTAATCGATGCCGGCATGATCGACGCCCGGACGACCAACCGAGATGTGAACGCGCGGCGGCTTGTCAAAGTTCGCGTTGCCCGCGGTCAGTGCGATAGTCGGGAGTGCGGTGGACCATGGCAGCGCGATTGCGCGATATGCCGATATCCAAAAAACGCAATCGGCTTCTTGCCCGGCGACGACGCGCTGACCGTTGAAAAGCCAGGGGTCGTGCTCCGGGCATGCGCGCGCAAATCCCGTGCGCACCGGCAATCCGGTCATCCAAGCGCAAGTTTCCATGATTCCGACAGCATTATCGGCCGGTGCAAGCGGCAGGCCGGAAAAGCGGGTCGTAGCGTTCAGGTCGTTGAGCAAGCCGCACAGCATTTCGATGGTCGGCGCATCGATCGCAGCCGCAGACCAGACAGCAACACCAAATCGCGCCGCCATCAGCGCAGTCGCAACTTGGTCCAGCTTGCTCGATGAAACACGCGTTGCGCCGATAGGCCTGCCAGCGAGGCGCGCGCGTAACGCGGAAAGGAGCGTCGGTATGTCCCCCCGCTGGCCCCTGATGACCACCGCGGATGCCGGAAAAGGCCAATCGCGCGCGGGGCATAGGCAGTAGATCCGGCGCTCGATCGGGCTGTTGTTCTGTTGCAGCGGCGCGAACAATTGTCGCGGCAGTTCGCGCCAACTTTCGCCAAAGCCTGGGCCGATCAGCAGGAGCGCGTCAGCGCCGACATGCGCTTCGGTAGCCGTCGTTATGAACATGCCGGACGAGCGCATCGCATCCAAATCGCGCAACATGGCGTCCGAATGCATGTGATCGACGATCGCGCCGATCCGGTCTGCCAGTTTTATCGCGGCGCGTGCGCCGGCGACGTCGGTTCCCAGCCCCGCGATGAGAGAACATCGGCTGGATGCAAGCAGCTTCGCAGCCCCCTCGATAGCGGCGTCGAGTGTAGCCGGCTGGCCTGCGATCCACGCTTGCTGCATTTCTCCGCTTCTCCATTGAAGACGGACTTAAAGTGCCGGCCGGTCAGTCGTCGTATTTGATATAGGCGAAGCGTTGATCCTTCTGTGGCGTACCTTCGAGTGCTCCGCCGTCCCTGGCCGGTTGCCAATGGACAACGTCCTCAATCTTCCTTGCCAACTCGAAGTCCTTATCAGTAATTCCCTTGGCAGCGTGATTTTGCAGCCGAACCTCGACCCAGGCGTAGGATGCCGTGATGTCCGGATGGTGCCATGCCGCTTCGGCAAGATGACCGACAGTGTTGATCACCATCAGAGTGCCTTTCCAGCTGTTGGTGCGATATTTACGGCGGATCCAACCGTTCTCGAAATACCAGTGCGGCAAGTCGCGTTTTAATCGCTGCTGTATCTCCTCATCAGAATAGGTTCGCTCGTTGTTGGCTTCGGCCATAAGCGCTCCTTTTGTCGGGCGTTCCCCTTGTTGATCTCGATTGTTCCATCCCGATTGCCAATCACGATGGGATGACGCAGTCTAGACTTGTCTTTGCGTTCGAAAAACCCGGCGCGTGCGCAAATTTCGGGAGCCGGCTCTTGAACGATGAGGTTTCGCGGCCCTCCGCCATTACCGTGACGGTTCCCGCACGGTTGCATTTGGGCTTTCTTGATCTCAATGGGGGGCTTGGCCGTCGCTTCGGCGGGATTGGACTTGCGATTAGTGGTTTGGGAACCCGCCTGACAATCGCAAGAGCAAGCACGAGCGAGGTGTCCGGCCCGGATGCCGAGCGGGTCCGGCAGCACTTGCAAAAAATGGAGCGATTGCTGCCGCTTCGCGGCGGACACCAAGTGCGAGTTTCAGAAACTGTTCCGGCACATGCCGGCCTAGGTTCGGGCACACAGTTGGCGCTCGCGGTCGCTGCAGGTTTGCGCCACCTTCACAAGTTACCTCTCGACATCGAAGGCGATGCGTTGCGCCTTGGACGCGGGTCGCGCTCAGGCATTGGGATTGGGCTCTTCGCCCGCGGCGGGCTCGTCGTCGATGGCGGGCGTGGCAACGAGCATGGGCTTGCCCCGATCATCTGCCGTCTGGCGGTGCCGGAAAACTGGCGCATCCTGGTGATTCTCGATCCCCAACGTCAGGGTATACACGGACCCGAGGAAGGATTGGCCATGGCGGCCCTTCCGGCGATGCGCGCGACGGACGCCGCTCGCCTGTGCCGCCTGGTCTTAATGCAAGCTCTGCCTGCGCTCGCCGAGCACGATATCGCGAATTTCGGCAAAGCTATCAAGGAACTGCAAATCGAGCTTGGCGATTACTTTGCACCAGCCCAGGGCGGCGCACGCTTCATGAGTCCCGACATCGCCGCCATCCTCGATATTCTCGACAACGCCGGCGCATTTGGCGTCGGCCAAAGCTCCTGGGGACCGACGGGCTTTGCCTTTGCACGAACGCCGGATGAAGCCGCGCGGCTCATGAAAATCACAGCACGGCAAACGCGCGACAGAGGTCTGGACATTCGAATTTGCCAAGCGCTCAATTGCGGAGCGCAGATTGTTGCTCACACGCACCCACTCGAGTCGGCTAAGTGACGTTGGCACTCCGTGAGGCGGTTATGGCGGACAAGAACATTCTTCATATGCTCACACCTACCAAACATATGAGCCCTTTCGATATAAACATGGCGCTCGACGCCGGATACGACGCGGTCCTCACCTACAACAACGTGACGCTGGATGAAGTGGCGGGCCTGGTGCAAGACGCGATATTTTCCCGGCCGCCAAAGGTCGGCGCCCGAACGGGAATGTTCTTTGGCGGCAAGAACGCTACCCTTGCGCTCGACATGCTGGCGAGAGCCAAGAAAGCGCTCGTGCCGCCATTTGGCATTTCGTTTTTTGCCGATCCGGCCGGCTCGTTCACAACCGCAGCGGCAATGCTCGCCTGCGTCGAAAAACTCCTGAAGGACAAAAAGAACTGTAGTCTGCAGACGCGGAAAGTGGCCGTGTTCGGAGCCACCGGCGTGGTCGGTTATGCGGCGGGCGTAATCTCTGCGCTTGAGGGTGCGAATGTCACACTGGTCGGCTACGACGGTCTTGATCGCGTCAGCAACAGCGCCAAGGAAATCACGACAAGATTCAATGTCGATGTCCGCGCGGCCGACGGCAGCGATGAGAGCAAAAAGTCGGCGATCCTCGCCGACGCCGAGGTCGCGTTGTGCGCCGGACGCGCCGGCGTTCAGATTCTAAGCTCTGCCCGGCTTGCGGCGGCAAAGCATTTGCTGATCGCCGCCGACGTCAATGCGATTCCCCCGGCCGGGATCGAGGGCTTGGACATGCAGGCGAACGGCAGTGAGATCACACCGCGTGGCACGCTCGGCGTGGGACCGCTCGCCATCGGAAATGTCAAATACAAGACCGAGTTTGGTCTGTTCCAGAAAATGATCTCGGCCGCAAAGCCGACCGAATTCGATTTTCGCGGCGCGTTTGCGCTTGCGCGCGAACTCAATGGGTAACGAAGCCGCCGTTCTCATTGCTGCTCTGTCCGGCCGCGCGCTTGCGGCATCGGCCCGCCGTGGCGGCTATGTGCCGCTGGTGACGGATATGTTTGGAGATGTCGACACGCTCCACGCGGCGCACAGCCATGTGCGGCTCGCTGGCGCACTCGCCGCTGGAATCGAGGAACAGGATCTCATTGATGCGCTGCAGGTGTTGAGCAAGGGCCAAGAGCCTATCGGCGTCGTGTACGGGACCGGTTTCGAGGATAGGCCGCAGCTCCTGCAACGCATCGCCGAGCGCTGGCGGTTGCTTGGCAATGGCGCCGATGTGGTTGCAAAAATCAAAAATCCGAAAATATTCTCGGCGATCTGTTTCTTTTCAGACATTCCGTCTCCCGAGATATCAGTGCCGGAACCGCCGATGAGAAATGACTGGCTCGCTAAGCGCCAAGGGGGTGCCGGGGGCGCGCATATCCAACCGGCTCATGAGTCCGAAGACGTGCGCGGCGCGGTCTATTTTCAGCGAAGAGTGCCCGGAATGCCAATCTCGGCGTGCTTTCTCGCCGACGGAGAACGCGCTCTGGTTCTTGGATTTAGCGCACAATGGTCGTCGCCCGCGCCGCGTCAGCCATATCGCTATGGCGGCGCGGTTCGACCCGCTCCGCTTGCGTCAAGCACGGCGGACAAACTCACCGCGGCCGTGCAGCGGATCGTCGCCGCGACGTCCCTCGTGGGCTTGAACAGCGCCGACTTTCTCGTCGATGGCGAACGCTTTTGGCTGCTGGAAATCAATCCCCGGCCCGGCGCGACCCTTGACATATTTGAGGCCGGAGAAACAAGCCTCTTCGCTCAGCATGTGGCAGCCTGTTCCGGCGAGCTTGCAGCCGCACCCCGTTGCGCGGCAAATGCGAAAGCCGCGAGCATCGTTTACGCCGAAGAGCACATCGCTTCCTTCTCCGTGTTGGACTGGCCGGACTGGGCCGCCGATCTGCCGGTTGCGGGAAGCACAATCAAGGCTGGCGAGCCCGTTTGCACGGTCTACGCCAGCGACTTTGCGGCTGCAGGCGCTAGAGAGCTCGCCGAAAAAAGACGGCAGGCGGTTCTCTCGTGGACGCGCACGAGGAATTCATGAATGCACCGCACGTTGTCAGTGTGAACGAGCGGGCTGCAAAGCTCGTCGCGCGCATGATCGCGGATGCCTCTGAACTCAAGATCGGGATCGGCCGCGGCGACCTTGGCGAAACGCTGATCGATTCCGGAAGCAAGAGTGTTGGCAGCATTGCCGCCGGACTGCGTATGGCGGAAATCTGTACGGGCGGGTTGGCACATATCGGCCTTGTGCCGTCAGCGCTGGCGCCGCGTTGGCCGTGGACGATCACGGTGCGGTCGTCGCAGCCGGTGATTGCATGCCTCGCCAGCCAATATGCCGGATGGCGTCTCGCGCTCAATGAAGGCGATGACTCCTTTTTCGCGCTCGGATCGGGGCCGGCTCGCGCACTGGCGAGACGTGAACCGCTGTTCCAACACATCGCGTACGCCGACTCGGCCAGCAATGCGATCCTTGTGATCGAAGGCGGCCGCCCTCCCCCGGCAAAGATCGTGGCAGAGGTCGCGCAAAATTGCCGTGTCGAACCGGAGGACCTGACGATCATCTTCGCGCCCACGCAAAGCCTCGCCGGCAGCACCCAGATCATTGCGCGCTCCTTGGAAGTTGCCCTGCACAAAACCCACGAACTGCATTTTCCGCTCGATCGCATCGTCGAAGGTATCGGCGCCGCCCCGCTCTGTGCGCCTCACCCCGATTTCGTCACCGCCATGGGCCGAACGAACGACGCAATTATCCTTGCCGGAGAGGTGCAGCTGTTCGTGACCGGCCCAGCCAGCGAGGCCCGCGCGCTGGCCGATAAGCTTTCGAGCAGAGCGTCGCGCGACTACGGGCGTCCGTTCGCGGAGATTTTCAAGGCGGTCAACGGAGACTTTTACGCGATCGATCCGATGCTCTTCAGCCCCGCGAAGGTCATCGTCACGGCGCTGGAAACCGGCGACAGCTTCCAATCCGGAGACATTGATCTGGACCTGCTCGATGCCTCTTTCGCCTGAGCGCTTCGGTAGAAACAGACATGCATCGACACCGACCGTCGGCCTCGTGGTCGACCGTATGGACTGGCACGCGCGCGAAATGGCCTCCGCACTCGCCGCCCGCGGGTTCAGCACTTCGCCTATTCGCCTGCACCTGTGTGGAATCGCCACCCCAAGTGCCGGCGGACTGCAGATCGATGGTTTCGGAAAGCGTCTGCCAGATGCCGTCATTGTACGCACGATGTCAGGCGGAACGTTCGAAGCCGTCACGCTGCGGCTCGGCGTTCTTCACGCATTGCGCGAATCCGGCGTCATGGTCTGGAACGATGCGCGCGCCATTGAGCGCTGCGTGGACAAATCGATGACAAGCTTTTTGCTCGCTCGCGCGGGTATCGCGACCCCGCCGACCTGGGCGGTCGGGTCATATGATCAGGCCCGTGCCATCGTGCAAGCCGAGACGAATGAGACGGCCCTGGTGCTCAAACCGTTGTTCGGTTCGCAGGGGCGCGGGCTGCGCCTCGTCCGCAAGCCGGACGACCTGCCATCACCCCAAGACGTGGCCGGCGGAGTCTATTATTTGCAACGCTTCGTGGCCGTCGAGCGCAGCGGATACCATGACTTTCGCCTGCTCGTCGTGCAGGACCGTGTGGTCGCGGCGATGCAAAGACACTCCACGCACTGGATCACCAACGTCAAGCGCGGCGGGCGTCCGGTCCCGGCTCTGATCAATGATGATTTGAACGCACTGGCGGTCACCGCCGCAAAAGCCGTTGGGGCGGATTTTGCCGGGGTCGATATTCTGTATGGACCGGATCGGGAGCCGATGGTGCTTGAAGTCAACAGCATGCCCGCCTGGTCGGGGCTGCAAAAAGTGTCGCCGGCCAACATCGCCTCCAGCCTTGTCGCAGCCTTTGTTGATGTTCTCGCTGAGCGGCGGCGGCACGGGGCGATGGCGTGACCACGCGCCCGGAGTTGATTGCGGAAGCATTCAGATGGGCCTGCCTTGCCGAGCTTGATGCACCAAAGCCTGGCAACGTGCATGTTTTTGCCGATGGCCATCGTCTGACTGCGGCTGAGTTCGCCGCCAGCGCCGAAGCCGCCGCCACGCGTTTGTCGGCTGCGGGAGCGCCCGTCGGCGCACGTATTCTCGGCGCGGTCGAGGCGACGTCAGCGGCCGTCGGCTCAAATACCAACCTCGGTATCATTTTACTCTGCGCGCCGCTCGCCGCGGCCGCCGAGATCGATATTTCCGATCTGCGCGCTTCGCTTATCGAAGTCCTGCACAGGCTTGATACGAAGGACACGGAGCTCGCGTACCGCGCCATCGTGCTCGCCAGCCCCGCTGGTCTCGGGCGCAGCGCACGCCACGACGTCTTTGGGCCGGCCACTGTGAACCTGCTCGATGCGATGACCGAGGCCTCCGACCGCGACAGTGTGGCCAGGCAATATGCCACTGGCTTCTTCGATATCTTCGACATCGGTTTGCCGCGCCTGGAAGAGGCCGTTCGCCGATACGGCGATCTGCGGTGGGCGACGCTCGCCACTTATCTCGAGTTTCTTTCGATGTTTCCGGACACGCATATCGTTCGAAAATACGGTTCAGGTGCTGCGGAAGAGGTTCTCCACGCTGCGGTTTCGTTTCGACGCTCACTCCAAGCAACGGAACGTCCTGACGCACTCCTCCCCGAACTCTTGGCTTGGGACTCTGCCCTCAAAGCTGACGGGATCAATCCCGGGACAAGCGCCGACCTGACGGTCGCCACTCTGTTCGCCAACCGACTCAAAGGTTGTCTTGCCGTAAAAGCGCAAGAGTGATTGACTTGTGCCAGCGGGATGAATTCCCGCAGCTATCTGGCAAACCGGTCCGGCAGATCTACGCCGGACGCTGACAACAAGGATAGACTTTCAATCTGCGCACCCAACGCCGAGAGGTGTTGCGGGAGCGTTGTTATTTCCTTGGGAGGAGATGGCGATGGCGAAGATCAACCAACTCTGCGTCGGTGAATCATTGATCGGTGACGGTAACGAGGTGGCCCACATCGATCTCATCATGGGCCCGCGCGGCAGCGCAGCTGAAACGGCATTTGCAAACTGCCTGACCAACAACAAGGACGGCTTCACGTCGTTGCTCGCAGTGGTAGCGCCGAATTTACTTTGTAAGCCTGCGACCGTCCTGTTCAACAAAGTAACGATCAAGGGCGCCAAGCAAGCCGTTCAGATGTTCGGCCCTGCGCAGCACGCCGTTGCCAAGGCCGTTGCCGACAGCGTTGCCGAGGGCGTCATCCCTCAAGACGAAGCCGACAACATCTTTATCTGTTGCGGCGTGTTCATCCACTGGGAAGCGACCGACGACAAGAAGATTCAGGACTATAACTATCGCGCCGTGAAGGAGGCCATTGCACGCGCCGTCAACGGCGAACCGAAGCCCGCGGAGGTCGTTGCCAAGCGCGATCAGGTCAAGCACCCGTTCGCCGCTTAGGCCTGTGGTTGGAGGGCGACGGTTTTCGAGTTGACGTGAATTTCGGAAATTGACAGTCGCCTCTCGACCACCAAGCAAATTAGGTACTTCACGCCATTTGCAGGCGCGCGATTTGTGCGCCCGCAAGGGTACCGTTGTGCAGGCAGGTCGCGACGAGCGCGCCGGCGATGCCCCGGTCCGCCAGCGCTACCAAGTCATCGGCATCGCGAACGCCCCCGGCCGCGTAAACGTGCCTGCCGCGGCCAGAGTTTTTGATCGCCTCGAGCCGCCCCCAATCGGGACCTGCTCCGCTGCCGACGCGCGCAAGCGTCATCGTTATGACTCGGCTTGGCCAGGCATCAACACTGGTCAGCAATTCTGCCGGTCCAACAAAGTCATCGCCGCGGTAATCGAGCGACAAGATAATTCGAGCGTCTTTGGACAGCCGGCGCAGAACGGTTTCGTCTTTTTGCGTCTCACTTCCCAGCACGAGGTGCCCAAGGTCGGCGTCGAGCCATTTTTCCGCGCTGGCCCAATCGGCGATGCCATTGTCGACCCAGAATGTCGAACGGGGAAATTGCGCCTTCAGCTCAGCCATTACTGCATCGTTGTCTCCAGCGCCCGCGATGGCGTCGAGATCTGCTATGTAGAAGCTGCTGAACGGATAGATCGACAACAGGCCGCGAGCGACATCAATCGGGTTGCTCGTAGATGAAAGCGGTGTTCTGATCGGACGATATTGGCTGCGCATTCCCATACGCGCATGGACGACTAGCCCGCTCATGAGATCAAGAACTGGAATAACCTGCATAACGAGGTCTCTTATCGCGTCATTGCGAACCGTCGAATATATCAGCTAACAATCGCGCGGGAGGCTCCATGAGCGCTGTCATCGGATGGGACATTGGCGGTGTTCATCTCAAGGCGGCGCGCGCCGAAGGCGGGCGTGTGACCAAAGTTGCCCAATATGCGTCCCCGCTGCGATCCGGGACCGAACGTCTCTTGCAGGCATTTGCCGAAGCGAAGAAATATCTGGGCCGGGCCGACCGCGATATCGTCACCATGACCGGGGAACTGGCCGATACCTTCTCGTCACGCATGGACGGCGTAAAGCATCTTGCTGATCTGGCGGCACGCGAGCTGGGCAGTGTCTTGATTTACGCCGGCTCTGCAGGCTACGTCCGGCCGGAGGACGCGCGCAAACATTATGCCGAGATCGCGTCGGCCAACTGGCACGCCTGTGCGACTCTGATCGCGCGCAAATGCCGGCACGCCCTGTTGATCGACTTGGGTTCGACTACGACCGACATCGTCCCGATCGTTCAGGGCAAGACAGTTGCACGCGGATATACCGACGCGCAGCGGTTGGCGGCGGGTGAACTTGTGTATACGGGCATGGTTCGCGGTTTCGTCATGGCGACAGCAGACCGCGCTCCCTTTCGTGGTGCGTGGACACCGCTGGTCAACGAGAACTTCGCCACGATGGCGGACGTTCATCGAATCCTCGGCACATTGCCGCCGGATGCTGATTTGATGCCTACAGCCGACGGGCGCCCGAAAACGATCGATGCATCCCGAGCGCGCCTTGCCCGCATGCTAGGGACCGACGCATCCGACGGCAACGACGAGACTTGGACGTTGGTCGCGCGATGGTTTGCTGAGGCACAGACGCGCGCCATCTGCGACGCGGCGCGTCTGGTCTTATCGGCCGGAACATTGCCCTCGTCCACGACAATTGTTGCAGCCGGCATTGGCCGCGTCCTGGTGGATGAAATAGGGCGTCGGTTAAGCTGCGCCTGCATCGGCTTCGATGATTTATGCGACGTCGCAGCCGAAGCGCGAGCCGCCGCATGTTATTGCGCGCCTGCGGTCTCGCTCGCGGTGCTATCATCATGAGGCAAGCCGGGGCCGGCGCGATGTATTACAGCACAAGTCCGGGAAAACCCGGATAACAACTTCGCATCGAGCGCGCCGGTGCTCGCTACACCTTCACTTTTGTCGTCAAAATACGACGGCTGTTCGGGGAAACCGTTTGCGCATCTCTGAGGCTGGCCCGCTCGACCGTCGCTGCGCCGAGCATCAGACTGACAAATGATCTGCGATGGATGCAGCTGCGCCGCTTTCGACCGCGCCCACGTCGTCGATCTCGCCCCGTTTCAGCACCGCCCATCGATCGGCGATTGCCAGAGCAAATGCGACGTTCTGCTCGATCAAAAGCATTGCCGTGCCGTTCGTTTCCCTTTCATGGCGTAGCACGTGCGCGATGCGGTCGATCACCGACGGCTGCAGCCCTTCGGAGATTTCGTCTATGATCATCAGGCGCGGCCGCATCATGACGGCGCGCGCGATGATCAGCATCTTCTGCTCGCCGCCCGATAAGGTGCCGGCCTTCTGTGCCAATCGCTGTTCGAAAAACGGGAAAAAAGCGAATACACGGCTGACTCCGTCGCGGAATGTCCGATCGTCGGCGGTGGCGAGGCGAAAGTTGTCGCGCACCGAAAGATCCTGAAAGATCGCTTTTTCTTGCGGAGCATGCGCAACCCCATTGCGCGCTATGATGTCGGGCGTCGATCCGGTCATTTCGTTGCCGCAAACGACAATAGCCCCTTTCCGCGGCGGCAAAAATCCCAGAATGGTGCGCGCGAGCGTGGTCTTGCCCATGCCATTCTTGCCGAGCAGCGCAACTATTTCGCCGCAGCCGATCGTGAATGAAACGTCGTGGATGACGAGCGAATCTCCGTAACCGCTCGCCAGATTCGCCACCTCAAGCGCGGGCGCCGCCGCAGACGCGTGAACCGCATCAGGCATGGCCCGCCCCCAGGTAAATGTTGCGCACGATCTGCGAGCCAACGACATCGGCCACCGTACCGTCGAGAACGATCTTTCCCTGATGCAGCACAACGACGCGAGACGAGATCTCGCGTACAAAATCGAGATCGTGCTCGACCAGCACCACCGCCAGCCGGTGCTGCGCGACGAGGTCGATCAGCACCCGGCCGATGCGCGCGCGTTCGGCTTTGGTCAAGCCCGCGGTCGGCTCGTCGAGCAAGATGATCTGCGGCTCGAGCGCCAGCACCATGGCAAGCTCGAGCGCTTGCTTCTGACCATGCGACAGGAAGCGCGCTTCACGCGACAGCAACTCCGCGAGACCGGTAGCGTCGATGACCAGGCGTGCCGCCGCGGGCAGCGCCAATTGCTCGAGCGAACGCAAGAAGGACGGCTGATCGTGCAGTGCACACGCAATCCGCAGGCATTCCGCGACGGTGAGGCTTTCGAAGATGCCGGCCGTCTGGAATTTTCGACCGAGACCGAGCGAAGCAATGCGAAACGGCGGCATGATCTCGATATCTTGTCCGTTTACCCGCACCAGCCCGCTCGAACGTTCGCGCCCATCGCTAACGCAGCGCATCAGCGTGGTTTTACCGGCGCCGTTCGGTCCTACAAGGCTCACCAATTCACCGTCAACGATTGTGAGATTGATGCCCTCCAGCACTTTCAAGCTGCCGAACGACTTTGAAACGCCGACAATTTCGAGCGTCGCTGTCGACACTGCCGCCACAGGCTTCGAGCTCAGGCCAACCGGGCGCTCGGAGCCGGTCGCCCGGCGCGTATGCACCAGCCGTCGCCAGGCGGCTTCCACCAGCGGCGCAATACCGTTCGGAAGCGCAACGATAACGGCAATGAAAATCAACCCAACGATCAGCTTCCAGACGTAGGGCAGGTCGCCGGAGAGGTATGAGCTGAGGACATCTATGCCTATCGTGCCGACAAGAGGACCGATCAAGGTACCGCGGCCGCCGAGCGCGACGTAGATGACGAGTTCCGTGCCGAACACGAAGCCTGTGAGCTCAGGCGCCACCACAGCGGAGAAATTCGCATAGCTGAAGCCCGCAAGCCCGGCGATGCCGGCGAGTGCCGCCGTGAGCAGAATTTTGACGCGGGGCGTATTAATGCCGAGGTAGGAGCATCGCTCCTCGTTGTCTCGGATTGCGACGAGGACACGGGCCATCTCGCTTTTGACGAAGACATAAGCCAGAGCACCGAAAACAATCAGTCCGCCACCGGCAACCCAGAACCAAGCCTCAATCGGAAAATCGACGACCTGATAGCCGACCAGACCGCTGCTCGATCCGGTAAACGTTCCGCCGGAAAAGATGATTTGCGTCACCACGATCGGGAACGCGAGCGAGACCACCGAGGCGTAAAGCGGCGTCGAGCCTGGATAGAAGGAAAGCCAGCCTAACAACAGGCCGACGAATGCAGGCGCTGCGAGCGCCAAGGCAATGGCAAGCGCGATGGTCGCTGGTGAAAATCCGATATGGGTAAAGACCAGCGCCGCGGCGTAAGCCCCAATCCCGAAGAATGCCGCCTGTCCAAAAGTGAGAATACCCGCATAGCCCCAAAGAATGTCGACCGTCAGCGCCACCAGTGCATAGTGAAAGGCGCGGATCAACGTGTTTACCAGGTAGGTGTCAAGAACAAACGGTCCCGCCGCGACCAGGATCGCGAGTGCGCCTAGAACGGCAGCAAACCTTCGCAGGCGTTCCACGCCAGCGCGCGCTGACGGCGTCGAAGGCGCGACTGAGGCGATGGTGCTTTCCTCAGTCACGACCGAAACCCGCCGGTCGCAGCCGCAGCACCACGGCCGAAAGCAGGACGATCGTCATGCCACCGAGGATGGGGCTGAAATAGCTGCTCACCACGACCTGCGCGCCACCGAGGATCAGAGCTGCGAGCGCAAGGCTGAGAAACGACGAACCGGCCACCATCACCAGCATGAAGGCGTTGATCAACCATGGTACGCCCATATTGGGGTCCACGCTGGACAGCGGCGTGATCAACGCGCCGGCGAGCGCCGCAAGCCCGCAACCGACCACAAAGGTCATGCGCCGCACGCGGTAGGTGTCGATGCCGAGGCCGCGCGCGAGGTCCTCGTTCATAATGACGGCCCGCGCCGAAAGCCCGAGGCGCGAGCCTTCGATCAGCGCCGCGAATCCAAGTCCGACGGCAACCGCAATCGCGAGCGTGATAAGGCGATATGCGGAATAAGTCTCGCCAAGGATGGAAATCGTGCCGCTGAGCGGGCTTTGCGCAAATTGGATCTCGCGGCCGAAGCCGAGCGTGATGAACTGGCTGATGACGATGCCCAGTCCCCAGGTGGCGAGGATCGCATCAAGCGGGCGACCGTAGAGCGGCCGAACCACCAACCGTTCGACCAGCAGGCCGACCACCGCTCCGGCGGCGAAGGCCAGCGGAAACGAAAGCCAGGGATTAAGGCCGAACGCGGTAGTAACCAGCGCGCCATATGCGCCGACGGTGAGAAAGGCGCCGTGGGCGAAATTGATGATCTTAAGCACGCCGAAAATAACGAGCAGCCCAGTGGCAACCACGAACAGGAGCACCGCCGTGGTCACGATATCAAGGGTGACTGTCATCATGCGAAGCCCGACCGATGATTGCGCAGGCCGGCGCGTGAACGCCGCCGGCCTGTTCGACCCCAACCCTCAGAGTCTCACTTCAGGTTCGGACACTGATTGCCCGGGTCGACATCCTTAAATGCCTGAATGACTTTCACGCTTCCGTCCGCCTGTACTTGGCCGAGATACATCGTCAACGGCGCGTGGCGTTCTTTGTTCATCTGGATGATGCCGCGTGGGCCATCGACCGAAACGTCGGCGAGCGCCTTGATCACATCGTCCACCTTAGTCGACTTGGCCTTTTCCAGCGCAGCCTTGTAGGCGTAGACGCCTTCGTATTCGGGAACCGAGAGATCGTTGGGGGTCTTCAACCCGTCGCCGAACTTTGCCTTCATGTCGGCCAGGAATTTCTTGTTGGCGGGCGTATCGATCGACGTCACGTAGGAGGCAGAGATGAAAATCCCTTCCGCGTCGGCTCCCATGCTTTTGGCGGTGCCTTCGTCAACCGCGAGATTGCCGTAGGGAAGCGTGATCCCGGCCGCGCGCAATTGCTTGGTGAGCGTCACGTTGGGGGCGCCGCCGGCGGTCGAGGTAACAAGCGCATCGGCGCCGGAAGAGCGCAGCTTGGAAAGGATCGGCGTCCAATCGCTGCCGTCCATCGGCAAATACTCTTCACCGACCACTTTACCGCCCTGCTTCTCGATATAGGCGCGACTGAACTGCAGCATGCCGCGGCCGAAGGCGTAGTCGCTACCAATCAAAAAAAATGTTTTAGCGTTATTCTCCTTCATGAAGTGATCGACGATCGGCGGCACCTGCTGTTCGGGCACCCAGGCGTTGACATAGAGGTAGGGATTGCACGAACGCCCTTCATAGAACGAGGTGTAGATGAAGGGCGTCTTTCCACGCTGCACCAGCGGCAAGCCGGCGTTGCGCGCAGCGCTGGTCTCCATGCTGATGAGCGCGTCCACCTTTTTCTGGAAGATCAGCGAGTCGAACGCCTTCTGCGCGCCGGCGGCACCCGAGCCATCGTCGGCAACTTCGAGCGCGAATGTGCGGCCGAGAACTCCACCCGCCTTGTTGATCTCTTCAACCGCAAGCTCAGCGGACTGAACGACCGATGGCGCAACGACACTGTTGGCACCAGAAAGACCGACTGGAACGCCGATCTTAATTGGGTTTTCGGCCAATGCCGGCGAAGCCAGCAACGCGCACAGAACAAGCCCGGAGGCACTTCGAGAACATCTGCGAGACATGATAGGGCTCCCCTTTTTCCACTCGCCATGCAGTAAACAAGTTGGTTAGTACCAGCCCCGCTTGACCCGCGACCCGAGCATCTCGTCATAAACGTCGGTGCGGCGGTCGCGCAGGACCTGGTTGAATTCGTTCCAGTTGCGTTTGCGTCGGGCGTCCGCCAAATCAACGCGCCCGTAGATAATTTCTTCGCGGTCGCGGCTCGCGGGCCCGGCCACGAGCCAACCGGTGCAGTTCACGATGACGCTCTGGCCTTCAAAGGACTGGCCGCGCTCGATTCCGACGCGGTCGGCGCAAGCGATAAAAAGGGAATTCGAGTGCGCCGCGGCTTGATGTAAAATGTTGGCCATCGCGGGACGGTCGGCTTCCTGCCCAGGTATCGGCACCCAATTGGTGGGGACGCAAACGATATCGGCGCCCTGCAGCGCTTGCAGCCGAAACGTTTCGGGAAACCAGCCGTCGTAGCAAATAGCGACGCCGATGCGGCCGATCGGTGTCTTGAACACCGGAAAGCCAAGGTCGCCCGGCTCGAAAAACAGGTTTTCGGCGGCCCAGAGATGCACTTTGCGGAAGGTGCCGATGTAACCCGCGGGTCCGACTACGACCGCAGAATTGTAGAGCGCACTACCGGTACGCTCGGCGATACCGGCAACGATGTAGATGTTGTGGCGACGGGCGGCGTCGGTCCAAACTGCCGTCGTCTTGCCCGCCGGCACTTCCTCGGCGAGCGCAAAAGCTTCGTCCCGATCGCGAAAAACGTAGCCCGAATTGGCGAGTTCCGGAAGAACGATTAGGCGCGCACCCTCGCCCGCCGCTTGCTCGATCCGTTTCAGACTGTTTGCGAGGTTGGCCTGCTTGGCGCCGACGACCGGCTCCATCTGAATGCAGGCAATGGTGATTTCGCTTTGTGCTCCCGACATGGTGACTCGTTTCCACAACAAAAAAACCTCCGGGCTCGCCGTTCGGGGCGAACAACCGGAGGCTCCACAGCCAGATGTTACGCGGCCTAGCGGCCGCCCGCTCTCATCATCGAGAGCGGTACAATTCACTTTGATTAGGGTCGAAGAGTCAAGTCCACGAGCGCGCTCCGACTGATCAAACTTTGTGCTCTGTCTGCCGTTTTCGACAGCCAGCGCCACAGCTTGTTCAGGACGACGTTCGCGATCGGGTTCCAGTTGGTCCGCGCACCTCCAGCCCAAGTCCGCCGAGCGTCTCGTGGAGGCTCACGATGTTCGCAGCAATCTGCCCGATGGGAAGGCGCTTGGCTTGCGCCTGGTCTCGCAACAGCCGATACGCGTCACCTTCCTCAATGTTCTTGAGCTCCATCAGAATGCGGATCGCCTTCTCGACATCACGCCTCGCCCGCAGCGTTTCCTCCAGCTTGTTGATCTTGGCTTCGAGGCGGGCGTGATAACTGCCAAGCGCGCGCGCCAGCACGAGGCTGCTCATAATGCCGAAGGGGCGGATCGGCTTGTTGACGACGCCATACGCTTTCCAGTCGAGCAATGCTTTAAGCGTCGTCGGACTCTCGTAGTCGACGACGCCAATCACAACCGGCCCGTCTCCTCGCGTGGTCCATGGGAATGCTTCCGGTCCGGCATGTTCGACCAGCACGAAAACCAGATTGATGTCTTTCGGCACCTCGTCGGGGATCGGCCAGGCCGCCCGCACGTCGCAGCCAATGCGGCGTAGCTGCCTGATCAGTGCATCGCCATCGTCGTCGCGCGGATGCAGAACGAGAATCCGCACAGCGCGCAGATCATCGAGCACTTTCTTGATGCCGCGTTCCATCATTTCAATGCGCTAGCCAAGCGTCCACCCGCGGTGTCACTGCGAGATAAGGATCCGGCCGCACCACCGCCTTCGCCTGCCACACGATATCGAACTCACCGTCGCGGCGGAGCACGCCGATCCGCGGCGTGAGCCAGGTGTGATGGTTCTCCGGCTCGATCGCTATCCGGCCTTCCGGCGCCTCGAACGACTGGCCGAGCGCCGCTTCGACCAAAGGCTCGGTCTGCAAGGTACCCGCTTCACGCAAAGCCTTGGCGAACAGATGGACCTGCGAATAGGCCATTTCCGACCACATGCTGACGGGCGCATCGTGGCCGAAGCGCGCGCGGAATTTTTGCACGAACGACCGGTTCTCCCGCTGATCGAGCGTGCTGAAATAAGTCGCAGAGGCGATATGGCCGTCGCAGTATTGCGCGCCGATGGCGGCGATCTCGCCTTCCACCATGGTCAGGCTCGCGACCGGCCGCCGGCGGCGGTCGAAGCCGGCGTCCGAATACATCCGATAGAACCGCCGCGCCGATTGGCCGACAATGGTAGCGAACACGACGTCGGGTTTACGCGCGGCAATGTCGGCTACAACCGCTTTGAGGTCGTCGTCGCCCGCGACCATCGGCACGTATTTCTCTCCGACCACCTCGCCGCCGCGGCTCTCGACCAAATCGCGCATGATCCGATTTGATTCGCGCGGATAGATGTAGTCCGTGCCGATGAAATAAAAGTGCCGACCGCCGTTCTGAATCAAGTATTCGGAGAGTTGAAAGCTGTTCTGGTTCGGCGCGGCGCCGGTATAGATCACATTGGGAGAATATTCGAATCCTTCATATAAAGATGGATACCAGAGCAAGCCGTTTCGCCGTTCGACGACCGGCAGCACGGCTTTGCGGCAAGACGAAGTGGAACATCCGAAGATCACGCTGACTCCGTCATCGCCAAGCAGGCGCTCGGCATAGCGCCGGTAGGTGAGAGGATCGGAGGTCGGATCGTAGACGACCGGCTCGATGGGCCTTCCCAACACCCCACCGGCATCGTTTAGCTCCTCGATCGCGAGCGCGGTGCCGAAGAAATGCTCCGTCTCCGATACCGCTGTCGCGCCGCTGCGCGAGAAAAGGACGCCGACACGCCAAGTGACCATTTCAAGCAGATTCCTGGTGCCCGCTTTGCACTTTAGCCTCTATCTCCGCAGCATCGGATGGTTCGATAAGCAGGATCCTGCATGGCTCCAAGATTGCTCAGAACGGACCACCATCGCAATGGGCTTCCGTTCTAAATCCGAAGCCGCGATAGTCAGGGTTCTTTGAATTCTCGGAATGCGGAGATGGCTATAGTGGCGCGCTTGACCATGATCAGACGACATCGTCACACCAGCATCGCTTGATCTACCGTCTAGCCGCAGCGAGGGCAGCATCCCTCCCCGCCGCAGCGGACACTTTCATGCGCGGCATGGCCTCAGCCCTTCTATCGCCGGCCGTCGTGGCGTTGTCTCGCCAAATGATGCCCCAATAGAGGCCTTGACAGCAATAGACCGTTAGGCGCGAGTGTTATTAGAGCAATGTAGCTCCGGGTGGGTCTTTTTCTGTGGCTCCCCTTGCAACTTTAGTTTATTTCCACCGCTAATAGTGAGTTGCGGAAACGGCGAGGAAGCCATCGGCGAAATCCGGCGGGCTTTTTTGTTGGTAGGGCAGCGACGTGAGCGAACGCAGCGCTATCCGTTCTTCTTGGCCCCAATCAGAACGAATGCGATCTTGACGGGCTTGTCGCTTTTGTTCCGCCAGGCGTGCCGCGTGCCGTTTTGAACGATAACGTCGTGCGGTTTCAGATGGACTTCCTTTCCATCGTCCACCTCAAGCCACACCTCGCCTTCGAGAACGATGCCGTAGTCGACTGTCTGGGTCGTGTGCATGCCCGGACTGTCGGGCTCCATCGCGGCCGCCAGGTCCGGGACGTGCTCCGCAAACTCCTGGAAACCCGCAACCGGATCGATGCTCATCATTACGGAGTCCGGAGCAAAGGTGACAATCATCAAGCGGGTCTCGCCCGGTTGCTGCGGCAAATAACTGCTCTTTTCCGAGATGATGTCGGCGCCATCGCCGGGCGCAGTCGGCGCCGCCGACGTCGACCAAAGGAGAGCTGCCGACTGGCCGGGGATATTTTTGAAGGCCCGGCTTCGCCGCGTGCCGCCGTCCGATACGATCTTTGATTTGCCCCCGGCCTTGCCTGTCACAACACGACGAACGTTCATACTCGTCCTCCCCTATCGCGATTCCAAGATTTAAGCGTGTGTCGATCTCGTGGCGGCTAAACCTTCGCCGCCACATCGGCCAATCGCTCCAACATGTCGTCCTCGTGGCCAGGAACGATATTGACGGCGATTTGCTTGTAGCCAAGAGCTTTCATTCCCCTGGCCCGTTCAATCAGCTCCGAGCGCGCGCCAGTAAACGACAATGCACGAATGACATTTGCGGATAGGTGCTTTTCCTCGGGCCGTACAAACATCAGATGGCCGCGATGGTTGCTGAGATAACGGGCGTCTGCCGGCTGATATTTCTCATAGACCTTCCGATAGGCTCCGAGCTCGGCCTCGAATGGGAATGGACCATCGAGCGGGACCACGGAGCCGAATTGCTCCACCTCAACGAGGTTATGAAAAACGATCGCCGCGTAAGGACCGGCCTGAGCCAGGGCGCGCGCACTGTCAGCGGGCTCACCCTCGTCAAGCACACAGCCGCCCGTGCTCGCAGCGGCATAGAAATCGGCCATATCACGGCCGCACCGCTGCCAGGCTCCTCGTATATCCTCGATGTCTGCCTGCTCACGCTGCGGGTAGCTCACGGCGCCGATCCAGCCCGCGCCTAGCTTGGCGGTAAGGGCGCGAGCCTTCGGACCGAAGGCGGACACGAATGTCGGGATTGGTTCGGCAATGTTTATCAGTCCAAGGTCGGGATTCAAAAACCGAATTTTGTGGGTTCCACCTTCTTCCGACCAATCGACCGTCTTCCCCTTCAACAAGCCTTCTACAACTTCGACGTATTTTTCGAGTCTAGCGAGTGGCACCGGACCCAGACCCATGGTCCTACGGCCGGTATATCCGGTCGAAACGCCGAAGACGACGCGGCCCGGAGCGAGCGCATTAAGCGTCGCAAGCGCGTTCGCAGCCACCGGCGCTATCCTGTTGGAGGGAATGAGGACGCCAGCGCACAATTTGATGCGCGACGTCTTCATCGCTGCGGCGCCCATCGCCACCAAAACGTCGGCACTCAGGAGCTGAGTATCGTAGAACCACGCGTAGGTGAATCCTAATTCCTCTGCGCGCTGGGCAACGGCCCAGGATTGTGCCTTCGTAGGCAGGCATATGCCAAATTCCATCTTCTCCCTCCCTGCTCGATTCTCAGGCGCCCACAGGTCACCGGCGGGTCAGGCGCCGTGCGCGAGCCGATGCGTTCGAACTACGGAATGCGGTCGCAGCGGAACCGCGTTGAATGAGGCAGCGATCCGGTCGGCTCTGGCCTGACCGTAAAGCGTGGTTCGCTGTCGCGGTCGTCTAGCGAGCGAGGCGATCACGTCCTCCATTGCCTCCGGCGGCATCTCTTCGCCGTGAACAGCGCCCGCGGCTCGCGTGATGCTCTCATTCATCAATGTGCCGCCGAGGTCATTGGCGCCCGCTTTGAGACAGGCGGCAGCGCCGTCGCGACCCATCTTCACCCACGATGTCTGGATGTTTTTCATCACCGGATGAAGCGCGAGGCGGCCAACCGCATGCATCAACACGGCTTCGCGATAAGTCGGCCCCAGCCGGCTCGCTCCTCGCAGATGAATTGGCGTTTCCATCGGCACGAACGGCAGTGGCACAAATTCGGTAAAGCCTGCTGTGCGAGTCTGCAGATCGCGCAGCCGCAACAGATGCCGCGCCCAATGTCGGTATTGGTCGACGTGGCCAAACATGATCGTGGCGGTCGTCCTGATGCCGCGACGATGAGCGCTCTCAACCACTTCGAACCATTGCGCGGTCTTAATCTTGTCAGGACAGATGACCGCACGGACCTCGTCGTCCAAAATTTCCGCCGCGGTGCCCGGCAACGAGCCGAGGCCCGCTTCTTTCAGTTCACCCAAGAACGCGTCCACAGACACGTCGAGGGTCGAAGCGCCCTGCCGGATTTCCAGTGGCGAGAACGCGTGAATGTGGATTGTGGGGCAGACTTCTTTGATCGCGCGGCAAATCGCCAGATAGGTCGATCCCGTATAAGCCGGATGAATGCCGCCCTGCAGGCAGACTTCCACCGCACCGCGATCCCATGCTTCAACGACGCGTCGCTGAATTTCTTCGAGGTCGAGGTCATACGGTCGCCCGCGCAGATTTTCGTTCAGCTTGCCCTTCGAAAAGGCGCAAAACTTACAACGGAAATAACAGATGTTGGTGTAGTTGATGTTGCGGGTGACGACGTAGCTTACATCGTCGCCGCAATGCGCTGCGCGGAGCGCATCGGCCGCTTCGCAGACGACGTGAAAGGCGTCACCGCGGCTTGCAAACAGAGTGACTATATCGTCTTCATCTAGCGTCTTGCCCTTGATCGCTCGCGCCAAGATCGCGTCGACTTCATCGTGAACAAGGGCGAAGGATGTCTCGGCGGACGGTTTGCCGGCCCCTCCCGCAACCCAGGAATCGGTGCGGGAAAAGCCAGCACCGTCCGAAGAGCGCATGACGGCCGTTAGCAGTGCAGGATCGAGCCAAGTATCGGCAAAGCGCACATAAGCCGGATAAACGGCGAGCCGTTCGACCAAAATCTTCCCAGCCATGGCGGTCTCGCGTGCTAGCGCGTCGAGATGCGGCCAGGGGCGTTCCGGATTGACATAGTCGGGGGTGACCGGTGATACCCCGCCCCAGTCGTTGATGCCGGCGGCAACGAGTTGGCGCAACGCTCCCGCCGACAAGTTCGGCGGCGCCTGGATATTCATCTCGGGGCCGAACACCAAGCGCGCTGCGGCGATCGTCCACAAATGCTCATCAAACGCGGGCTCCGGATGTTTCGCCATCCTTGTCCCGGCCTTGGCACGAAAATTCTGGATGATGATTTCCTGAACGTGCCCGTAGGCCTCGTGCAGCTCGCGGAGCCGCAATAGCGCCTCCAGACGCTCACGCCGTGTCTCGCCGATGCCGATCAGGATGCCCGACGTGAACGGAACGGCGAACTCGCCGGCGGCACGAATGACCGCCTCGCGGACAGAAGGCTCCTTGTCCGGCGATCCGAAATGCGGCCCGCCTCGCACAGCAAGACGCGCGACCGTCGTTTCAAGCATCAGCCCCTGGGAAACCGAGACTCGTCGCAAAGCAGCGAGCTCTGCCGCCGTCATGACGCCAGCATTGATGTGCGGCAACAGGCCCGTTTGCTCGAGGACCAAAGCCGCCATGGCCGTGAGATAGGAAATCGTTGTGTCGTGCCCGAGCGCCTTCAATTCGTCGCGCGCGGCGCGATAGCGCAGCTGCGGCTTGTCACCAAGCGTAAAAAGCGCCTCGCGGCATCCGGCCCCTGCGCCCGCTTTTGCGATGGCGAGCACCTCGTCCGCGCTCAAATAGGCACGCCGGCCATCGCGCGGCGGATGGGCGAAGGTACAATAATGACAAGAATCGCGGCACAGCTGCGTCAGCGGAATAAAGACCTTGCGCGAATAAGAAACGACGGAGCCGTGCGCCCGATCGCGCCGTTCGGCAGCGGCCGCCATGATTGCCGGAAGATCGTCGCCGTCGAGCAAGGTAAAGACGTCGTCCGATGAGAGCAGCGCTCCGCTTCGCGACCGCGCCAGCACATGCGTGAATTTGCTCATTGCGCCTCAACGACTGCAGGCGCCCTGTCCCATTCGGCGCGATGTCGGTCGAGCAGCTCCCAGGTCCGCGTTCGCGATCGCTTCTTCATGAACCGGGCGAGTTCGGCCGCCTCGTCCAGGTCGAGCGCGATCGAATCATTGCGGACGATAGTCGGCTCCAAGCCCACCGCTCGTGCTGCCGCGAGATGCGGAAAGAAACTGTCAGAACCGAACCTCAGGGGAACCAGATCGGCAGGCGAGCAAAGGATCGCGTTGGAGCCGCGCTCGTCCCAGGCCGGCGCGATGGTGAACGCCGCGCCGGCCGGATGCGCCGCCATTACATGCGCGACGTCCGCAGCGGTCACGCGCGGGATGTCGCCCGGCATGGTCAACATGGCCGACCCCTTGGCCGCAAGCTGATGCGCCGCAACAGTCACGGCACCGGTATGGCCGTCGCGCGCCCCGTCGATCCAGACCTTCGCGCCATAGCGCAGCGCAATCGCGGTAGCGGCGGGTTCGACAGTGACCACTACGATGCCGGTGAGGCCGCCGGCCGCCGACAATGCCTCAAGCACATCCTCTAACATGGCAGCAGCAATCTCTTGCCGTATACGAGGCGATAGCAGCGTCGCTAGACGCTGCTTTGCGCGAGCGAACTCCTTGACCGGTACGACTGCCCAGATGTCGCGCCGCGAACGCCAATCCTTTGCCATGGACACGACCGTCAAATGGGGAAATCCGCCGTGATGAATGCGCGATTTTGGCGGCGCCCTAATCGGCCCGTCTGTCCCGTCTGTTTAGGACAGCCAACAGCCCGGTTTCCTCTATTGGCTGGAGCCCGATAGACGATCAGCCATAGCAAGCACCGTTCTTGCGACTTGCTCCCGATCCGCGAGCGAAATCATCAAGGTCTTGGTCGCCACTGTCGGAATAGGAAGGGTCTTGGCCATGCCGGCATCGGCGTCATCGATGACATAGCCGTCCACGAATTCCTGATAATGACGCGCGACCCCAGCCGCGCTGACCTCGAGGCCGAGTTCATCCAGCATTTTTGCCGTTGGTCCCTTGACCGCTCTGCCGCCGATGACAGGCGAGACAGCGATGACGGGCGCGGCGCAATCGCATAAGGCTTCCCGAACGCCGCGCAATGCCAAAATCGGATCGATGCTAATGAAGGGGTTGGAAGGACAAATGACGACCGCGCGCAGAGCAGGGTTTTTCAAGGCGGCCAGAAAATCCGGGTGCGGACTTGCTGTGGCGGCGCCTTCAAATGAAAAGCCGAGGACTTCCGGACGACATTGCTGTTCGACGAAATATCGCTGAAATGCGAGCCAGCCGTCGCGCGTCTGGACGCGCGTCTGGATGGGCGCGTCAGTCATGGGAACGATCCGCGCTGATATGCCGAGCCGACGCGAAAAATCCTTAACGATCTGCGACAGCGATTCACCGACCTTGAGCCGGCGCGTCCGCTCAACGTGAATGGCCAGATCGCCGTCACCGAGGCGGAACCAGGTTTCTCCGCCCAGCGAGTCCAAGGCCGCCATAAATGTCCAGGTCTCGTCGCTGCGCCCCCAACCGGTTTCCGGGTTGTTGAGGCCGGCAAGTGTATAGAGCAACGTGTCGATGTCCGGCGAAATGTACAAGCCGAGGTGCTCGAAGTCGTCGCCGGTGTTGGCAACCACGACCAGCCTATCGGACGGAACCAGCCTGCTGAGGCCCAGCGCCAGCTTTGCTCCGCCGACGCCCCCCGAAAGCGCGAGCACCAGATCCCGTTCTCGCGTCGCCTCGCTCATCGAAACAAGTCGTCCTGCGAATCTCGCATCAGGGCGGCCGCCGGCAAGCTAAGATCGGGCCAGCGAAGGCCGCGCAGCACGACCACAGGCGTCGCCTCACTTGCCTGCCCCATCAACAACGAGGCCGCCGCGGCGATTTCGTCGGCGAAGGCGGTTTCGCTGACCTGCAGGCGGCGGCCGTAGAGATCAGGCGTGCCGCGCAGATTCATCAAGGCAGGCAAGCCGGCGGCGCCGAGCGCAATGCCGACTGTGCCGAGCCGCCACGCGCGCCCGAAACTGTCGTTGACGACGACGGCTACCGCGCTGCCGAGCCGCCGCCGGAGTTGCTCGCGTAATCGCAACGCCGACGCATCCGGGTTCTCGGGCAGCAGCAACACCGGTTGCGCACCTTTCGTGGGATCGACATTGGACTGATCGACGCCGGCGTTGGCAACGACGAAGCCGAGCTTGTGCTCGACGATCATGACGCCGGGACGGTGCCGCAGCACCCTGCGCGATTCGCTGAGAATCACCTCGACCAGGCGCGGATCTTTCTGGACTTGCTCCGACAATGCCAAAGCGTGTTCGCCTGGCTTGATTGCAGCGAGATCGACATAACGACCCTCCGCCTTGGAGACAACCTTCTGGGCGACCACGACCACGTCCCGGTCGAGGAGCGCGGGTCCGTGCCTTTCCGCAATCCGGCAAATCACCTCACCGAGATCCATCCCCGGCTCGATCAGTGGGAAATGAGGCAGAGCAAACGCTGTGAAAGCCGGAATGGGTGAAGCTTTGTCCATACCGCGTTGTAATACAGCACGTTTAGATAATCGACGGCGCGGGAGCGTCCGGCGTCTTGCGTGCCGGTCCGTGAAGTTGGGGGTGGCTGTACAGCGCAAGCCACCGCCCCCGCGCTTGTATAGGCTGGGGGCGAATGCCGTTGCGAACTTATGATGGCGAGGGCCCGTCTGCGCAAGCCCGCGCTGCGAAGATCCTTACGCCCAGCCGGTCTTCACCCGAGGAGCTGCGAGTTCGGATTGCGCGAGGCCGACGCCGGCAATGGAACGGAAAAAGCCGTTCTGCCATTGACCGACCGTATAGGCGATATTCTGCAACTGGCTTCGGAGATCGATCTCCCCAATCAGGGTCTTGAAGGTGTGGCTCTTCAAGTATTCGGTGATCGCATCCCGATCCATAGTGCCGGCGCCTTCGAATGCCTGTCTGAGAACTTGGCCGTTCGCGTAGTAATAGGGGCAGGCATTGTAGTCCGCGTCGATCCCGGTGACGTCCTTGTGGAGTTTGAGGAAGGCGCGGGTCTTTTCATTATCGGGGATACCGCCGAAGCCGATGACGTTTTCCGCCGAAGCGCCGTATTTGCCGTAGAAGCCCGCAAAGGCGCAGCCAATGCCGTTGTAATAGACCTTCACGTTCAGATTCTCGATCTTCGCCTGATCGGTCAGGCCGAACGTGTCGGGTGGATAAGACCACGCAATGAAAGCATCTGGGTTGCTGCTCTTTACCGCCTTGACGACCGGCGTGTAATCCTGGGTACCGAGCGGGTAGGATTTGTCGTAGACGATCTCAAAGCCGGCCGCCGGCAAGAGCTTCTTGCTGATATTGGCGGCTTCAATTCCAAACTCGTCTGCTACGTTCACCATCGCGACTTTGCCGCCCAGTTGTCCGCCTTCTTTCAGCTTCTTGAGCACGTCGATAGTAGAGGACGTGTATTGGGTGATCGTGCCGTTGGCGAAGAAGAGACGCGGATTTTTCTTTACCAACTGCTCGCCCAGATCGGTGACGCAAGCGACTGCGATTTGCGGATAGCCTAGTTTGGTGAAGGTCGGCACGGCTGCGATGTTGAAGCCGGTGCTGTAGAGACCCACGATCCAATCGGCTTTGTCGATTGTCGCAAGCCGCTCGATTGCCTTGATCGCCTCCGGCGGCTGCGTGCGGTCATCATATTCGATCAGTTCGACCTTGCGCGGCCCGCCTTTCAGCTTGAGGCCGCCGGCCTCATTGATCTCATATGCCCAAAGCCGCCAAGGCGGAAAATGGGTCGCGGCGGCGCCAGGGGCGAGCGGGCCGGTCTTGGCGCCGACCACGCCCACTTTGATGGTGCCCTGGTCCGCGCGCGCGATTCTGACGAATGGAGCTGCGAGCGCGGTTGCGCCGGCATATTTCAACAAATCGCGTCTTCGCATGGCTACCTCCCTGTGCCTTGCCGATTTGTATTTCGACCATTGGGGGCTACAGACGGCCCGCAATGGCACGGCGCTTGGAGATGTCTTCCTTCATCTTCAAGACATTTCTCCAAGCGATATAGCGACGGCACAAAGGCCGGTATGTCGTGAGCATTGATGACATTTGGAGAAGTCGACGTCCTAAGCATTGAGGACAGACGTCGCGGATCGGCACGCAGTAGCTGTTCGTGCGCAACGGAGCCATCGGCAGGACGATGAGCGCAGCAGATCAAGGCCAATCGGGCAGCGCACCTCTGCGTATCGGGGGCGGCGCCGGAGGCTTCAACTGGCTGCCGGTAATTGCAGCCGACCGGGAGGGAATCTTCGCCCGCCGCAACCTTGCGATCGAGGTGAAGCGTCTCGGCGCCGTCGACAAAGCCACTGCCGCGGTAAAAAACGGCGACGTGGACATCGCGATCACCCCGCCCGAAGGCGCCATCCGCGATTGCGTCGGCGGCGGCAATCTCCGGATCATCGCCGGCAACGTCAATCGTCTGCCGCTATCGCTCATCGCCAATCCGCGCATTCATCGGTTCGAAGATCTGCGCGGCGCGCGACTGGGCACGTCATCTCTGACTGAAGGCACCGCCTTGTACACGATGGAAGTTTTGCGGCAGCACGGGTTGCGCTACCCCGGCGATTACGAATTCTCAGTCGTCGGTGTCCATCCGGCGCGCTGGAAAGCTCTGCAAGAGGGCTCCATCGATGCGGCCGTGCAACTGATCCCTCTGAATTTCGTCGCGGAGGATGCCGGTTACGTCAATCTTGGCGAAGTCAGCGACCACATTCCGGAAATCGTATTCACTGCGTTTATCGTCGATTGCGCGGCGGCGCAGAGGCGCCGTGGCGAGATCATTGAATTTCTTCGCGGCGTGATCGAGGGTACTCGTTGGGTCTATGATCCCGCCAACGACGACGCGCTGCTGGCTCTCACCAAGGAACTGACCCAAGCCGAGGGCAAATACGGGCGACAAGCACTCGACTATATGCGGGCCAAGAAGGTTTTTTCGCCGGACCTGTCCATCCCCGATGCAGCGCTCGCAAAATCCGTCGAGCTCATGCAGAAGGCCGGCCTCGCTGACGATCGGCTGGTGACCCACGCCCGCAACGTCCTCGATGAGAGCTATCGACTGGCCGCATTGAAGGCGGCTTGAACAGGATTAATTCAGCTCAATGGGCGTGCTGCCGGCTGACTTATTGGTCGATGCCAGAACCGCCGTTCGCGTTGTCTGCGGCCTCTTCTTCCTCCCCCACACGATCTCGAAACTCAGCAACATCGAGCGCGCGTCCGGCTTTTTCGATAAGGCCCGCCTCCGCCCGCCACGCTTTTTCGTCGTGCTGACCGCACTACTAGAGGTCATTGCCGCATTCGGGTTGATTTCCGGATTGTATCCGCGCGTCGGTGCAACGATCGCCGCTGGCATTCTCCTCGTCGCTGCCTCCGCCATCGCCCGCGTGCACGCACTCAAGTGGCGCTGGCAGCACCCCGGCATCGAGTACATGCTGTTCTGGGCGATCATCTGCCTGTGCGCGGGGTTCCTTCCCGATGTCCCCTAGTATCCGGGCCCTGCGGGGATGGGTCGCCCTTGGCCGCTCCGCCCGCCGCCACAGCGCGGCGCCGTTATGGCATCACGTTGAATGATAAGGTATAATTGCAAAACAAGCCGGCCACAGCGCAACAAGGCTGGCGGATACAGAGGGAGGAGAACGCTATGCTGGTCGTTTCTCCGGTGCGTTCCGATGAGCGTGTGAACCTGCACAGGCACAATCTGTGCGAAGTCATGAAGTCCATCGGAACCGAGACCTATGGGCAGAGCTGCCTCGCGTTTCTCGAGAAATCACTCAATGTGGATCAATGGGCGCTGTTTCGCTTCCGCTCCGGCATACCTTTGAAATGTGTGGCGACTGCCAGCATGCACCACCGCGCCGCCGCGCTGGAAAATACCGGCCGATATATTGTTCGTTGCCATAGCGTCGACCCCTGCGTGCAGGCGGCCAACAAGCTCAATTCGACGGCCACGCTCACCAAACTGGACATCAACGACATCGAAGACACGCAATACCGGCATTGCTTCGAGCTCACGCAGGTGCGCGAACGTGTGAGTTTATTCTCGCGGATCGGAGATGATTTCTATCTATTGAGCGCATTTCGTGGGCCGCGGATGAGCAGATTCACTTCAGCCGAGATGAACTATTTCGCGGCCTTGGCGGAGTTGCTTTTGGTCACGGCGCAAAAGCATGAAATCCTCATGGACCAACGCCGCAGCGCACCGCGCCATTTGGACATCAAGGGCATCGAACGATTGCTGAAGATACGCGCGCCGTCGCTGAGCACCCGCGAGTGCGAGGTTTGCGCCCGCGCGGTCGTCGGCAAGACGATCGAAGGCACATCGCTGGATTTGGACATCCGCCGTACGAGCGTTATCACCTATCGGCAGCGCGCCTACCAAAAACTCGGCATTTCGCGAACGAACGAGCTTGCGGCGTTGCTCAACGATATGCACGCGGAGCGCGCGCTCGCTTCGTAACCTCCGGTTGGCCGGTTATCAGTAACCTCCGGTTGGCCGGTTATCAGGCTGATATTCGTTTCGATCTCGCGTTGAAAGGCCTCTGCTGTCCATAACATTGAGGGCAGACACTGCAGCGGCTTGCGTGCATGGCTACCGCATCATCGCCGCGAGAATGCTTGTCGAATGTCCTCAGAGCGCGACCGGCTGCATTTTGTTGGCAGCATACCCTTGGCCAGTAGCGAAGATGTATTCCGCGAGTTGAGCGCGCGGGTCGGTGCGTTCCTCCGGCGCATGCCTGACGGCGAGACCGGCGAGCGGAAGCTGTGGATCAAATTCCAGCAGAAGATGCTGTTCGAGCATCCCGCGATGGAGCACGACCCGACATATCCGCCGCTGCCCGTCAAGCAAGCCGATGGCACGGTGCATCGTCATATTCAACTGCTCCGGCTCAAGCCGGATGCCGACCTGGATACGGTTGAATTCCAGACCGGCTATGACGAGGCCGCTGCGGCCTCCTACCGCGCCTTTCGCCGGCTTCGCGACGCTCATCTGGTTCCGGCGCATATGCGCCTACAAATCGCACTACCGACGCCAATGGCGACAGGCCTGATGTACGTCAGTCCGGCCGGCCGCGATCGCTATCTCCGTGTCTATGAACGTTCCTTGCTCAAGGCCCTGCGCAATATGTTAAGCGTCATTCCACATGAGGACCTCTCCATCCAATTCGACGTCTGCCAGGAAGTATTGCTGTTCGAGAATTATTTTCCGGTACGCGAACCGAACTTCAAACAGCCCGTGTTCGAGCAGTTCGCCAGGCTGAGTGCGGCCGTCCCCAATAATGTCGAGCTGGGATTTCATCTGTGCTATGGGTCGCCTGGTGATCAGCCGCTCTTGATCCTCAAAGACGCCGGCGTCCTGGCGGAACTGATGAATGGGATCAGCGATTCCGTGCAGCGGCCGGTCGAATTCATTCATATTCCGATACCCAAGCACGCGACCGAGGCCTTTTTCGCGCCGCTACACAACTGGCGCCGGCCGCAGGGAACGTATTTGTATCTTGGCCTATTGCAATTCAACGACGAGGCAGGAAATCAGGCGCGGATCGGTGCCGCCAGGCGTGTGGTCGGCGACTTCGGCGTCGCCGCTGAGTGCGGCTTCGGACGGACCGACCCGGGCCGCGTGCCCGCAATCCTCGCCGGCCACCGCGCCGCCGCGCAATTTCTAACGGAAATCACATAGCCTTGCCGTGTCGCGTTTTTACGATCGACGTGCTCTTGAGGACGTACACGTCTTCCCGCGCTTCGTTCTGCAGCTTCGCGATGTGGGTGACGAAGCCGAGTTCCGCCTTGCTCCGCGAAATACGCACATCCGTGATTTCTGCTGTACCGGACAGTCTATCGCCGGCCAAACCGGCCTGAGCCACTTCAAGCCGTCATGACCTGGGGATCCGAGGCTCGTCTCATGCGAAATAAAGCCGCTGTCATTCATCATTCGCATCATCAGCAACGTCACATGCCAGCCGCTGGCGATAAGCCCGCCGTAGGCCGATCCGCCCGCGTCCTGTTCGTTAACGTGAAACGGGTGAGGATCCCACATTTTGGAGAACTCAATGATCTCGTCGCGTGTGATCACAATCTGCCCGAGATCGAATACCTCGCCCACCTTGTAATCCTCGGCATATCGCGGCGATTTTTCGACCATGATTGTCGCTTCGCAAAAAGGGGCGCAGACGGCGCAGGTCCGATCCAATCGGACCCAGCTTCGCATATCATGAGCATAAAGGCGCTCGAACACGCAATGACGTCAACGGCCACGCGCCATTGACGACAACAAAGGACAAACCATGGGCGCGGCAATGACAACGATTGCGGTGGTCGGTGGAACCGGAGCGGAAGGAAGTGCGATCGCATTGCGTCTCGGCCACGCCGGGTTTCGCGTGATCATCGGAACGCGAGATTCTTCCAGGGGAGCGCGCATCAGTGAGGAATTGAACGGAATTCTTGGCCGCTCGGTCATTGAATTTGCGACCAATGACGCGGCCACCCGAGCGGCGGAACTCGTCATCCTGACCGTCCCCTACAACGTCCAAGTCTCGATCGTGAAAGCACTGAGTCCGGTGCTCGAACGCAAGATTCTCATCGACGCCACCGTTCCGCTGCTGCCGCCGAAGGTCAGTAGCGTGCAGCTTCCCTCAGGCGGTTCGGCAGTCGCGGCCGTTCAGCAGATGCTGGGTGACAAAGTGCGCGTCGTTTCGGCGTTCCAGAATGTGGCCGCTCACAAGCTTCGCGACCTTGCCGCCGACGTCGGCTGTGACGTCTTGGTCTGCGGCGACGATGCAGGCGCGCGCGCGGTCGCACTCGAACTCATCGCCAAAATGGGGTTGCGCGGGCTCGATGCCGGACCAATTTGCAATTCGGCTGCGGCGGAGGCGTTGACGTCAATTCTGATATTTCTGAACCGGAAATACAAAGTGCCGGGTTCTGGAATCAAGATTACCGGACTCGACGACGCTGCCGCTGCGCGGTGAGAATGTCGGCAACGACTCCGCTTTCGTCACTCACGGCGCGCCGCGTCGAAGGCTGATGTCATTAGGCGTCAGGACAGACTCCAAGTCGTCGCGGGCGCACGGTACGTCGGTTTTTTAGTCCTCCAACTGAGGCTGCGTGCAACAGCCTCGCTGTTTGTTCCGCGGTCTCCGCTTCAAACCGTTGAACAAATCCAAGGGTGGTGCAGACATGACAGCGTCCTCCAACACTGCCGTAGCGGCCAAGCAGTTTTCGAAACGCATGAAGCCACCTTTCCGCGCGGATCATGTGGGCAGCTTACTGCGTCCGAAACATTTGCTTGAGGCGCGCGACAAGTTGGACAAGAAAGAAATTACCGCAGCCGAATTGCGTCGTATCGAGGACGAAGCGATTCGGCGTGCGGTAAAGCGGCAGGAAGACGTCGGGTTGAAGTCAGTCACCGACGGCGAGTTCCGCCGGCGGAGCTGGCACATGGATTTCATCTGTCGCATCGGCGGTGTGGTTTCCGCCGGGACACAGGTGCGGCCGTTTCATAATGAGAAAGGAGGCGTCAGGAACGAGATCGAGGTGCCGAAGGTCGTCGGGCGGCTTCGGCTCGAACAACCCATCTTCGCCGACGATTTTCAATTCCTGCGATCAACGACCAGAGCTACGCCCAAATTTTCAATCCCCTCACCAAGCATGTTGCACGGCCTCGGCTCGACCCTGGAGGACAAAAGCGTCTACGCCAATCCCGAAGATTTCTGGCGCGATCTTGCCAATGTCTACAGAGACGAACTCCGCGCCCTGGACCGGCTTGGCTGCACCTATCTGCAGATCGACGACACCATGTTCGCAACGCTTGCCGATCCTGAGTATCGCAAAAAGATCAACCCCTCGGCCGGCGCGCAGGAGCAATTGCACAAGACCTACATTCGGCTGCTCAACGATTCTTTGGCTCAACGGCCGGCAGGCATGACGGTGTGCGTTCACACCTGCCGTGGCAATCATCGATCGGCTTGGGTCGCGGCCGGCGGCTACGATCCTGTCGCCGAAGCAGTGTTCAACGAACTGAACGTGGATGGCTTTTTCCTTGAATACGACGATGAACGCTCCGGCAGCTTTGAACCGCTTCGATTTGTGCCCAAAGGAAAGATCGTCGTTCTCGGCCTGATCACCAGCAAGAAAGGCGCACTTGAAAAGAAAGACGACATCAAGCGCCGCATCGATGCGGCGGCAAAGTACATCGACTTGGATCAGCTCGCGCTTTCGCCGCAATGCGGATTCGCCTCGACGCTGCTCGGCAATCTTTTGACCGAGGACCAGCAGTTCGCCAAGCTCGCCCTTGTCGTCGAAATCGCCAGGGAGATCTGGGCAGAGTAAAGTTCGCGGTTTGCGGCAAAGCTTGATGCCGGACCGACCACGGCGATTTACTTCCGCTAAGGGGGTCATTAGCGGAAGTTGACCGAAATCAGAATCGCGTCCGCTTATAGCTCAGCAGCCGACTAACAACAGACATCTCAGCACGTCCAAGACATGCGAACTCGGCTACTGCCAGGACTTGCTATGAGATGAAAGCAGCCGGATATCGCCGGCCTACCGGTCAACGTCGAGCCATCTCTCTCCTTCCCTATAGCGCTGGTTCTCGTTGGGTGTTCGTGCCGCGCTGATACGCTGGGCTGGCAGCGGATGACCTACGATCCTAAATGAGCAGGTGAGAGGATTCCTGCCGTGACACGTCAAGTAAGCCAGGCTGACTTTTTCGGTGTCGAACCCGTTTTGCAACGGGTTTTCAATACGAGCCGAAAGTGATCTCGCCTAAAGACGAGCAACGATTGATCGAGCAATTCACTAAATTGCCTTTCAAGGAATTTGAATTTCATGGTTTCCTTGGAAACGCCGTACGGTGTCTTACGGCTGGCGCCATGACTTCAATGGCGGTGGTCTCCAGCGCACCGAGGATATGCCTGCATTCCTTCTTCCAGTACGTGAGGTGGCGGCCAAGTTCGCTGGTTTGAGGCCAAGCGATCTTCAGCAAGCTCTTCTGATTTGAATACCTTCCCGGCGCTCAGATCGGATGGCATAGAGACCGGCCGATCTTCGACACGATCGTAGGCATTTCTCTGTTGTCGTCGTATACCTTTCGACTGCGCCGAAGAGTAGGCAATATGTGGAAGCGTGCCTCGATCATTGCGGAGGCCAGATCCGCTTACTTCATGAAGGGTGAATCGCGCACCGAATGGGAGCACAGCATTCCGGCAGTCGCTGCGCCGCGCTACTCAATTACGTTTCGGAATTTCAAAGATACAAAGAGCACGAACGAACGGACATCGTCGTGAGGATTGGGAGCCTTCAACTTGATCGGCACCGTCGGCAACGTGGAAGTCTAGCTAAATCCGACATTGCCTTTCCACTCACTGGGCACGATCATGCGCGTGACGTGGCAGAAAGCTGCGCTACCCGTGAACGTACTACAGTCTCGAACCTGGTCTAGTCCAAACAGCGTGGCTCAGAGCGCATTATTCCGTTCAAATTGCCTGAGTTTGCTTCTTTCCTCGTCGGTGAGCGTTTTCTGCTGCTCTTGTGTCAACGCGCCGTTGCCAATCAGTTTGAACGAGCTGTTTGGGTCGTAATTCTGCTCATTGTCGCTCTTGTGTTGCTTGTCGTTCTGCGGCTGCGCCGGCGTTTCCGTGTCACTCCCGCCGCCGTAGCCAATCACTTCGACGATGATGATCGAGGCCCGATTGTTGTTGGCGTTCGACGGCACCGGGATCGTTGCCTGTACGGCGCCCGCGACATTCGATGCGGTCGTCAGGGTTCCGAAGCTTGGACCGGTGAAGGTCGGAAGGCCGGTGATCGTGCCTTGCACCTGAATGTTGAAGGCATTGAGAACTTGGATCGCCACCAGATTGAGGTTGCCGGAAACCCGCAAGCCCGCGGCGCCGGCATTGATGATGCCGCGCGGCGCCATCAGATTGGCGTCGCCCACCGGCACGCCCGGCAGCGACTGCAGCGTCGCGATGCCGGCGCCGGAGACTTGGCCCTTGATGTCGGCGCTGCAGCGGTAATCGACGTCGCAAGCGAATTTCGGCGGCGGCGCCGACACCGAGGTCTTGGCGCCCTCGCCGGCATCGAGATTGCCGTTCGAGCTCCACATCAGGATAGAAC
>Ga0187781_10000049_pt1 | contig 73074 bp, 65 predicted proteins | sample 0715_SJ02_MP02_2_FD_132447 | JGI IMG/M metagenome (GOLD analysis project Ga0187781, IMG submission 132447) | Tropical peat soil microbial communities from peatlands in Department of Meta, Colombia - 0715_SJ02_MP02_20_MG | ecosystem: Environmental > Terrestrial > Soil > Wetlands > Peat | place...
GAATTAAGGGGACACAATACTTAATTCGGCTTTCCCTGGCTTTTGGGCTTGGGGCCGGGCTTGCGCTTGGCGAGCGGCCGGCCGAGGCGCTTCTCCAGCCGCCGCAGGAAGGCGGGCGAGCCCAACGGCCGGCCGGTGCGCTCGCCGGCGCGGATCGCGTCGCGCTCCTCGGCGCGCAGGCCGCCGCGCAGGAACGCCGCCCAGTCCAGCACCAGCTCGAGCAGCGGCCGCGCCGCCACCAGGCGGTCGTCCTTGCCGTCGAGATGCGCCCGCGCGCTCGACCAGCGCCAGTCGCTCGGCCGGCGCGCCAGCTTCGCGCGCACCGGATTGAGCTCGACGTAGCGCGCGCAGGCCAGCAGATGGGGCTCGTCCATCGCCACCGAGGCGAACCGGCCTTGCCAGAGATAGCCGCGCCAGCCTTCGCGCAGATTGACCTGGCGCGTATAGCGCCGGTGCGTCTCCGCCAGCGCCGCGCGCAGCCCGTCGGCGTCCGACGGCACCAGGATGAGATGGACGTGGTTGGGCATCAGGCAATAGGCCCACACCGCCACCTTGGCCGCGCGGCATCCTTCCGCCAGCAGGGCGGCGTAGGCGGCGTAATCCTCCTCGCGGAAGAAGACCTGCTGGCGCCGGTTGCCCCGTTGCGTCACGTGATGCGGCACTCCCGCCGCGACGACCCTCGCCATCCGCGCCATGGCCCAAGCTTAGGCCCGCCCGCCGCGCCGTCAATTGGGAAGTGTGTCCCTGAAACCGTCTCGGGCGTCGACCTGGAATTAAAGGGACATGGAATTAAGAATTAAAGGGACATAATACTTAATTCGGCGGTCTCCTCACCGGGAGACCGTGCTGTCAGAATTAAAAGGACACGATACTTAATTAGACTCTCTATCGATTTTGAACTCGAACTCGAATTAAGTATTATGTCCCCGAAATTGCTCCGAAACTGTGCGAAACTGTGCTGACGACTGACGACTGACGACTGACGACTGACGACTGACGACTGACGACTGATAACTGATAACCGACCACCGACCACCGACCACCGACCACCGACCACTGACAACTCCCCCGCCATCCGCTATGACCCCTTCCGCTGCGGCGGGAGGGACCTCATGCGCTACCGGCGTGTCACCGTCATCGGCGGCTCCGGCTTCGTCGGCCGCTACATCGTCAACCGCCTCGCCCGGCGCGGCGCGGTCGTGACCGTGGTCAGCCGCTACGCCACCCGCGCCGGCTATCTCCGCCCCATGGGCGAGGTCGGCCAGATCGTGCCGCTCAACGCCCGCCTCGGCGACGAGAGCCTGCTCGCCGCCGCCGTCGCCGGCGCCGATGCGGTGATCTTCGCCGCCGGCATCCTCTATGAGACGAGCGCCCAGCGCTTCGACCTCGTCCATCACCGCGGGCCCGCGCTGCTGGCGCGGCTCGCCCGCGCCGCGGGCGCGCGGCGCTTCGTCCACCTTTCCGCCATCGGCGCCGATCCGGCGTCGCCCTCGGCCTATGCCCGCTCCAAGGCGGCGGGCGAGGCGGCGGTGCGCGAGGCCTTCCCCGACGCCACTATCCTGCGCCCCTCGCTGGTGTTCGGGCCCGAGGATGATTTCTTCAACCGCTTCGCCGCGATGGCGCGCCTCCTGCCGGCGCTGCCGCTGATCGGCGGCGGAGGGACGCGGTTCCAGCCGGTCTATGTCGGCGACGTCGCCGATGCCGCGCTGGCCGCACTCGACCGCGCCGACGCGCCCGGCCGGACCTACGAGCTGGGCGGACCCGAGATCCTGACCTACCGCGAGCTTATGGAGCTCATCCTGCGCGAGATCCGCCGCCGCCGCGCGCTGGTCAACCTGCCTTACCCGCTGGCCTCGATGGCGGCCGTGTTTCTCTCGCTTCTCCCCAAGCCGCTCTTGACCTGCGACCAGGTGCGGCTGCTGCGGCGCGACACCGTCGCCGCCGCCGGCGTTCCCGGCCTTGCCGAGCTCGGCGTCGCGCCGACCGCCCTTGCCCAGGTGCTGCCCGGCTATCTCACCCGCTTCCGCACCGCCGCCTGGCGCGCCGCCGACCAAACCGCCGCGGCCGGCCCGTCGCAGGGCTGAGCGCGTCCGGCGCGTCGCGCGCGGCAGACGGCATGAGCCCCCCGACCTTCGCCGGCGCGCCGCCGCGTCCCTGGCGCGTGCTCGACCGCAGGCTCGTGCTCTCGCTGCCGCCGCGCCTCGGCGTCGCGCTCGAGCGGGTGGCGCTGCCCGACGGCCGGATCGTCGAGGATTACGTCCAGATCGAGATGCCGAGCTATGCGACGATCTATGCCGAGACGGCCGATCGCCGCGTGCTGTGCCTGCGGCAATACAAGCACGGGCCGCGGCGGGTGAGCCTGACCCTGCCGGCGGGGCACGTCGAGCCGCAAGAGGACGCGCGCGCCGCCGCCGAGCGCGAGCTGCTGGAGGAGACCGGCTACGTCGCGGCCGAGTGGCGCAAGCTCGCCACCTTCAGCAACGCCGGCAATCAGGGCTGCGGCCAATGCCACGTCTTCGCCGCCTACGGCGCCCGCGCGGTGCAGCCGCCGCGCCCGGGCGACCTCGAGGAGATGCGCCTCGACCTGCTGCCGCACGCGGCGCTCGGCGCCGCCTTGCGCGGCGGCGACATCGCCATCCTCGGCAGCGCGATCGCCGCCGCGCTCGGCCTTGCCGACGCGGCCCGGCGCCGCGCGCGGCTGCGGCGCAGGAAATAACGCGCGCCGGCCCGCTCAGGCGCGCGCTTGCGCGAGCCTTGTCGCCCAGTCTTCCGCCGCCTGGCGTCCGCCCTCCCTCAGGCGGCGGAGAAACCGCCGGTCCAGCGCCATCGCGCTCGCCTGTTGCAGCCCTTCGACGACGTCCTCGGCGGCGATCCGGTGGAGGCGCAGCCGCCGCAGCTTGCGGCAGAGCCGCGAGCGGAAATAGCGCTCGCGCCCGCAGACCGCGCAAAGGTCCGCGAGCGCCTCGATCTCGCGCTGGAGCGGGCCGTTGAAGGTGATCTGGTTCACCCGCCGGGTGATGTCGTTAAGCAGGACGGGGGCGCCGCCGCTCTGCGCCTCGGGCGTGATCTGCACCAGCACGACGTCGTCGGCGAGGGAGTCCAGCACGAGCTGGCGCAGCGGCGGGTTGGCGCTGAAGCCGCCGTCCCAGTACCACTCGCCCTCGATCGCGACGGCGTGCTGGATTTGCGGCAGGCAGGCGGAGGCGAGGACCGCTTCGAGCGTGATCTCCTCGGTGCGGAAAAGGCGCAGCCTGCCGTCCTTCACCCGCGTCGCTCCGATCAGCAGCCGGATGGGCGAGGTTTCGCGCAGCCGCGCGAAGTCGATCTCCGCCGCCAGGATTTCGCGCAGCGGATTGAGGCCGAGCGGATTGAGCTGATAGGGCGAGAGCATGCGCATCGAGAGTTCGAGCGCCAGGGCGGCGGTGCCCGAGGCGGCTCGCCCGAGCCGCTGGGCGCGGCTGACGCGCTGCCAGAAGCGCTCGAGCCGCCGGCGCGCCTCGGCCGGGCCGCCTTCGGCGAGGCCGGAGGCGAGCAGGACGGCGTTGACCGCGCCGGCGCTGACGCCGCTCACCGTGTCGATGGCGAGATCGTCCCGCTCCAGCAGCCGGTCGAGCACGCCCCAGGTGAAGGCGCCGAAGGAGCCGCCGCCTTGCAGCGCCAGCGACACCAGCCGCTTCCGCCGCTCGCGGCGCAACGGCGCCAGCAACGCCCGCGGCACGAGCTGGCGCAGGCTCGCTCTCGCGCCTTCTGCCGCGGCGCCGTCGGCTTTCGCCCATCGCGTCATCGCCATCGTCCCCAGCGCTGGAAAGGCCGCCCGCGTTATATTGCAACGCACAATGCGCTATTCAACTACTTGATTTATTAAGCAATATCTAATGATGCAGTGCGTAATAATTGGGCAGCGCGAAGGGACGGGCTAATTCTGCGGCACCCCTGGGGAGGAGGGAGGGTGGGGGCCGCCGTTACCGGGCGCGCTTCCATTGCACTTCGCCGGTGGCCGTCCCGCCGCTGGTCGGGGTCGGGACGGTATAGGTCAGGATGTCGCCTGTGACCGCATAGGCGCGCTGCTGCTGCGTTCCCTCCCAATTCGGGAAGGAAGCGTGCTCGATGCGAAAGGTGATGGTGTGGCCGGCGGCATCGACGGCGTACCGGCCGAAATGGGCGTTGGCGCCCTGGACCGCGGCGCTGTTTTCTTCGGGCGTGCCCGTGCTTTTGTCGTTGGAGGCGAATTTCGCGCGGTCGGCACGGTAGATCTGCAGGGAATAGCGGCCGCCGGCATCGAACATGAGCAAACCCTGCGGCTCCGGGCCATAAAGGTGAACCCTGCTGCCGTCGGACAGCAGGTTGTCCACCGAGACGAGGGTCCAGGTGCCTACAAGCTGCTGATCGGGCGGCGTCTGCGCCGCCGCCGTCGTGCCCGCGTGCTGCGCCACCGTCGAGGACAGCAGCGACAGGATCGCACCGGCGAGCAAGCCACGTCTTTTCATTGCATCCTCCGATCGAGGTTTCTGCCGGGTGGCGCGCAGGCGCCGCCGGCGGCAGAGCACAAGGCCGATAGGCCGGTTGACCGTCGCTCATGTCCCTGTAGGAACAGGGGCCGCTATTTTTTGTTGAGAAAAACCGTTCAAATCGCCCGTGTCAACCGGGACGACGGGCCGGCGACGGCGCGGACGGTGCCCGGCCTGCTTCGCCTGAGAAACGTCGCGGGAGAATGCCCGCCGCCACGGCTTCGGTTGACCGTTCGCCGCCGCGACCGAAGGAGCGGCAGACCCGCCGCTCTTTTATGCAAAAGACCCGGTCTCGGATGATAAGTTCTTGCTTTCAGACAGAAATTTTAGTCCTATATCAGTACTATATTGGTCATCTTTTGCCCCGATAGCGGACAATAGCGGTCGCTTCAGCGCTTTTCTCATAAAATTGGTAAAATAATTTGACCTAATTGCTGCCTGCCTCTATCCTGATCAATCTCGGGGCAGGACCCCGCGCGCCGTGGCGCCTGTGCAGCGGCGCGGGTCTAGGGTCGAAAGGCTCGAAGGTGTCGCGGCTGCTGCAATTCCCGTCGCTTCCCAAGGCCATGCCGGCAAAGCGGCCGGCTGCCGAGCGCCGCCGCGACTTCCGCGAGATCTATGGCGAGTTCGCGCCGGCCGAGGGGCAGCAGCAGGCAAGCCGCTGCTCGCAATGCGGCATTCCCTATTGCCAGGTGCATTGCCCGCTCGGGAACAACATTCCCGATTGGCTGATGCTGACCGCCGAGGGCCGGCTGCAAGAGGCTTACGAGACCGCCGCCGCCACCAACAACATGCCCGAGATCTGCGGCCGCATCTGCCCGCAGGACCGGCTCTGCGAAGGCAATTGCGTCATCGACAAGGGCTTCGACAGCGTCAGCATCGGCGCGGTCGAGAAATACATCACCGAGACCGCCTTCGCCCAGGGCTGGGTCGCGCCGCCGAAGCCCGCGCGCGAGCGTCCGCAATCCGCCGGCATCATCGGCGCGGGCCCCGCCGGGCTGGCGGCGGCCGAAGAGCTCCGCCGCCGCGGCTATCAGGTCCACGTCTATGACCGCTACGACCGGGTCGGCGGGCTGCTGGTCTATGGCATCCCCAATTTCAAGCTGGAGAAGCAGGTGGTGGCGCGCCGGCATGGGCTGCTCGCAGAGGCCGGCATCCGCTTCCATCTCAACACCGAGGTCGGCGCCGGCCTGGGCTTCGCCGAGCTGCGCCGGCGCCACGACACACTTCTCATCGCCACCGGCGTCTACCAGCCGCGCGCCGTGGCGTGTCCCGGCGTCGGCCTCGGCAATGTCGTGCCGGCCTTGACCTATCTCACCGCGTCCAACCGCAAGGGGCTGGGCGACGCCGTGCCCGATTTCGACAGCGGCGCGCTCGATGCGCGCGGCAAGGAGGTGGTGGTCATCGGCGGCGGCGACACGGCGATGGATTGCGTGCGCACCGCGGTGCGCCAGGGCGCCTCGTCGGTGCGCTGCCTCTATCGCCGCGACCGCAAGAACATGCCGGGCTCGCAACGCGAAGTGCGCCACGCCGAGGAGGAAGGCGTCGAGTTCCTCTGGCTCGCCGCGCCCGAGGTGCTGCTGGGCGACCGCGTCGTGCGGCGGGTGCGCGCGCACCGCATGCATTTGGGCGTCGCCGACGCCGAAGGCCGCCAGGCGCCGCAGCCCTTGCCCGGCAGCCATTTCGAGGTGCCCGCCGACCTCGTGATCACCGCCTTGGGCTTCGATCCCGAGGACGTGCCGCGTCTCTTCGCCGCGCCTGATCTCGCCGTCAGCCGCTGGGGCACGCTCGAGATCGACCGCCGCAGCATGATGACCGCGCTCGACGGCGTCTTTGCCGCCGGCGACATCGTGCGCGGCGCCTCGCTCGTCGTCTGGGGCATCCGCGACGGCCGCGACGCGGCGGAGCAGATGCATCGCTATGTGCAGGCCAAGGCCGCCGCGGCGGCGGCGGCCGCGGCGGAGTGAGCGCCATGACCGTCGGGAAAACGTCGCCGAAGTCCTATGACATTGTCCGAGTACCCTCCCCGGAGGCGACGGCCGTGCCGCGGCTTCCCGGCCCCGGCAGGCGCTTTGCCGACGAGTTCCGCGCCAACGCCGCCCGGCTCCAGGCCGCCGGCCTCTACGATCCCGCGGAGGAGCACGATGCCTGCGGCGTCGGCTTCGTCGCCTCGCTCGACGGCAAGCCGCGCCGCGCCGTGGTCGAGGCGGCGATCAACGCGCTCAAGTCGCTGTGGCATCGCGGCGCGGTCGATGCCGACGGCAAGACCGGCGACGGCGCCGGCATTCATGTCGAGATCCCGCAGGACTTCTTCCGCGAGCACATCCGCCACGCCGGCCACGAGCCCGGGCCCGGCAATCTCGCCGTCGGCACCGTCTTCCTGCCGCGCACCGATCTCGACGGCCAGGAGCGCTGCCGCTCGATCGTCGAGGCGGAGATCCTCAATGCCGGCTATGCGATCTACGGCTGGCGCCAGGTGCCGATCAACATCGACGTCATCGGCGAGAAGGCGAACGCGACGCGCCCCGAGATCGAGCAGATCATGATCGCCAACGCGCGCGGCGCCGGGATCGAGCGCTTCGAGCTCGACCTCTACGTCATCCGCCGCCGCATCGAGAAGCGGGTCATCGCCGACCAGATCCGCGATTTCTACATCTGCTCGCTCTCCTGCCGCTCGATCATCTACAAGGGCATGTTCCTGGCCGAGCAGCTCACCGCCTTCTATCCCGACCTCCTCGACGGGCGCTTCGTCTCGCGCTTTGCGATCTATCATCAGCGCTATTCCACCAACACCTTTCCCACCTGGCAGTTGGCCCAGCCCTTCCGCATCCTCGCCCATAACGGCGAGATCAACACGCTCCGCGGCAACGTCAACTGGATGAAGAGCCACGAGACGCGGCTCGCCAGCGACGTGTTCGGCGACGCCATCGACGAGGTGAAGCCGGTGATCCAGTCCGGCGGCTCCGACAGCGCCGCGCTCGACAACGTCTTCGAGCTGCTGGTGCGCGGCGGCCGCATGCTCGCCATGGTGAAGACGATGATGGTGCCGGAGTCGCTGTCGGAGAGCGCGCTGATGCCGCAGGCGCATCGCGACATGTACGGCTATTCCAATTCGGTGATGGAGCCCTGGGACGGGCCCGCGGCGCTGGCGCTGACCGACGGGCGCTGGGCGATGGCGGGGCTGGACCGCAACGGGCTGCGGCCGATGCGCTATGCCCTCACCGCCGACGGCCTCATCGTGGCGGGCTCCGAATCCGGCATGGTGCGGCTCGACGAGACCGAGATCGTCGAGAAGGGCCGGCTCGGCCCCGGCCAGATGATCGGCGTCGACCTCGCCTCGGGCCGCCTCTACCGCGACCACGAGATCAAGGATCTGCTGGCGGCGCTGCGGCCCTATGGCGAATGGGTCAAGAACATCACGCCGCTCGACAGCCTGATCCGCTCCGCCGAGGGCGAGCGCGCCGCGCTCTCGCGCGACGCGCTGCGCCGGCGCCAGCTCGCCGCCGGCTGGAGCCTCGAGGATCTCGAGCTCATCCTCCAGCCCATGGCGGAGGAGGGCAAGGAGGCGGTGGGCTCGATGGGCGACGACACGCCGCTCGCCGTGCTGTCCGAGCAGTACCGCGGCTTGCATCACTTCTTCCGCCAGAATTTCAGCCAGGTCACCAACCCGCCGATCGACAGCCTGCGCGAGCGCCGGGTGATGACCTTGAAGACCCGGCTCGGCAATCTCGGCAACATTTTGGATGAAGACGCGAGCCAGTGCCGGCTGCTGGCGCTCGACAGCCCCGTGCTGTCGACCGCCGAGTTCGCCGCCATGCGCGCCTATATGGGCGACACCGCGGTGGACATCGACTGCACGCTCGACGCCGCGGGCGGCGAGGGCGCCTTGCGCGACGCGCTCGCCCGCATCCGGCATGAGGCCGAGGACGCGGTGCGCGGCGGCTGCACTCATGTCGTGCTGAGCGATGCCGGCGTCTCGGCCGGGCGCGCGGCGATCCCGATGATCCTCGCCACCGGCGCGGTGCATTCCCATCTCGTGCGCCAGCAGCTCCGCACCTTCACCTCGCTCAACGTGCGCTCGGGCGAGTGCCTCGACGTTCATTGCTGCGCCGTGCTGATCGGCGTCGGCGCCACCACGGTCGACGCCTGGCTCGCCCAGGAGACCATCGCCGACCGCCACCGCCGCGGCCTCTTTGCCGCCGGCGCGACGCTCGAACAGGCGATCGGGCGCTACAAGCGCGCGATGAGCGACGGCCTGCTCAAGATCATGTCGAAGATGGGCATCGCGGTCATCTCCTCCTATCGCGGCGCCTATAATTTCGAGGCGGTGGGCCTCTCGCGCACGCTGGTGGCCGAATACTTCCCCGGCATGACGTCGCGCCTCTCCGGCATCGGTCTTGCCGGCATCCAGCTCAAATCGCTCGAGGCGCATCGCCGCGCCTATGACGAGGATCTGCCGACGCTGCCGGTGGGCGGCTTCTACCGCTATCGCCGCGGCGGCGAGCAACACGCCTTCGACGCGGCCCTCGTCCACCTCCTGCAAAGCGCGGTCGGCGGCGACAACTACGCCACCTATCGCCGCTATGCCGAAGGCGTGCGCAAGCTGCCGCCGATCCATCTGCGCGACCTGCTCGATTTCAAGCCGAAGCACGCGCCGGTCTCGCTCGACGAGGTCGAATCGATCACCGAGATCAGGAAGCGCCTGGTGGCGCCCGGCATCTCCCTGGGCGCGCTCGGCCCCGAGGCGCATGAGACGCTCTCCATCGCCATGAACCGCATCGGCGCCAAATCCGACAGCGGCGAGGGCGGCGAGGATCCCGCGCGCTACCGCCCGCGCGCCAACGGCGACAACGCCTCGTCGGCCATCAAGCAGATCGCCTCGGCGCGCTTCGGCGTCACCGCCGAGTACCTCAACAATTGCCGCGAGATCGAGATCAAGATCGCGCAAGGCGCCAAGCCCGGCGAAGGCGGCCAGCTCCCCGGCTTCAAGGTGACGGAGATGCTGGCGCGGCTGCGCCACGCGACCCCCGGCGTCAGCCTGGTCTCGCCGCCGCCGCATCACGACATCTACTCGATCGAGGATCTGGCGCAGCTCGTCTACGATCTGAAGCAGATCAATCCCGAGGCGCGCGTCTGCGTCAAGCTGGTGGCGCGCTCCGGCATCGGCACCGTGGCCGCCGGCGTCGCCAAGGCCAAGGCCGACGTGATCCTGGTCTCCGGCCACAGCGGCGGCACCGGCGCGAGCCCGCAATCCTCGATCAAGCATGCCGGCGTGCCGTGGGAGATGGGGCTTTCCGAGGTGCATCAGGTGCTGGTGCTCAACCGGCTGCGCCACCGCATCCGGCTGCGCGTCGACGGCGGCATCAAGACCGGACGCGACGTCGTCATCGCCGCCATCCTCGGCGCCGAGGAATACGGGCTCGGCACCGCCTCGCTCGTCGCCATGGGCTGCATCCTGGTGCGGCAATGCCATTCCAACACCTGCCCGGTCGGCATCTGCACCCAGGACCCGAAGCTGCGCGAGAAATTCGCCGGCACGCCCGAGAAGGTGGTCAACCTCTTCAGCTTCGTCGCCGAGGAGGTGCGCGAGATCCTGGCTTCGCTCGGCGCCAAGAGCCTCACCGAGGTGATCGGCCGCACCGATCTCCTGGCGCAGGTCAATCGCGGCAGCCCGCATCTCGACGACCTCGACTTGAACCCGATCCTGGCGCAGGCCGATCCCGGCGAGTATCCGCGCTACTGCACGCTCAAGGGGCGCAACGAGGTCCCCGACACGCTCGATGCGCAGATGATCAAGGACGCCGAGGCGTTGTTCGAGGTCGGCGAGAAGATGCAGCTCACCTACAGCGTGCGCAACACCCATCGCGCGGTCGGCACGCGGCTCTCCTCGATGATCACCCGCCGCTTCGGCATGGCCGGACTGCAGGAGGGCCACGTCACCGTGCGGCTCCGCGGCTCGGCCGGCCAGTCGCTTGGCGCCTTTGCCGTGCAGGGCCTCAAGCTCGAAGTGTTCGGCGACGCCAACGATTACGTCGGCAAGGGCCTGTCGGGCGGCACCATCACGGTGCGGCCGGCGGTGTCGAGCCCGCTGGTGGCGCATCAGAACACGGTGATCGGCAACACCGTGCTCTACGGCGCCACCGCCGGCAAGCTCTTCGCCGCGGGCCAGGCGGGCGAGCGCTTCGCCGTGCGCAATTCCGGCGCGCGCGTCGTGGTCGAGGGCTGCGGCTCCAACGGCTGCGAATACATGACCGGTGGCGTCGCGGTGATCCTCGGCAAGGTCGGCGACAATTTCGCCGCCGGCATGACCGGCGGCATGGCCTTCGTCTACGACGCCGAGGATCAATTCCCCTTGCGCGTCAACCGCGAGAGCGTGGTCTGGCAGCGCCTCGCCGCGCCCTATTGGGAAAGCGTGCTGCGCACGCTGGTGGAGGAGCATGTGCGCGAGACGCAATCGCGCTTCGTCGAGCAGCTTCTGCTCGACTGGGAGCGCCAGCGCCGCCGCTTCTGGCAGGTCGTGCCCAAGGAGATGCTGACGCGATTGCCGGAACCGCTGACGCTCGCGCCCATGGCCGCGGCGGGCGATTAGCGGCAGATGGCAAACTTATCCGCAGTGTGTGCGCCCCTCCCCCCTTGAGGGGGAGGGTAGGGAGGGGGGTGCCAAGGACGGCTCCATCCGTCGCCCGCACCCCCCACCCGGCGGCGCTGCCGCGCCGCCCACCTCCCCCTCAAGGGGGGAGGGGCGGTTCGAGATGCTCGCTCAGCCGCACCGCCTTTGATATGCCGCCACCGCTTGGCGCAGCGCGGCGGGCGGCGGGAAGGCGTCCGCGCTCATGGGCCACCTCACTCCATCGGCAGGCCGACGTAATTCTCGGCCAGCGCCGTCGCCGCGGCGGCGGAGCGCGTGACGTAGTCGAGCTCAGCAAGCTGCAAGCGATACTGGAAGGGATCGCCGCCGGGAAAGCGGTGCAGCATCGAGGTCATCCACCAGGAAAAGCGCTGCGCCTTCCAGACGCGCCGGAGGCAGGTCTCCGAATACCGCTCCAGCAGGTCGCTGCGGCCGGTGCGGTAGAAGGCGGCGAGCGCTTGCGCCAGCACGCGCACGTCGGCGACTGCGAGGTTGAGGCCCTTGGCGCCGGTCGGCGGCACGATATGCGCGCTGTCGCCGGCGAGGAACAGCCTGCCGTACTGCATCGGCTCGACGACGAAGCTGCGCATGCCGATGACGCCTTTCTGGAGGATCGGCCCTTCGATGAGCGTCCAGCCGGAGCCCGCGGCAAGCCGCGTCCGCAGCTCCGCCCAGATGCGGTCGTCGGGCCAGTCGGCGACGGTCTCCTTGGGATCGCATTGGAAATAGAGGCGCTGGATCTCGCGCGAGCGCGTGCTGACCAGCGCGAAGCCGCGATCGTGCAGGGTGTAGATCAGTTCCTCGGTGGAGGGCGGCGCCTGGGCGAGGATGCCGAACCAGCCGAAGGGATAGATCCGCTCATAGAGGGTGAGCGCGCGCGGCGGCACCGAAGGCCGGCAGACGCCCTGCGAGCCGTCGCAGCCGGCGATGAAGTCGCAGGCAAGCTCGTGCAGCGTGCCCGCCTTGCGGAAGCGGATCGTCGGCGCCGTGCTCTTGAGATCGAGCACGCTCGCATCCTCCACCGAGAAATGGATCGCGCCGCCGGCGTCGAGCCGGGCCTTGACCAGATCCTTGAGGACCTCGTGCTGGGCGTAGACGGTGATCGCCTTGCCGCCGGTGAGCGCGGTGAGGTCGACGCGATGGCCCCTTCCGGCGAAGCGCAGCTCGATGCCGTGATGCAGGAAGCCCTCGCGCTTCATGCGCTCGCCGAGGCCGGTCTCGGACAGCAGGTCGACGGTGCCCTGCTCGAGCACGCCGGCCCGGATCGTCGCCTCGATGGCCTCGCGGCTGCGCGCTTCCAGCACGACGCTGTCGATGCCCTCGCGATGCAGCAGGTGCGACAGCAGCAACCCCGCCGGTCCCGCGCCGACGATCCCTACCTGCGTCCGCATTCGCTTCTCCCCGCCGCGTGAGACCGAGTCGGCGCAGGATAGCAGACGCGGCGGGGCTTTTGGCCGCCGCCGCCGCTTGTGCTAAATTGCCGCGGTCATGCGGCTTCTCTACCACCTCTGGCTGTCGCCGACCTCGCGCAAGATCCGCATCGTGCTGCAGGAGAAATCGCTCGACTTCACCTTGAAGGTGGAGCGGATCTGGGAGCGCCGGCCGGAATTCCTCGCGCTCAACCCCGCGGGCGAGGTGCCGGTGCTGATCGAGCCCGACGGCACCGTGCTGGCCGAGGCCGCCGCCATCGCCGAGTTCCTCGACGAGGTCTATCGCGACAAGCTGCTGCTCGGCATCAATCCGCTCGACCGCGCCGAGGTGCGCCGGCTCGTCGCCTGGTTCGATGTCAAGATGAACCACGAGGTCACCGAGAACCTCGTCGGCGAGAAGATGATGAAGCGCTTTCTCGGCTTCGGCCAGCCCGACTCGGCCGCGATCCGCGCCGGCCAGGCCAATCTCGGCTATCACCTCGACTATATCGGCTATCTCGTCGAGCGCCGGCGCTGGCTTGCCGGCGATCACTTCTCGCTCGCCGACATCACCGCCGCGGCGCATCTCTCCGCGCTCGACTATCTCGGCGACGTGCCCTGGGAAGAACACGAGCCCGCCAAGGAATGGTACGCGCGGATCAAGTCGCGGCCGAGCTTCCGCCCCATCCTCGCCGACCACATTCCCGGCGCGCCGCCGCCCAAGCACTACGCCGATCTCGATTTCTGAGCGGCGGCGCGGCGCTTACGGCGTCTTCTGCGCCGCCGTCGCCTTGTCCGCGTCGCCCTTGCCTTTGAGGTTGGCGAGGTTGGTCGTCGCCGCCTTGCCCGCGGGGCTCTGCGGCGCAAGCTGGGTCACCCGCAGCCAATCCTGGCGCGCGCCGGCGATGTCGCCCGAAAGGCGCCGCAGATTGCCGCGCTCCAGCAGGCCCATCACCGAGTCGGGCGCCAGCGCCAGCCCGTGCTGGATGTCCTCGAGCGCGAGATCGCGGGCGTCGACGTGACGATAGGCGGCGCCGCGATAGATATAGGCCTCGGCGCGATTGGGGGCGAGCTCGATGGCGCGGTTGAGATCGTCGATCGCGTCCCAGTACTGGCCGAGGTCGGCGAAGGCCTCGGAGCGGTCGATCAGCAGGTCGGCGTCCTCGCCGTTAAGCTGGAGCGCGGCGTCGAACGCCGCCTTGGCGCGCGCCGGCTCGCGCGCGGCGAGCCAGGATTGGCCGCCCTGGTCGAGCGCCTGGGCGCGCTGGACCGCCGGCATGCCCAGCATCCTCGTCGCCAACTCCTCGAAGCGCTGCGCCGCCGCGGCGTAGTCGTGCTGCATGAACAGCGCCATGGCGATGCAGTGGTCGGCGTAGAAGCCGCCGCCGCCCTCCTTCCAGGCTCTCGCCCGCTCGAGCCCTTCCTTGGGGTTGTCGCGCGCAAAGGCGACGCAGCGGTCGTGCAGCACCGCCATCTCGTCGCTGGCGCGCAGTTGCGCCGCGGCCTCTGGGGCGGGAGCCGCGCCCAGCCACAGCGCCAGCAGCGGGAGGAGGAGGCGCGCCTTTTTATTCGCCCGGCAGCGGTGCCGTGGAATCGGCGAGCGGCGCCGCCGCCGCGACGGCAGGCCGACCGCTGAAGACGTGGCGCAGGCGCTCGAGATAGACATAGATCACCGGCGTGATGAACAACGTCAGGAGCTGCGAAACGAGAAGGCCGCCCACCACCGCCAGGCCCAGCGGCCGGCGCAGCTCCGAGCCGGCGCCGAAACCGATGGCGATGGGCAGCGCCCCCATGATCGCCGCCATGGTGGTCATCATGATCGGCCGGAAGCGCAACAGGCAAGCCTCCAGGATCGCCGCCTCGGGGGTGGTGTCGCCGGCGAGCTGACGCTGCAGCGCGAAGTCGATCATCATGATCGCGTTCTTCTTGACGATGCCGATCAGCATGACGATGCCGATGATGGCGATGACGCTGAGATCCTGGTGGAACAGCAGCAGCGTGATCAGCGCGCCGAGCCCCGCCGACGGCAGGCCCGAGAGGATCGTGATGGGATGGATGAAGCTCTCGTAGAGGATGCCCAGCACCATGTAGATGACCAGCACCGCGGCGACGATCAGCAGGCCCTGGCCCTTGAGCGAGTCCTGGAAGACCTGCGCCGTGCCCTGGAAGCCGGTGGCGACCGTCACCGGCAGGTTCACCTGCCGCTCGGCGCGGCGGATGGCGTCAACCGCCGCGCCCAGCGCCACGCCCGGCGCCAGGTTGAACGAGATCGTGACCGAGGGAAGCTGGCCCTGGTGGTTGACCGTGACCGGGCCGAGGCCCGCGGTCAGGCTGGCGATGGCGTCGAGCGGCACCGCCTGGCCCGACGCGCTGCGCAGATAGATGCGCGACAGGTCGGTCGGATCCGACTGGTAGCGGGGATCGACCTCGAGGATGACCTGATAGTCGTTCGCCGGCATGTAGATGGTGGAGACCTGGCGCACGCCGAAGGCGCTGTAGAAGGCGCTGCGCACCTGGTCGACGGTGATGCCGAGCCGCGAGGCCTTGTCGCGGTCGATGTTGACGATCGCCTGGCGGCTGAGAAGCTGCAGGTCGGAATTGACGTCGAGGATGCCGGGGATCTGGGCGATGCGGTCCTGCATCACCGGGCCGTAATGGTAGAGCTCGTTTACGTCGGCGTCCTGGACCGTGTACTGGTACTGGCTCTTGGAGATGCGGCCGCCGAGCTGGATGTTCTGCAGCGGCTGGAAGAAGGTGCGCACGCCCGGCACGGTGGCCACCTTCGGCCGCAGCTCCTGGATGATCTCGTTGGCCGAGAGCGTGCGCTGGTCGAACGGCTTCAATTGCAGGAAGAAGCGGCCGTTGTTGAGCGCCGGACTGAAGCTGGTGGCGCCGATGAAGGAGATCAGCCCCTCCACGTTGGGATCGGCCCGGACGATGTCGACGACCTCTTTCTGATGCTCGGCCATCGCCTGGAAGGAGATGTCCTGCGCCGCCTCGGTGAAGGCGAAGATCTGGCCGGTGTCCTCGATCGGAAAGAAGCCCTTGGGCATGCCCCAGCCGAAGAGATAGACGGTGGCGACGAGCGAGGCCAGCGTCACCATCAGCGTCGAGAAGCGGTGCCGCATGACGAGGCGCAGGCATGCGTCGTAGGCGTGGATCATGCCGTTGAACGCCGCCTCCGAGGCGCGATAGAAGACGTTGTGCCTGGCCGCGTGATCGGCCGACTTGAGCAGCCGCGAGCACAGCATCGGCGTCAGCGTCAGCGACACCAGCCCCGAGATCAGGATGGTCATGCTGATGGTCACCGCGAACTCGCGGAAGACGCGGCCGACCACGCCGCCCATGAACAGCACCGGGATGAACACCGCGACCAGCGACAGCGTGATCGAGAGGATGGTGAAGGCGATCTCGCGCGAGCCGCGGAAGGCGGCGTCGAGCACGCGCTCGCCGTTCTCGACGTGGCGCACGATGTTCTCGAGCATGACGATGGCGTCGTCGACGACGAAGCCCACCGAGAGCGTCAGCGCCATCAGCGACAGATTGTCGATGGAATAGCCCAGGACGTACATGCCGGCGAAGGTGCCGATGACCGAGACCGGCAGCGCCAGCGCCGGAATGATCGTCGCCATGACGCTGCGCAGGAAGACGAAGATCACCAGCACGACGAGAACGACGGTGAGCATCAAGGTGAACTGCACGTCGTCGACCGACTGGCGGATCGAGACCGAGCGGTCGTTCATCACCTCGAGGCGGACGGAAGGCGGGATCTGCTGGCGGAACACCGGCAGCAGCGCCTTGACGCTGTCCACCACGGAGACGGTGTTGGCGTCGGGCTGGCGCAGCACCGCGAGCACGACGCAGCGCCGGCCGTTGTACCAGCCGGCGATCTTGGTGTTCTCGACGCTGTCGATGACGCTGGCGACGTCGCCGAGCCGCACCGGCGCGCCGTTGCGGTAGGCGACGATGACCGGGCGGAAGTCGGCCGCATGCGGCAGCGTGCCGGTCGACTGGATGGTGAAGCCCTGATGCGGGCCGTCGAGCGTGCCCACCGGCGTGCTGGAGTTGGCGGCGGCGACGGCGCCTATGAGGTCGTCGAGGGTCAATCCCTTGGCGGCGAGCGCCTCGGGATTGGCCTGGACGCGCACGGCGAATTTCTGCGAGCCGAACACCTGCACCTGCGCCACGCCGGGCAGCATGCCGATGCGCTCGGCCATCAGCGTTTCGGCGTACTCGTCGACCTGGTAGAGCGGCAGCGTGTCGGAGTTGAGCGTCAGATAGATCACCGGTTGGTCCGCCGGGTTGACCTTCTGGAAGCTCGGCGGCGTCGTCATCTGCGAGGGCGGCGGCAGGAACTTCGCCGCCGCGGTCATCGCCGCCTGCACGTCGAGCGCCGCGCCGTCGATGTTGCGGTCGAGGTTGAATTGCATGGTGATGGAGCTGACGCCCAGGCCGCTGGTCGACACCATGCTGTCGAGGCCGGCGATGGTGGTGAACTGGCGCTCGAGCGGCGTCGCCACGGTGGAGGCCATCGTGTCCGGGCTTGCGCCGGGCAGCACGGCCGAGACGACGATGGTCGGGAAGTCGACGCGCGGCAGCGCCGCCACCGGCAGCAGCCTGTAGCTGAACAGGCCGAAGACGACGAAGGCCAGCATCAGCAGCGTCGTCATCACCGGACGACGGATGCAGAGTTCCGGCAGGGTCATGACGGGCTGCCGCCGGCCGGCTCGTGCTCCGCGGAGCGGATCTCGACGCGGCTGCCGTTGCTGAGGCGGAGCTGGCCGTCGATGACGACGCGCTCGCCGGGCGCGAGGCCGCTCGTGATGACGCTCCGGCCGTCGACGGTGCGGCTCACCCGGATCTTGCGCGCCTCGGCGGTGCCGTCGTCCTTGACGATGAAGACATAGGGCTCGGCTTGGCCGATCTGCACCGCCCCCTGCGGCACCACCAGCGCGTCGGCCTCGGTGGCGAGCGTGAGGGAGACATTGACGAACTCGCCCGGCCACAGCCGCTCGTCCTGGTTCTCGAAGATGCCGCGGAGCGCGATGGTGCCGGTGGTGGTATCGACGCTGTTGTCGAAGAAGGCGAGCTTGCCCTCGGCCGGCTTGCCCTTGTCGCCGGCCGGCAGCGCGCTCACCGCGACGGCTCCCGCCGCCAGCGCCGCGCGGATCGCCGGCAGCTCGCGCTCCGCCACCGAGAACAGCACGTAGATCGGCTTCACCTGGTTGAGGGTGAGGAAGGGAACGTCGTTGGCCTTGACGTTGTTGCCGACCTTGGCGGTCACCATGCCGAGCCGGCCGTCGATGGGCGCGGTGATGGTGTAATAGGTGAGCAGCACCTTGGCGTTCTCGAGCGCCGCCTCGTCGGCCCTGACGCTGGCCTCGAGCGCCAGCGCGGTGGTGACCGCGGTGTCGTATTGCTGGCGCGAGACGAAATCCTTGGCCACCAGCGGCGCATAGCGGTCGACGTCGCGCTTGGCGTTGGCGAGCTGCGCCTTGTCGCGCACGAGCTGCGCCTCCATCTGGTGGACCTGCGCCTCGGCGGCGCGGGCATCGAGCAGGAAGAGGGTGTCGCCCGCCTTCACGTACTGCCCGTCCGCGACCTTCACGTCGGCGATCTGCGCGTCGATGCGCGACTTGACGCTGACCGTGGCGATGGTCTGCACCGTGCCGATGGCGTCGAGCCTGACCGGCATCGACCGGCGCTCGACGGGGGCGACCACCACCGGGATCGCCGGCGGCTGGCGCGGCGCGGCGGTCTGCGAGTTCGCCCGCTCGACGCTCAGCCCGCGATAGACGATGGCGCCGCCGACCAGCAGCGCCAAGACGGCGATCGCCACTACCACACGTTTCATCGATCCGGCCTTAGCTTCCAGCGCTCCCGCCCTGGGGTCATTATAGGCGATACGGTGTTGCAGGCATACCGTCCTGCTGGAGCCGCGGGATGGCTTGCGCTCCTCGCCCGGTCCGTGAATTTGTAAATCACCTCCCGCTAACGCTCTGATAACATCTTCGCGAAAACACACGGGCGGCATAAGTGGACGTCGAGGGAGCCGAGGCGCCCAGAGCGGGTTTCGCGAACGCGGTGCGCGTGCTTCGCATCCGCAATTATGGCGTGTACACCGCCGGCAATTCCATTTCGCTGATCGGCACCTGGATGCAACGCGCCTCGGTGCTCTGGCTTGCCTGGGCGCTCGCTCATTCCACCGTCTGGCTGGGCTTCGTCAGCGTCGCCGATCTGCTGCCTACCCTGCTGCTGAGCCCGATCGCCGGGCTGCTCGCCGACCGGGTCGATCGGGTACGGCTGATCCGCTGGACCCAGGTGATTGCCATGGCGCAGGCGGTGCTGCTGGCGGCGCTGACCTATAGCGGCGTCATCACGGTGGAGCTGTTGTTCCTCCTGACCCTGGTGCTTGGCGCCGCCAACGCCGTTAACCAGCCGGCGCGGCTCGCGCTCATTCCCAACCTTGTCGACCGCGCCAACCTTGCCGCGGCGGTTGCCGTCAACGCCCTGGTCTTCAACCTCGCCCGCTTCCTCGGGCCGGCGGTGGCCGGCATCGTCATCGATCGCGGCAGCGTCGGCCTCGCCTTCGCGCTCAACGCCGCCACCTATCTCCCCTTCATTGTGGCGCTGGCGCGGATCAGGCTCATCCCCGACGCGGCGCCGCCGGCAAGCGGGGCGCGGCACGAGTTGATCGGCGACACGCTGGCCGGCTATGTCTACGCCCTGCGCCATCCCGGCATCGGCCGCATGATCCTGCTCTTCGCCGTGACCACCTTCAGCCTGCGCGGCTTCATCGAGATGTTCCCGGGCTTTGCCGATGTCGTCTTCGGCCGCGGTCCCGTGGGCTATACTTGGCTCACCGCGACGCTCGGCCTCGGCGCGGTCATGGGCGGCTTGTGGATGGTGCGGCGCCCCGGCATTCACGGCCTCACCGCGCTCATCATCGGCCATACCTGCCTCATCGCGCTGTCGGCGCTGGGCTTCACCGCGACGGCGAGCTATTGGGTGGCGATCGCCTGCGTCTTCGTCTGCGGCTTCTCGCTGGTGACCACCGGCATCAGCGCGCAAACCCTCATCCAGAGCGCGGTCGATCCCGCCATGCGCGGCCGGGTGCTGGGCCTCTATGGCCTGCTGGTGCGCGCGGGGCCTGCCTTCAACGCGCTGGTGCTGGGCTGGCTCGCCTCGCTCATCGGGCTGCGCTTTTCGGTCGCGGCGGGCGCGCTGGTGTGCCTCGCCTATTGGGCCTGGGCGCGGCTCAAGCAAGGCGCGATGGAGCGGGCGCTCGAAGTCGAGGCGCGCGGCGCCGCCGCCCGATGAGCGCCTTCTTCTGTTTCGGCCTCGGCTATAGCGCCGGCTTCCTTGCCCGCGCCCTCGCCGGCGAGGGCTGGCGGATCGCCGGCACCAGCCGCGACGGCGCCGCCGGCGCGGACGGGTTCGCGATCCACCGCTTCTGCCGCGGCGCGCCGCTCGCCGATGCCGCGGCGGCGCTCTCCGGCACGACGCATCTTCTGGTCTCGGTGCCGCCGGATGCGGCGGGCGATCCGGTGCTGGCCGAGCATGGCGGCGACGTCGTTGCGCTCGGCGGCTTGCGCTGGCTCGGATATCTCTCGACCACCGGCGTCTATGGCGACCGCGGCGGCGGCTGGGTCGACGAGAGCTCGACGCTTCGGCCCAGCGGCGAGCGCGGCCGGCGCCGCCTCGCCGCCGAAGCGGGCTGGCTCGAGCTTCACCGCCGCCACGGTCTGCCGGTGCACGTCTTTCGCCTGGCCGGCATCTATGGTCCCGGGCGCAACGCGCTCGCGACGGTGCGCCAGGGCGGCGCGCAACGCATCGACAAGCCGGGCCAGGTGTTCTCGCGCATCCACGTCGCCGACGTCGTCCAGGCGCTGCGCGCCTCGATGGCGCGGCCCGATCCCGGCGCGGTCTATAATGTCTGCGACGACGATCCCGCGCCGCCCGAGGCGGTGATCGCCCATGCCTGCCGCCTGCTGGGGCGGGAGCCGCCGCCGCTCGTGCCGTTCGAGCGGGCGGCTCTCTCGCCGATGGCGCGCAGCTTCTACGACGACAACAAGCGCGTCGCCAACCGCCGCCTCAAGGCGGCGCTCGGCGTGCGGCTGCGCTATCCGAGCTACCGCGACGGCCTTGCCGCGTTGTTGCAGGAGGAATGAGATGTCCCGCGAGCCCTATCCGAAGCTGGCGCCCGAAGCCTACCGCACGCTGATCCAGCTCACCAAGCTCATGCATGAATCGAGCATCGAGCGCGGGCTGGTGCATCTCGTCTATCTCCGCGTCTCGCAGTTGAACGGCTGCGCCTACTGTGTCGACCGCCACGCCTACGAGGCGCTGGAGGACGGCGAGGAGGCGCAGCGCCTCCATACGCTCGTCGTCTGGCGCGAGACGGCGCTCTTCAGCCCGCGCGAGCGCGCGGCGCTCGCCTGGGCCGAGGCGATGACGACGCTGCCGGCGGCGGCGCCTTCGGAGGCGCTGCACGAGGCGACGCGGCAAGCCTTTAGCGAGAAGGAGTTCGTCGATCTCACCTTCGCCATCGCCACCATCAACGCGCTGAACCGGATCGGCGTCGGTTTCAAGGGCGCGCCGGCGCGCCGGGCATAGCGAGCGCCGCGATCGTCCGCTCCAGCAGCGCAAGGTCGCTCTCGCTCGAGAGGCGATGGTCGCCGTCCTTGACGAGGGTCACCTGGACGTCGGCGCCGGCAAGCTTCTCGGCGAGCGCCAGGCTGGTCCGCCACGGCACGTCGCCATCGCGCATGCCGTGCAGCAGCCGCACCGGGCAGGCGAGGGGGATGGCGCCGCCCATCAGCAGATGGCGGCGGCCGTCCTCGATCAGCTTCCGCGTGATGAGATAGCCCTCCTCGCTGTAGGACGAGGGCAGCCGCGCCGCGCCGTCGCGCAGGATCCGCTCGCGTATTTGCGGCGGGAAATTCGCCCACATCAGCGCTTCGGTCGCATCGGGCGCGGCGGCGATGCCGACCAGCGCCGCGACGCGCTCCGGCCGCGCCAGCGCCGCCAGCAGCATGATCCAGCCGCCGATGCTGGAGCCCACCAGGATCTGCGGGCCTTGCGTCAACCGGTCGAGCACGGCGAGCGCGTCCTCGCGCCAGCGCCCCACCGTCGCCTCGGCGAACGCGCCCGAAGAGGCGCCGTGGCCGAAGTAATCGAAGCGGAGATAGGCTTGGCCGCGCGCGGCGCAGAAAGCGTCGAGCCGGCGCGCCTTGGTGCCGGTCATGTCGGACATGAAGCCGCCGAGGAAGACGATGCCGGGGCTCTTGCCGGCGTGGCGATGGTAGGCGATTGTGGCGCCGTCCTCGCGTGTTAAGATGCCGGGCTTGGGCTCGTCGGGGCTCGGCGTCGACAACCAGGTCATTGCAGTCACGCTCGTTCATGACGATGGAGGCCGAGACTAGCACTGCCGCGTCGGCCGCGGGAACCCGCCCGCCGGCAGTGCTGCAGATATTGCCGCGGCTTGTCACCGGCGGGGTCGAGCGCGGCACGGTCGAAGTGGCGGCGGCGCTGGTGGCCGGCGGCTGGAAGTCGGTGGTGGCGTCCGAAGGCGGGCCGATGGTGCGCGAGATCGAGCGCGCCGGCGCGCTGCATGTGGAGCTGCCGCTCGCCTCGAAGAATCCGTTCACGATGCGGCGCAACGTCGCGCGGCTGGCGCAGCTCATCCGCCGCGAGCGTATCGACATCCTGCACGCGCGGAGCCGCGCTCCGGCCTGGAGCGGCCTTGCCGCCGCGCGCCGCACCGGCTGCCATTTCGTCACCACCTTTCACAATGTCTATGGCGACGGCAACTGGATCAAGCGGCGCTACAACGCGGTGATGGCCGAGGGCGAGCGCGTCATCGCCATCTCGCGCTTCGTCGCCGAGCAGGCGATGAGGGTCTATGGCGTGCCGGCGGAGAGGCTCCGGATCATCGAGCGCGGCGTCGATTTCGGCCGCTTCGATCCCGAGCGCGTCAGCGCCGAGCGCGTCATCCGCCTGGCGCGCGAATGGCAGCTTCCCGACGGCGTGCAGGTGGTGATGCTGCCGGGGCGGCTGACGCGCTGGAAGGGCCAGCTCGTGCTGATCGACGCGATCGCCCGGCTCGAGCGCCAGGATCTCCGCTGCCTCATCATCGGCACCGGCAAAGGGCGCTACCGCCGGCAGCTCATCGAGGCGATCGGCCGGCGCGGCCTGGGCGGCGTCTTCCGGATCGTCGAGGATTGCCGCGACATCGCCGCCGCCTACATGCTCGCCGACGTCGTCGTCTCCGCCTCGACGCGGCCCGAGGGCTTCGGCCGCGTCATCGCCGAGGCGCTGGCGATGGGGCGGCCGGTCGTCGCCACCGATCACGGCGGCGCGCGCGAGATCGTGCGGGGCGGCGAGACCGGCTGGCTGGTGCCGCCCGCGGATCCCGAGGCGCTCGCGCGCGCGATTGCCGGCGCGCTGGCGCTCTCGGCCCCCGAGCGCATGAACCTGGCGCGGCACGCCATCGCCCACATGCGCGCGCACTTCACCACCCAGGCGATGACCGACCGCACGCTCGCGGTCTACAGCGAGATCCTGTTCCCCGCCGCGGCCGAAGCCGATCCCTCGGGCCCGGTGGCGGCGTAGAAAAGGATGATTGGACGGACCGGTACATATTTTCCCCCTCTCCACCCATTGGGGGGAGAGGGTTGGGGTGAGGGGGGCTGCACCAAACGCCGGGACGCGCGATGCGATCAGGCAGCGACGCCGCGGTGCCCCCTCACCCTTCCCTCTCCCCCGAGGGGGGAGAGGGGGAATATTTCTTTTGTGTTCCGGGCGACGCTGTCTGACCTTGCGTCCGAGTTGCGCGGCGGTGTGCCAGGCTGATCGGCGAGCCCGCCCCCATGCGCATTCTGGTCATCAAGCTCGGCGCGCTCGGCGATTTCGTCCAGGCGATGGGGCCGGCGGCGGCGATCCGCGCGCATCATCCGGGCGACGAGATCACGCTGCTCACCACCGCGCCTTATGCCGACTTTGCGCGCGGGGCGCCCTATTTCGACCGGGTGCTGATCGACGAGCGGCCGGGCCTGCTCGATCTCGCCGGCTGGTGGCGGCTCAGGCGAATGCTGCGGCAGGGGCGCTTCGAGCGGGTCTACGATCTCCAGACCTCCGACCGGTCGAGCTTCTATCATTGGCTGATGGGCGGCCCTCCCTGGTCGGGCATCGCCCGCGGCGCGTCCTTGCCGCACCGCAATTCCGGGCGCGACCGCATGCACACCATCGACCGCCAGGCCGAGCAGCTCAGGCTCGCCGGCATCGAAAAAGTGCCGTTGCCGGATCTCGCCTGGGCGGCGCGCGACATCGGCCGCTTCGCGCTGCCCGAGCGGCTGCTGCTGCTGGTGCCGGGGGGCGCGGCGCATCGGCCGGCAAAGCGCTGGCCGATCGAGAAATTCGCGGCGCTCGCCGTGCTAGCGGCGCGGCGGCGGCTGACGCCGGTGGTGCTGGGCGGCGCGGCGGAGACGTCGCTCGGCGCGCTCATCGCCGAGCGCTGTGCGTCGGCGCGCGACCTCACCGGCCGCACCGGCCTCGGCGAGATCGTGGCGCTCGGCCGGATCGCGCGCCATGCCGTCGGCAACGATACCGGGCCGATGCATCTCATCGCCGCCGCGGGCTGCCCCGTCACCGTGCTCTACTCGGCGGAGTCCGATCCCGCGCTCACCGCGCCGCTCGGCGCGCGCGTCGCCATCCTGCGGCGGCCCGATCTCGCCGCGCTCGGCGTCGAGGAGGTTGCCGCGACCATCGCCTTCGGCTAAATCGCCCCGCGCATGAGTCCCGTCAACATCACGCTCCCCGACGGCAAGGTCAAAAGCTTTCCCGGGCCGGTGACGGGCGCCGAGATCGCGCTTTCGATCGGCCCCGGCCTCGCCAAGGCGGCGCTCGCGCTCAAGGTCGACGGCGAGGCGCGCGACCTCGCTCATCGCGTCGAGCGCGACGCCAAGGTGGCGATCCTCACGCGCGACGCGCCCGAGGCGCTGGAGATCCTGCGCCACGACGCGGCGCATGTGCTCGCCGAGGCGGTGAAGGAGCTTTATCCCGAGGCGCAGGTGACCTTCGGCCCCGCCACCGACACCGGCTTCTATTACGATTTCGTGCGCGACCAGCCCTTCACGCCGGAGGATCTCGGCCGGATCGAGCGGCGCATGCACGAGATCGTCGATCGCGACGAGGCGATCACGCGCGAGGAATGGGAGCGCGAGCGCGCCGTCGCCTTCTTCGAATCGATCGGCGAGCGCTACAAGGCCGAATGGATCCGCGAGATCCCCGAAGGCGAGGCGATCAGCCTCTATCGCCAAGGCGGCTTCGTCGATCTCTGCACCGGGCCGCATCTGCCGTCCACCGGCAAGCTCGGCCACGGCTTCAAGCTGATGAAGGTCGCCGGCGCCTATTGGCGCGGCGATGCCAGGAACCAGCAGCTCCAGCGCGTCTACGGCACCGCCTGGCCGGACGAGAAGGCGCTGAAGCAATACCTCTTCCAGCTCGAGGAGGCGGAGAAGCGCGATCACCGGCGGCTCGGCCGCGAGCTCGGCCTCTTCCACCAGCAGGAAGAGGCGACGGGCAGCGTCTTCTGGCACCCCAAGGGCTGGACGCTCTACCGCGTCATCGAAAACTATCTGCGCCGCCGCCTCGAGCAGGCCGGGTATCTCGAGGTCAAGACGCCGCAGCTCCTCGACCGCAGCCTCTGGCAGGCCTCCGGCCATTGGGAGAAGTTCCGCCAGGTCATGTTCACCGTGCGCGACGAGGACGAAGGCAAGGAGCGCGTGCTGGCGGTGAAGCCGATGAACTGCCCGGGCCATGTCCAGATCTTCCGGCAGGAGCTGCATTCCTATCGCGAGCTGCCGCTCAGGCTCGCCGAATTCGGCTCCTGCCACCGCAACGAGCCTTCGGGCGCGCTGCACGGCATCATGCGCGTGCGTGCCTTCACCCAGGACGACGCGCATATCTTTTGCACCGAAGAGCAGATCACGCCGGAGACGGTGGCGTTCTGCGCGCTCCTGCGTTCGGTCTACCGCGATTTCGGCTTCGACACGTTCAGCGTCAAATTCGCCGACCGGCCGGCGCTGCGCGCCGGCACGGATGCCGAGTGGGATCATGCCGAAGCCGCGCTCAAATCGGCGACCGAGGCGGCGGGGCTGCCCTATGCGCTCAATCCCGGCGAGGGCGCCTTCTACGGCCCGAAGCTCGAATTCGTCCTGCGCGACGCCATCGGCCGCGACTGGCAGTGCGGCACGCTGCAAGTGGACTATGTGCTGCCGCAGCGGCTCGGGGCCGGCTATATCGGCGAGGACGGCCAGCGCCACACCCCGGTCATGCTGCACCGCGCCATCTTCGGCTCGATGGAGCGCTTCATCGCCATCCTGATCGAGCACCATGCCGGCCGCTTTCCGCTGTGGCTCGCGCCGGTCCAGGCGATGGTGACGACCATCACCTCGGAGGCGGACGTCTACGCCGAGACCGTGCGCGCCGCCTGCGCCGAGGCGGGCCTGCGCGTCGACGTCGATAACCGCAACGAGAAGATCACCTACAAGATTCGCGAGCACAGCCTCGCCAAGATCCCGGTCCTGCTGGTGATCGGCAAGCGCGAGGCGGAGCAGGGCACGCTGGCCGTCCGCCGCCTCGGCGGCAAGGATCAGGAAATCCTTGCGCTCGGCGAGGCCGTCGCTAGATTGAAGGTGGAGGCGGCTGTTCCTTCGGTTTGAGCGGCTGTCGGGGGGATCTCGGGCGGTGCCCGCCGGAAGGCAGGGGCGCCGAGGGGTTCATGTGCTTTCGAAAGGAGGAATTGCATCGCTAGGCTACCCACGACGGCGACGCCGGCTCGCGAGGGACCGCGCGTCAACCAGGAGATCATAGTGCCGCGCGTCCGGCTGGTCGACGAGCGCGGCGAGATGATCGGGGTCGTAACCCGGAACGAGGCGCTGCAGCGGGCGACGGAAGCAGGGCTCGACCTCGTGGAAGTCGCCGCCAATGCCGACCCGCCGGTGGTCAAGATCCTCGATTACGGCAAGTACAAATACGAGGAGCAGAAGCGGCGGAACGAGGCGCGCAAGAAGCAGAAGGTCATCGAGGTCAAGGAGATCAAGCTGCGCCCCGGCATCGACGATCACGATTACGACGTGAAGATGCGATCCATGCTCAAATTCATCGAGGAAGGCGACAAGGTGAAGGTCACCATGCGCTTTCGCGGCCGCGAGCTCGCGCATCAGGAGCTCGGCATGAACGTGCTGATGCGCGTGCGCGACGATCTCGACAAGATCGCCAAGATCGAGCAGCACCCGCGCATGGAAGGCCGCCAGATGACCATGGTGATGTCGCCGAAATAGCCCGGCGCGAGCGCGCAGCGCTCGTCGCCGGCGGGCGCCAGCGGTTGCGCAGCAACCGCGAGAGCCCGCACCGTGCAAGCAATTCTCCCGTGCCGCAGCTCGCGCGACGCAGAGCGTCGCCGCCCGCACCGTGCAAGCAATTCTCCCGCGTCGCCGCCGCGGCCTAAACCAGATTTCACCCCGCCGAAAGGCTGGGTTCATGGCGGCCCGCCATATTCGAGCAAGAGGCGCGAGGGCGCGCCCACTTCACAGGCGCTCGCGCTACTTCGCGTCAGGTGAAGTGCTAAAGCGATGCCGTGACACGCTCCGCACCGCTACCGCGCCGATGTCTTCACTGGAGATCGCCGAGGCGGTGATGAAGGCCAAGGGCGTGCGACCGATGACCTGCAGATGCGGCGCTACATCGCCGATAGCATGCTGCCCGTCATGCCGCGGCTGGTGAAGCGCGGAGTGGCCAAAAGAGTGACAACGGATCGGTGGCAAAATGGGAAATGGCGCGCCAGGCCCGTCCCAGTGATTACAGGATAGGCGAAGCACACCTATTACGGGATTCCGATTCTTTCCGATCATGCTCAACTACGATCGGAAAGAATCTTGCGAGATGTGGTAGGCTGATATCGTGAAAGATACGAGGGGCATGCGGGTTCAGGCCCATCGCCCGCGCCTGACAACCAAGGTGTCGCTGCCGGGCGAACAAGATCGGCTGCGGCAGATGGTTCTATACATTTCCTTGCGCTGCGAAACCGCGGTGCGATTTGGACTGATCAAGCTCAACAAGATTCTGTGGAAGGCCGATTTCGACGCCTACGCCGCTCGAAAAGTGCCGGTGACCGGGCGAGCCTATCAAAGGCTGGCGCTTGGTCCGGCGCCGAAAGAAATGAAGCCGGTGCTCGACGACCTGGCCCGCCTAGGAATGATTGAATTTCGCCAAACCGACTTTGGAGAGGGGATCGTCGAGCAGCGTCCCATCGCCAAAGTCGCTCCAAATCTATCGAATTTTAGCCGCGGCGATTTGCAGTTCGTCGATGACGCGATTTTATATTATTGGGACAAGACGGGTATTGAGACCAGCGACGACTCGCATGGCGTCGCCTGGAAATCCCGAAAAGACAAGGCGACAATGTATTATGAGCTTTCGTATCTGTCGGACCATCCGATTACGGAAGACGAACGAACAGCCATTGTGCGAAAGCTCAGGACCCGCGGACTTGTTCGTGGCAATTAGGAACTCATGCCGCGTCGGGTCATATATCGACCTGAATTTGACGATGATTGTCGGTTGCTCGGCGGGATACGACCCGTCGTTTCGACATCTGAGCCCGAACGCCGCGAAATTGCCGGGCGAAGCTGAACCGGATTTCATCCTGCCGACAGGTCGGGTTCACGGCGGCCTGCCATATTCGATGGCGAGGCGCGATTGCGCGCGCCCGATCGAACGCAGGAGGATTATCCATGAACCGCTTGGCTTCCGCGGCATTGGCCGGTGTTTTCTTTGTCGCGAGCGGCGGCATCGCCCTTGCCGCCAACGATGCCGCGGGCGTCCCGCCGGCGGCCAACGGCTCGCCGCCCGGCGGCAAGGCACCGCCCGCGCAATCCCGCGTCATGGCCGCCGCCGCCCGGCTCGACAGGGCGGCTCCCAGGGAAGAGCGCATCACCGATGCGCTCAACCTGCTCGAGGCGAAGGGCTACGGCGCGTTCAGCAATTTCCAGGCGAACGGTAAGAATTTCACCGCCATGGTGAGCCAGGACGGCAAGCGCTTCACCGTCACCATCGATCCCGACAGCGGCCGGATCAGCCGGCAAAGTTGACCATCACCGCCGCGGATCCGCGGCGGCGATGTGCGCCTGCTCCTCGGTGCCGGGCGGGCCAAGCGACAGGCGGGGGGCATCAAGGAGATCTGCCCTAGGAAACCGACCCTCGCTCGCTTTCTCCGGCGCACGGATGCTCCGGAACGCCAAGGAATGCCGGCGACCGGCCGTTAACCCCCGTCCGCGCTTGCCTTTCGCCGCCTTGCCGGGTATAACCCGCGCCTTCCCGACGGCTGGCCGCGCTTCCGAGCGCCCGAGGGCATGCCTCGCCGCCGCAACCAAATCCTTGCGAAAGGACCGAAATGCCCAAGATGAAGACCAAGAGCGGGGCGAAGAAGCGCTTCAAGCGCACCGCCTCGGGCAAGATCAAGGCGGCCGTCGCGCATAAGCGCCACCGCCTGATCAGCAAGCCCAGGAAGATGAAGCGCAAGGCGCGCGGCACCTTCACCCTGGAGAAGGGCGACCAGAACCTGGTGCTGACCTACATGCCCTATCTCAGAGGCTGAGCCATGGCGCGCGTCAAGCGCGGGGTCACCGCGCATGCCCGTCACAAGAAGATGCTGGGGCTCGCCAAAGGCTATCGCGGCCGGGCGAAGAACGCCTTCCGCGTCGCCATCGAGAAGGTCGAGAAGGGGCTGCGCTATGCCTATCGCGACCGGCGCGCCAAGAAGCGGACCTTCCGCGCGCTCTGGATCCAGCGCATCAATGCCGGTGTCCGCGCCGAGGGCCTGACCTATTCGCAATTCATGAACGGCGTCAAGCGCGCCGGGCTCGAGATCGACCGCAAGGTGCTGGCCGACCTCGCCGTGCGTGAGCCCGAGGCGTTCAAGGCGATCGTCGCCGAGGCGCAAGCGGCGCTGAAGGCGTGAGATGAGCATGGCGCGCGAGCGATTTAGCAGCGGGTCCCGTCATTAGGGCGGCCCCGCCGGCAGTGCGTCGCGAACGCCAGGGAAAGGGGCCGCTCCGGCCCCTTTTTCGTGTTACTACCCTCCAACTTCTGAAACGCGATGCCGCTTCTTCCGCCCCACCTCACACCCCACCTCACCCCAACCCTCTCCGCCCCCGAGGGGCGGAGAGGGAGGGACCCGCGGAGCGGGAGGGTGAGGTGGGGCGCGGGGCGGCGCTCGCCACGGCGCTAGGACCGGACCCATGGAAAGCCTCGACCATCTTCGCGACGAGATATTGCGGTGGATCCGGCAGGCGGCGAGCCTCGAGGCGCTGGAGCAGGCGCGCGTCGCCATCCTCGGCCGCAAGGGCCGCGTCACCGAGCTGATGAAGGGGCTGGGCGCGCTCGACGCCGCGGCGCGGCGCGAGCGGGGCCAGGCGCTCAACCGGCTGCGCGACGAGGTCGAGGAAGCAATCGGCCATGCGACGCGGCGGCTCGAGGACGCGGCGCTGCGCCGGCGCCTTGCCGAGGAGCGCGTCGATGTCAGCCTGCCGGTCCGCGCCGAAGGCGAGGGGCGCGTGCACGCGCTGAGCCAGACGATCGACGAGATCGTCGCCATTTTCGGCGAGATGGGCTTCAGCGTCGCCGAAGGCCCCGACATCGAGGACGACTTCCACAATTTCGCCGCGCTCAACATCCCGCCCGAGCATCCCGCGCGCCAGGAGCAGGACACCTTCTACCTGCCGGAGCAGAGGGACGGCAGCCGCAAGGTGCTGCGCACCCATACCTCGCCGGTGCAGGTCCGCACCATGCTCGCCGTCAAGCCGCCGATCCGCATCATCGTCCCCGGCCGCACCTTCCGCAGCGATCACGACGCCACGCATTCGCCGATGTTCCATCAGGTGGAAGGGCTGGTGATCGACGAGACGACGCATATGGGGCATCTCAAAGGCTGCCTCATCGAGTTCTGCCGCGCCTTCTTCGACATCGGCGACCTGCCGGTGCGCTTCCGCCCGAGCTATTTCCCCTTCACCGAGCCTTCGGCCGAGGTCGATATCGGCTGCTCGCGCGAAGGCGGCGGGCTCACCATCGGCGCCGGCGGCGACTGGCTCGAGATCCTGGGCTCCGGCATGGTGCATCCCAAGGTGCTGGCCAATTGCGGCATCGATCCCGCGCAGTATCAGGGCTTCGCCTTCGGCATGGGGATCGAGCGCATCGCCATGCTCAAATACGGCATCCCGGATCTGCGCGCCATCTACGACAACGATCTGCGCTGGCTGCGGCATTACGGCTTCCTGCCGCTCGACGTGCCCTCGATGGTCGGAGGGCTCGGGCGATGAAGACGACGCTCGCCTGGCTCAAGACGCATCTCGAAACCGACGCCACGCTGGACGACATCGTTCAGACCCTGGTGATGCGCGGGCTCGAGGTCGACGGCATCGAGGATCGCGGCCGGGCGCTGGCGCCGTTCATCGTCGCCCGCGTGGTCTCGGCCGAGCCCCACCCCAACGCCGACAAGCTCCGCCTCTGTGTGGTCGATACCGGCGGCGCGAAGGTCCAGGTGGTGTGCGGCGCGCCCAATGCGCGCGCGGGCATGCTCGGCGTCTTCGCGCCGCCCGGCGCCACCATTCCCAAGACCGGCATGGTGCTGAGAGAAAGCACGATCCGCGGCCAGGTATCGAACGGCATGCTGTGCTCGGCCGCCGAGCTTGGCCTGTCGGAGGATCACGAGGGCATCATCGATCTGCCCGAAGGGCTGCCGGTCGGCGAGCGCTTTGCCGCGGCGATGGGCCTCGACGATCCCGTGCTCGACGTCAAGGTGACGCCCAACCGCGGCGACTGCCTCGGAGTACGCGGCATCGCGCGCGACCTCGCCGCCTCGGGGCTGGGACGGTTGAAGCCGCTCGATGCGAGCCCGGTGCCGGGGCGCTTTGCCTGCCCCATCGCCGTCCACCTTGCCGGGCCCGACGACAAGGCCTGCCCGCTCTTCATCGGCCGCCTGGTGCGCGGCGTCGCCAACCGGCCGAGCCCGCGCTGGCTGCAGGACCGGCTCGCCGCGATCGGGCTCCGGCCGATCTCGGCGCTGGTCGACATCACCAATTTCATCACCTTCGATCTCAACCGGCCGCTCCACGTCTTCGACGCCGACAAGATCGCGGGCGATCTGGCGGTGCGCGGCGCGCGGCCGGGCGAGAGCCTCGTCGCGCTCAACGGCCGCGCCTATGCGCTCGATGCCGGGATGACGGTGATCGCCGACGACGCGGCGGTGCTGAGCCTCGGCGGCGTCATCGGCGGCGAGAGCACCGGCTGCACCGAGGCGACGCGCGCCGTCTATATCGAGGCGGCGCTGTTCGATCCCGTGCGCACCGCCGCCACCGGCCGCAGGCTGCAGATCCAGAGCGATGCGCGCTATCGCTTCGAGCGCGGCCTCGATCCCGAATTCACGCGGCCGGGCATCGAGATCGCGACGCGGCTGATCCTCGAGCTGTGCGGCGGCGAGGCGAGCGCGGTGGCGGTCTCGGGCGCGGTGCCGCAATGGCGGCGGCGCTATCGCTTCCGCCCGGCGCGCACGCTGAGCCTGGGCGGGCTCGATCTGCCGGCGGCGGAGCAGCGGGACATCCTCGCGGCGCTGGGCTGCACGCCGAGCGAGCCCGCGGAGGAGCTGGCGGACAGCTTCGTGGTCGAGCCGCCCTCCTGGCGCGGCGACATCGAAGGCGAGGCCGACCTGGTGGAGGAGGTGCTGCGTATCCACGGCTATGACCGCATCGCCGCCGTGTCCTTGCCGCGCGCGGGAGCGCTGCCGGCGCCGGCGGTGAGCCCAGCGCAGCGCCGGCGCGGCTTCGTCCGCCGCGCGCTCGCCGCGCGCGGCCTCGTCGAGGCGGTGACCTTCTCCTTCATGCCGCGGCCGCTCGCCGAGCTTTTCGGCGCCGCGCCCGAAAGCCTGCGCATCGTCAACCCGATCAGCGCCGATCTCGACCAGATGCGCCCCTCGCTCCTGCCCAATCTGCTGCGGGCGGCGCAGCGCAACGCCGATCGCGGCGAGGCCAATGGCGCGCTCTTCGAGCTTGGCCCGCAATACCGCGACGACACGCCGGAAGGTCAGGACCTCGTCGCCGCGGGCCTGCGCCTCGGCCGCACCGGGCCGAAGCGCTGGGACGACCCCGGCCGGCCGGTGGACGCTTTGCTCGCCAAGGCCGATGCGCTGGCCGCGCTCGCCGCGGCCGGCGCGTCGGCCGAAAGCTTGCAGCTCGCGGGCGAGGTGCCGGAATGGTATCATCCCGGCCGCGCCGCGACGCTGCGGCTCGGGCCGAAGGTGCTGGGCTATTTCGGCGAGCTTCATCCGGGCGTGCTCAAGGAGATGGACGTCGAGGGGGCGGCGGTGGGGTTCGAGATCTTCGTCGATCACGTGCCGCTGCCGCGCGGCCGGCGCGGGCGGGCGCCGCTGAAGCTGTCGCCGTTCCAGCCGGTGGAGCGCGATTTCGCCTTCATCGTCGACGCCGGCCTGCCGGCCGAGACCCTGCTGCGCGCGGCGCGCGGCGTCGACCGCAAGCTCATCGCCGAGGTGCGGCTCTTCGACGTCTATGCCGGTCCCGGCGTCGAGGCCGGCAGGAAGTCGCTCGCCATCACCGTGGTGCTGCAGCCGGAGGAGGCGACGTTGACCGATGCCGCGCTCGAGGCCTTCTCGCAGAAGCTCGTCGCCGCGGTCGAGACGGCGACCGGCGGCAGCCTCAGGCGATAGCGGCGCAATGCGCAGCATTGTCGCCGGCGGGCGTCAGCGGTTGCTCTTGCAACCGCGAGAGCCCGCACCGTGCGGGCAATTCTCTCGCGTCGCAGCGATTTCTGCATCGGCGACGATGCCATGCCGCGATCGTGGCATGACGCGGACCCCGCGGCTCCTCAAGGGCAGGGCAATCGCACGTGCCGCCGAGCGGCGGTTTAGAAAGAGTGACCACGGAGACACGGAGGTCACGGAGAAGAGGTGTTTGGCGCGCGAAGCGCGCCATTCTTCGCTTCTCCGTGCTCTCCGTGTCTCCGTGGTGAACTTCATCTGCGATAGCCCTGCCCTCAAGGGGGGAGGGGAAAAATCGCGTGTCAACGCATGTCCTCCGGCCTAGGTTTGCGTGATGATCGCGTTCTCGAAGATCCGTAAGGCGGCGGAGAAGCGGCTCGGCAAGACGGGGCTCGAGCGGCGCCTGCCGGCGGTGAAATCGCCGGCGCAGCTCAAGAAGCTCGGCGACGACCGCTATCTCTCGCTCATGTCGCTGCGCGTCTTCCGCGCCGGGCTCAAGCACGACATGGTCGACGCGAAATGGCCGGCCTTCGAAAAGGCATTCTTCGGCTTCGATCCCCGCCGCGTGCGCGCCATGAGCGAGGAGGCGGTGGAGGCGCTGATGGGCGATGCGCGGCTCATCCGCCATCTCGGCAAGCTCCGCTCCGTGCCGGCGAATGCCGCGGCGATGTGCGACGTCGCGGCCGAGCATGGCAGCTTCGCCGCCTGGCTCGCCGACTGGCCGGTGGCCGAGACGGTGAAGCTGTGGGACGCGCTCGCCCGCCGCTTCACCCAGCTCGGCGGCAATTCCGGCGCCTATTTCCTGCGCATGGCGGGCAAGGACACCTTCATCTTGACGCCTTTCGTGGTGACCGCGCTCAACCACTGGGGCGCCTTCGCCGGCGAGCCCAAAGGCAAGGGCGCGCGCCAGGAGGTGCAGGCGATCTTCAACGATTGGGCGGCGGAGACCGGCCTGCCGCTCGCCCATCTCAGCATGATCCTCGCGGGATCGGTGGATTAGGCGCGAACAACCCGTTCGATCGCAAAGCGATCGAACGGGTTGTTCGTCGCCGGCGGGCGCCAGCGGTTGCCCTGGCAACCGCGAGAGCCCGCTCCGTGCGGGCTATCCTCCTCCCTGCCCTCGGTGGTTAACCCATTCTCACACCGCTCCCATCATTGCCTCGGGCATCTGCAATCCCTATCTTCCCGGCGGCTTTCAGCATCGGCCTATGACCGACCTCGCCCATATCCGCAATTTCGCGATCATCGCGCATATCGATCACGGCAAATCGACGCTCGCCGACCGCCTGATCCAGCGCTGCGGCGGGCTCGAGGAGCGCGAGATGCGCGAGCAGGTGCTCGACAGCATGGACATCGAGCGCGAGCGCGGCATCACCATCAAGGCGCAGACCGTTCGTCTCACTTACAAGGCGCGGAACGGCGAGACCTATGAGCTGAACCTCATGGACACGCCCGGCCACGTCGATTTCGCCTATGAGGTGAGCCGCTCGCTCGCCGCCTGCGAGGGCTCGCTGCTGGTGGTCGATGCGAGCCAGGGGGTCGAGGCCCAGACCTTGGCCAACGTCTATCAGGCGATCGACGCCAATCACGAGATCGTGCCGGTGCTCAACAAGATCGACCTGCCGGCGGCCGAGCCGCAGCGCGTCAAGCAGCAGATCGAGGAGGTGATCGGCATCGACGCTTCGGGCGCCATCGAGATCTCGGCCAAGACCGGGCTCAACATCGACGCGGTGCTGGAGGCGCTGGTCGAGCGCCTGCCGCCGCCCCGAGGCGACGCGACGGCGCCGCTCAAGGCGCTGCTGGTCGATAGCTGGTATGATTCCTATCTCGGCGTCGTCACGCTGGTGCGCGTCAAGGACGGCGTGCTGAAGCCGGGGCTCAAGATCCGGCTGATGGCGACGGGCGCCGCGCATGTGGTGGAGCGCGTCGGCATCTTCACGCCCAAGGCGGAGCCGACGCCGGCGCTGGGGCCGGGCGAGATCGGCTATCTCACCGCCGCCATCAAGACGGTGGCGGATTGCAAGATCGGCGACACCATCACCGAGGACCGCCGCCCCGCCGCCGAGGCGCTGCCCGGCTTCAAGCCGGTGCAGCCGGTGGTGTTCTGCGGCCTCTTCCCCACCGACGCCGCCGATTACGGCCATCTGCGCGACAGCCTCGCCAAGCTGCGCCTCAACGACGCCAGCTTCGAATACGAGCCCGAGACCTCGGCGGCGCTGGGCTTCGGCTTCCGCTGCGGCTTCCTCGGCCTGCTCCATCTCGAGATCATCCAGGAGCGGCTCGAGCGCGAGTTCAACCTCGACCTCATCACCACCGCGCCCTCGGTCGTCTATCACATCCATCTCACCAACGGCGAGAGGCTGGCGCTGCACAACCCGGTCGACATGCCCGATCCCGTGCGCATCGACCATATCGAGGAGCCGTGGATCCGGGCGACGATCATGGTGCCGGACGAGTATCTGGGCTCGGTGCTGGCGCTGTGCGAGGAGCGGCGCGGCGTGCAGAAGGACCTCACTTACGCCGGCAGCCGCGCCATGGTGGTCTATCGGCTGCCGCTCAACGAGGTGGTGTTCGACTTCTACGACCGGCTGAAATCGGTGAGCCGCGGCTACGCCAGCTTCGACTACCAGATGGACGGCTATGGCGAGGGCGACCTCGTCCTCATGAACATCCTGGTCAATCACGAGCCGGTCGACGCGCTCGCCATCATCGTCCATCGCAGCCAGGCCGAGCGGCGCGGCCGCGCGCTGTGCGAGCGCCTCAAGGAGCTGATCCCGCGCCAGCTCTTCCTCATCGCCATCCAGGCGGCGATCGGCGGCCGCATCATCGCCCGTGAGACGGTGAAGGCGCTGCGCAAGGACGTGCTCGCCAAATGCTATGGCGGCGACGTCACGCGCAAGCGCAAGCTGCTGGAAAAGCAGAAGGAAGGCAGGAAGCGCATGCGCCAATACGGCAAGGTGGAGATCCCGCAATCCGCCTTCCTCGCCGCCCTCAAGATGGGGGATAGCTAGGCAAGCTCCCGCAGGGGACGACCCGGCCGACCGCTTTGCGGTCGGCCCCGGAGGGTTCGATCGCAAAGCGATCGAACGGGTTGTCTGTCCGCGGCGGGCGTCAGCGGTTGCCCTTGCAACCGCGAAAGCCTGCACCGTGCGGGCTAGCCGCCTCGGCTACCGCCGGCGCCGGCGCCGGTCGCGCGGGCGGCAGAGCCAGAGCAGCGCCAGGCCCGGCACCCCCAGCACCAGCGCCGCCGGCCAGGTCAGCACGAAGACGATGGGGTCCCAGAGCCAGGCCGCAACGTGGCGCTGGATCGCCGGCTGCGCCAGTTCCAGGGTGGTGGGGCTGATCTCGAACCAGAGCAGGCCCATCGCGGTCGGCGCGAAATGGCGCGTGTCGAGCCAGGCGATGAGGTCGGCGACCAGCACCACCAGCGCCGCCAGCACCAGCAGCCAGCCGAGGATCCGCCCGATGAGCATGCCCTTGCCCCGCAGCGCAGGCGTATGTGCCCCGGTCCCTTATAAAGACGCGGTGACTCCCGCGCAATGACATTGCGTGGCGGTCGCGGTTGCGCGTTCCGATGGCCTCGGTTAGGGTCCGGCGCCTGCGACCGGGAGCATGCTGCGCCCCGTTTCCTGCACCGCGGAGGGGTGGCCGAGTGGTCGATGGCGCACGCTTGGAAAGCGTGTATAGGGGCAACCCTATCGTGGGTTCGAATCCCACTCCCTCCGCCACTTTTTCATCAAGGCGATTATCCGCAGATTTTCAATAGTTTTGAAGAGGGCAATTTTTGGTCCGCCACACAGTTTGACTACACAGTTACAGGCGCCGATTGGCGGGTCTAGCTTCGGTTGACGTTTTGGGCGTGGCGCATATGACGCTTGATATATGGCGCGGCGCGTCATATATCTTGCCTGTGATCCGCACGTTCAAAGACCGGCATACGGAGGATTTTTGGAACGGCGAAAACGTGCGCCGCTTTGAGAGCATCAAGGGCGTGGCGCTGCGGAAGCTGGATATGCTGAACACTGCCGCACGGTTGGGAGACTTGCGCGTCCCGATCGGCAACCGGCTGGAAGCCCTCAAGGGCGGCAGGCGGGGGCAGCACAGTATCCGCATCAATGATCAATGGCGAGTGTGTTTCGTGTGGACGCAGGATGGCCCGGCCGAAGTTGAGATCACGAAGCATTACGGAGACTGAAATGACCCCGACTAAGCGCGTTACTACTCACCCCGGCGAGGTTTTGCGGGAGGAGTTTCTGAAGCCCCTCGGCATTACTGCCAACGGCCTAGCGCAAGCGCTCCGCGTCGATGCGCACCGCATTGGCGGGATTTTGAAGTGCGAGCGTGCCGTTACGGCCGACACGGCTATACGGCTGGCGCGCTACTTCGGCACGACCGCAGAGTTCTGGATCAATCTTCAGGCAATGCACGATCTGACAAAGGCGCGCGCAGAAGTCGGTGCCCGGATCGAGCGAGACGTTTACCCCCGGGACGCCGCTTAGAGCATGCCATGGGAAACCCGCTCCGATACTCGCCCGCGGTCCACGACCTGTTCCCCGGCATGATGGGATGGTCCGGGGCCGGGTCAGTGAGGAGCAAGCATGGGACGTCCTCTTCACCGCCGTTGCAAACCTGCTTGCCGATGACTGCCTCGATATAAGATCCCTTCCCATGAAGCGCCATGTCGGCGGCTCCCGGGCGCCCTGGTGCCGATTTTACCCCATCCCGCTTTATGCCGATGACGACCAGTACCTTCGCGTCGGGCACCACTTCTTTCATCGCAGGATCGGTGCAGGGTCGATATATTTTTCGGCCGACCCCACGTTCGTGATGCACGATGAAATGGCTGGCGATGAAATTCTCGTCGTTTGGAGTTGCATCGCCATGTCCATAGGCATCCCGCGACGTCCATTCGCGCGCCGCTCGGGAACTCGATAGAGGGACTATCGACGCGTCCAGGAGGACGTCGAGGCGCTGACCGAAGCCGGCCTTTTGGAGCGAGCCGATAAAGGAACCGGCGTCACGGCGCCTCTTGATGCGATCGAAACGCGCATCGCGCTTTGACCGGATCGTCCGTATCCTGGCCGGCACTTCCGTCCGGATCGGCCCCCTGCACGCAGGCAACAGCGCGCTTGCCGGCGGCTCGGCGGTCGCGTTCTCGCGGCACCGCCGTTCATCGTGGCGCGGCGTGGAAATGGACTACTCGTTATCGTCAGGTACAGCCCATAAATCTCAATCAGCGATATAGAGACGCTTTGCCTGCGGCGGCGGAAAACCGCCCTTGCCGCCGTTTCGCGCCTTGGCGGCCGGCACGGCCGGACCGGCCGACCCTTTACGAAAGTTCAACCTTGGGGGGCTACAACGCCCCGCATGACCATTCCGCGGATGACCGGCGAGCGGCGCTCCATGCCGAACATGCGTTCGACCTCGGGCGGCATGGACGTCGAGTGCCGGCTGGAAGCGCCCGTGCTGAAGGAGCTTCTGGCCTATTGGCAGCGCCGCCGCCCGGCCGCCGACCGCCTGCCCGGCCGCGCCCATATCGATCCCGTGGATATTCCCGCGCTGCTGCCGCATATCTTCCTCGTCGACGTGCAGCGGGCGCCGCGCATCTATCGCTATCGGCTGTTCGGCACCGAGCTTGCCGACTCCTACGGCCGCGACATCACCGGCAAGGCGGTGGACGAGCTGTTCACCGACGTCTTCCGCAAGGCGGTGACCCTGGTCTTCAATCACGTCGTCGACCATCGCGCGCCGCTCAGGACCTACGGCACGATGGCGTGGCGCGAGAAGCACCACCTCCGCTTCGAGGCGGTCCAGATGCCGCTCGCCGCCGACGGCGCCGCGGTCGACATGATCCTCGGCGCGGTGGTCTATCGCTGAAGCAGACGCCGCGGCTCCTAAGCGCCGACGGCCTCCAGCAGATCCGGCGCGTCGTTCTTCGGGCTGTTGACGCGCGTGCTGATGGGAAAAGCGCGCACTTTCTCCGACGGGTAAGGGCGCAGAAGGGCCAGCAGATCGTCTTTGCCGGCCGCCTCCTCGCCGAGCCAGGCCGCCCACGCCGCCGGCGGCAGGATCACCGGCATGCGGTTGTGGATGGGCGCCACGCGGTCGTTGGGCTCACCGGTGATGATGGCGCAGGTGCGAATCCATTCGGCGCTCTCGCCCGCCGCGCGGTCGCGCCAATTCTCCCATAATCCGGCGAAGGCAAAGAGCGGCTCGTCCTCCGGCACGATCGCATAGGGCGTCTTCGCCGCGCCCGTCTTGCGCCACTCATAGAAGCCGCTCGCCGGAATGAGGCAGCGCCGGCTTTTGAAGGCGTCGCGAAAGGCCGGGGTGGCCGCCACCGTCTCCGCCCGGGCATTGATGCAGCGCGCGCCGAACGACAGGTCCTTCGCCCAATGCGGCACCAGACCCCAGCGCAGCGCGTCGAGCGCGCGCTCCCCGCTCTCGGGGTTGTGGCGCACGGCCAGGACCGGCTGCGTCGGCGCGATGTTATAGCGCGCGGGATAGTTCGGCAGCGCGTTCCGGGTGCCGAAAATCCGCGCGATCTCCGCGACGGGGAGCTTGTTGACGAACCGGCCGCACACCGCGGCACTGTCGAGGACGGGCGCCGGCGGGTCAAGACGCTCCGGCGCCGCGGTCCGGGGCGCCGGCTGTTGATAGTATTTTAATTTCATTTACACCTAGAGGATGTCCAGGGTAGAATTTGCACCTGCCGCGACCTGGTGGAGTGGGGCTAGCCATGGCTGATGCAATCGTCCGGCTCGTCGCTCAGACGCTCAACATCGATCCCGCCCTGATTTCCGACGAGTCGTCGCCTGAAAACACCCAGGGGTGGGACAGCCTGGCCTCGCTCAATCTGATCACCGCCATCGAGGAAGCCTTCTCCGTCGAGCTCAGTCTCCCGGAGATGATGGCGATGCATGACGTGGGGCTGGTTCGAGCCGTGCTCCTCAGGAAGGGCGTGGTGATCAATGGGTGATCGCCTTTTATCGGACGGATGCCTCGATAACGAAACTGTCGGACGTTAGGGACTGATTCAGTGCCGATCTGCGATCCTCTTTACCTCGCGCTGCTCATTCCGGTCGTCCTGGTTTTCTATTTCCTGCCCGCCGGGCCATGGCGGCCGGTCTTCATATTGCTGGTCAGCTACGTCTATTACCTCAGCTTTCCCGCCGTGTTTTTCCCGGCGCTTCTCTTCGTGAGCGCGGTCGCCTATGCCGGGGGGCTGCTGATCGCGCGGTCGCGGGAGACGCGCTTTTTCCCCTCCGTCGTCACCACGGTCTTGCTGGTTTGTTTCGCCCCGCTGATTTTCTACAAATATATCTCCTCGCTTCTGCTGACATCGCCGGATCTCGCCGGCGCCGACCACGGCTGGGTGCTGCCCGTCGGCCTGTCGTTCTACACCTTTGCCGCGGCCGGATACCTCGCCGACGTCGCGCTGAACGTGACGCGCGAACAGCGCCAGCCGCTCAACGTGGCGCTGTTTTGCGGCTTCTTTCCCATCGTGACGATGGGGCCCGTGCCGCGCCGGGCGATGTTCGAGCAGCTTCAGTTCCGGCGCGGCTTCACCGCCGATCGCGGCTGGCGCGCGTTTACGGAAATTCTCGTCGGCGCCGTGGTCAAGCTGGTGTTTGCCGACCACCTCGCGGCGCCCGCCGACGCGGTCTATGCCGATCTCGCTTCCTCGCCGCCACTCGAGCAGCTCGTCGGCAGCATCTTCGGGGTCTATTACGTGTACGCGGACTGGCTGGGCTATTCGCTGCTCGCCATCGGCTCGGCGCGCCTCTTGGGCGTGGACATACCGGACAATTTCCGGCAGCCCTTCCTGTCCACCACGATCCCCGAATTCTGGCGAAGCTGGAACATCAGCCTGCTGAACTGGTTTCGCGATTACATCTTCACGCCGCTGCGCCTGGCCTTGCGCCGGCATCCGCGCCTCTGCACGCCGGTCGCGGTCTTCGTCACCTTCGTCCTGCTGGGCGTATGGCACGCGGCGGGGTGGGGATACCTGCTCTACGGCGTCGCGAACGGCGTGCTGGTCGTCCTCTCCCAATGGACCCTGGCGCGCCGCGATCGTTTCTGGCGGTTCGTCGGCTGTCCGCCTTTTGTCGTCAAGCTCTGCCGCGTTCCCATCACGTTTCTGCTTGTCACGCTCACCCTTCCCTTCGTCCGCGCCGCGAATGTGAGCGAGGCATTTCACGTCTATGGCGGAATCTTCAGTCCGCGGATCGTCGCGAATCTCGTCAATCTCTTCAGAGAGACCCCCGATCCCGCCATGGGCGTGTTTCACCACATCCATTTCGGCGTCGGCTTCCTCATGATCGCCGCCCTTGTCCTCGGCGACGTCATCATGCTCGTGAAGCCGAAATTCGTCCTCAGCCCGCCGATCCTGATGCGCGCGGCGGTCTGCGCGATATGCCTGGTCGCGGTCATGTCCTACGCGATGTCGCCAAGCACGGCGAGACCCTTCGTGTATTTCCAATACTGACCTGCCGAGGCGCCGGCGCCTCGCCGTCTGGCGGTCCTGCCCGGAAGCCCGGAAACGGCTCGGCAACGGCCGCGACGAAGGATAGAGATCGAGCCCGTCTGTTCAATTTCCGCAATTTTCGATAGCATGCGCCTCATCGCGCAGAATTGGATCCCGACCTCGAGGAGAAGAGCCATGTTGATGACGCATGCGGGCAAGGGACCGCGCATCGATCCCTCGGCCTGGATCGCGCCCGATGCGACCGTCTGCGGCGACGTCGTCGTCGGCGCCGGCGCCCGCGTCATGCACGGCGCCCGGTTGATCGGGGAAAGCGGCGGATCGATCACCGTCGGACAGCACTGCATCGTCTTGGAGAACGCGGTGGTGAGGGCCGGTCATCGCCACGACTGCGTCATCGGCGATCATTGCCTCATCGGGCCCAACGCCCACGTCACGGGCGCCGTGCTGGGCGATCAGGTGTTCGTCGCGACCGGCGCGGCGATCTTCCACGGGGCCAATATCGGCGCCGGCGCCGAGGTGCGCATTCACGCCACGGTGCACATAAGAACGCGATTGGAGCCGGGCGCCACCGTGCCCATCGGCTGGGTCGCGGTGGGCGATCCCGCGCGCATCCTGCCGCCCGACCGGCATGACGACATCTGGTCCGTTCAGGCGCCGCTGAATTTTCCGCACTTCGTCTACGGCTTCGAGCGCACGACGCCGTCGCTGATGGTCGAGATCACGCGCCGCCTGTCGCGGGAGCTCGGAGCCCATCTCGGCGACGCGCCGGTTGCCTCTTGATCGAGGCTCCGGCGCCGCGTCGGCCGCGGCTCAGGGCGGACGGGGCTCTTCGCCGGAAACCGCCTGCCGGAAAATCCGCGCGAGGAGGGACAAGACGGCATTCCGCTGCTGCTCGATGAAGAAATGGTCGCCGTCGAAGAGATGGAGCGCGATCGGGCGGCGGCATTCCGATTGCCAGGCGGCGAGGCTCTCGGCGGGAGTGAGGCGATCGCCGCGGCCTCCCAGCACCGTCAACGGCATGTCGAGCGCCTCGCCCGCCGCGTATCTGTAGCTCGCCACCACGTCGAAATCGGCCTTGAGGATCGGGAGAAAGAACCGCAACAACGCGTCGTTCTTCGCCATCTCCTTCGAAACGCCCTCATGCGCCTTGAGCGCGTCAAGGAATTGACCGCCTTCGAGGGCGGCGAGCGCCTTGCTTTTGGGGCTTGGCCAATTCGCCGGCGCCCTGCATCCCGAGACGACGAGATGCCTCAAGGCGGGGCGATCCGCGAGCCTTCGCGCCAGCTCGAAGGCCAGAATCGCTCCGAGACTGTGGCCGAAAAAAATGGCGGGCAGGTCGAGATGCGGCTGGACGGCGTCGACGAGCGCCGAAATCATCCGCGGCATGTCATGGAAGGCGCGGTCTTTCAGGCGGTTTGCGCGGCCGGGGAGCTGCACGGCGCAGAGATCGCAGCCGGCGGGCAGAAACCGGGTCCAGGCGACAAAGGCGGCGGCGTTGCCGCCGGCATAGGGAAAGCAAAACAGCCGCGCCAGCGGCTTGTCGACGTGCTCGCCTAGGAACCAGGGACGATGCTGCATGGGGCGATCCGAAAAGGATGGCGCAGGGAACGCGGAGCTTCGCGCGCAGGGACCGGCGAGGGCTCGCCGCGATCGGCTAGGAAAAAATCCGGTCCTCGTACCTCTCCCGGATCTTTCCCCGGGCGAGCTTGAGGTTCCTGGTCAGCATCTGATTGTCGACGGAAAATTCGCCGACCTCGATCCGCCACTTCTTGATGGGCGCCAATTGACAGACGCCGGCATTCAGCTCGGCGATCTTCTCCGAGATCATCTGCTTCATGCCGGGCTCGATCGCCTTGACCATGAGCAGAAGGCCCAGATGCGGCCGGCCGGTTCCCATCAACACCGCATGGTCGATGTGAGGCACGCCTGAAAACGCCCGCTCGACCAGTTGCGGATGGATTTTGTACCCTCCGGAGGTGACGATGATCTCGTTCTTTCGTCCGTGAAGGAAGAGATACCCCTCTTCATCCCTGTGTCCGATGTCGCCGGTCGCGATCTCGCCGGTGTCGAGATAGATCTGCCGCTCCTCGCCCCGCGCCTCGCCGAGATAGCCCAGCGTCAGGGGGTGCGGGGATCGCAGGATGATTTCTCCGTCTTCGGCAATGTGGACGCTGCCGGGAACGAGCTCCCTGCCGACCGAGCCGATGCGGTTTCCCGAGGGCAGATTGATCGTGATCGGCCCGTACTCGGTCATGCCATAGGCTTCGTAAAGCGGAACGCCCGCCGCCTGGTATCCCTGCAGGATGCTGGGCGCGATCGGCGCCATTCCGGACCACATCATGCGCATGCGGCCGCCGAAATAGTCCTTCAGCCATTCGGCCGGCGTCCGTCGCGGGCCGCCGGCGATCGGCCCGGGTCCGGCGGGAGGCGCGGCCGATATCTGCGCCAGCCGCCAGGCCGTCTCGTAGAATATCGGCGGCGCCAGAAACAAGCTCGGCCCGACGTTCTTCAGCGCCGCCAGGACGTTCTCGGTGTCCGTCAGGCAGATATCGATCCCGAACAGGATGCAGCCATAGGTCAGCAGCTTCTGCTGATAGTTCGAGAGGGGAAGGAATAAAAGAAAAAGATCGTCCGTTTGGGGGCCGAAGGCGCGGAAGAAGGCGTTGGCGTTGTAGACGACGCTGCCGCCGTCGACGCGAATCTGCTTGATCTTTCCCGACGTTCCCGAGGAAAAGACGATGGCGGGGCCGTCATATCCGCCGAGATCCCGCGCTCGGGCGGCAGGCGCCACGCGATAGACCCCGAGATCGAGCAGGTTGCCGACGGCCTCGCAGCTCGACTTGTCGATGGCGTGCTCGTAAGCCTCCGCCGTCATGATCAGGTCGAGATTGTGCTCGCCGATCAGCCGGAGCATGTTGCTCGCGGCGCCTTCGGGCAGGTGAATCGCGGTGCAGCCTATCTGCAACAGCGCCAAATCCATCACGAGCGGCGCATGGCCGTTGGGCGCAATCATCGCGACCTTCGCGGCGGCGGTTATCCCCAGCCGCGCGGCCTCGCGCGCGGTTGCCATGACTTGCTCGCGGAGGTCCGCGAAAGGAATCTCGAGGGAGGATTTTCTGCTGTAGACCAGAACCCGGCGCTCGCGGTGGACCGCCAGGTGATCGAGGATCGTTTCCATAGGTTTATGCGTCATCGGCGGATCGCTCCACGCCGCCGGCGGCGGCCCTTCTCCGGTTCAAAATGCTCTTGATGGTCCCCGACAGGATCCATTGCGTATCCGCGGCGGATATATAGGGTTTGACGTCCGGCGCTATCGAGAACATCTTGATCAGGCCGCGATTGAGCGCCGTTTGCGTGTTGATCGGCCAATCCGTGCCGAAAATCAGCTTGTGGTTGATGCCCCGCGCGAACAACTGGCAGAGCTCGCCGCGCGCGTCCGGGTTTGCCAGGTGCGTTTGGGCGCCGCTGAGATCGAGATAGACGTTGGGCCGATAGCGGCAGAGCTGAACGCATTCCTGCGGATAGCTCACCGCGCCGTGCGCCAGGATGAACGAGACGTTGGCGTATTTCCTGGCGGGCGCGTCGACGAAGATCGGCAACGCCTCCGTGAAGGATAGTCTTGGCGAGGTGGGTCCGATGTGAATGAGGACGGGCAATCGCCGTTCCTGGCAATAGTCGTAATAGGGCTCCAGCAGCGCGTCGTCCGGCCGGTATCCGCAGGGCGGGTAGAGCTTCAATCCGGCGAAGCCGTATTCCTCGATCCCCTTCACGAAAAGCCTGAAGCCGTCCGCTCCCCATCGCGGATCGACCCCGGCGAAAACTTCGAATCTGCCGTCGCTCCGGTCGCGGATCAGCTTGTGCTGCCAAAACATCTCCGCGATGGAGAGGGCATCGCCTTTGCACCGGAAGGCGTAGGTGAAGTCGGGAAGGAGCACGACCGCGCGGGCGATGCCGAGCCGGTCCATTTCGAGGAGCTGGTTCCGGCCTTCGTGGTCCTGATAATACGCCAGCAGGCGATCGAGAATTCGCGACCGCGGCACCTCGACGGAGGTCAGCCGCATTTGCTCCATCATGTTGTCGACGACGCCCTCGACGAAGTCGGGCGGAATGAAGCGCGTGGAGGCGATGTGGGTGTGCCCGTCTATTATTTCCAAGTTACCGCCCTTTCCGGATGCGCCGAAGGCCGCGCGCGGCGCGGCGATCCCGGCCGAAGCCGCGCCAAAATCCTCCGGCCGGCGCGGCGGCGCAGTCTTGCCGACGATGAGGGACTCCGCGGCTCCGCCCGATGTCCCGCCTTCTTGCTCGGCGTTCGGGCGGGAGCCGCGGCTCCGGCTGTCCAGGGCCGGCGGATCTTACGTCCCGACGGACTTCACGCCGTCGGGGCCCCGACGCCCGGACACGAAAAACACGGCGAGTCCTCCCCATCCGTCGGCCGCGGCGATGTTGCGCTGCACCGCCTCGAATTCCTGTTTCGCCGTTTCTAATTCGCTGTCCGGCACGACCTCGAGCTTGTAGCCGAAGACGAGGTCGCAGAACGCCTCTTTTCCGATCAGATCGGTCGACACCAGGAGGGCCGAGCTGCGGATGTCGCGATAGCCCGCGCGTTCGAGATAATGGACAAGCTTGGTCCCGACCTTCCGGTCGCCGCCTCTGGCGCTCTGCCCCCTGCCGGCGCGATCGATGAGCGATCGGAATTCGGGCGGCTCGGGCGTGACGCTGAGCCATTGATCGTCGATATCGCAGATGCAGAGCCTGCCCGTCTCCTCGAGGCAGCGCCGGATGTTGGCGAGCGCGAGCAGCGGCTCGGAAAGGTGCTGAAACAGGAAGCGGGAATAAATGAAATTGTACTTTCCCGTGTATCGCAAGCGCTCGTCGTAGACGTTGCAGTTTCGCGCCTCGGCCTGGGGAATGGAATTGTCCGTCAGGCGGCGCCAGGTTTCCGCCAGGCTGATCTCGTTGCAGTCTATGGCCATCAACATCCGCGGCGATGTCCGCTGCGCCATCTCCACCGAGATGATTCCCGGGCCGCAGCCCAAATCCATGACCTTCATGCCCGACGCCAGGCCGGCGCCATAGAGATGCTGCATCTCGAGATCGACGGCGATGGACGCCTGTCTCCGCAGCCGCCGGAGCGAATCCTCGTTGTCGCGAAACGAACCGGTTCTGTACGATTGATCGACTTTCATGTGCGCCCGCTCCCTCTGCTTATTTGGCTCGAGACATCGGTTCGACGCGGCGACCGCTCGCCCGACGAGCCAAAAGGCTACCTCACTATATCGGTGTTTTATAAATCAGTCTACACCTTTTAGGGCGTCGCGCCGCGAATGCGGGTTCCGCCGCGCCGCTTTTCAGCCTCGCGCCTGCAAGTGCGAGGCGCTCGAGGTCAATCCCGGTCCATCACCTTCTGCAGCCAGACGATGTCCGAATATTTTCCGTATTGATAGGCGATTGCAGGTATCCTCACCTTCTCCTCGAAGCCGCAGGACGCCGCGCCTCGGATGCTTTGAATGTTCTCGCCGAGGATGATGGCGACGAGCGAGTGGAAGTCGGCAGCCTTCGCCCGGCTCATCAGCGCCCGCAGGATGCGGACGCCGTGCCCTCGCGAGCGGCTTTCCCTGGCGATGTAAACCGCCACCTCTCCCGCCGAGCGGTCATAGGGCCGCGCGGAGAAACGCTTGACGGCGCCCCAGCCCTCGACCTCGCCGGCCTCCGACTCATAGACCAGGATGAAGTATCGGGGATCGTCGCCGAAATATATCGAGGCGAACTTGTCGCTGCTCGTCTGCAATTCGTCGCAATTGGCGTGCACGCGGTCGATGATCGCCTGGTTGTAGATCTCGATGACGCGATCAAGATCGCTCAAGACGGCCGGCCGGATCATCTATCTCAGCTTCCTCGTGAAGACGACGAGCGCGCTGCCGTCGGCGATCTCCAGCATGCCGCTCGTCTGGAAGTCTCTCTCTTCATGCCAGCGATGATCCTCGCGCGTGGCCGCGCGGACCATGCTCACGATCGTGTGCATGCCGAGAGCCGTCGATTTGGCGAGGCAGGCTCCGAAGAGCGCAGCCGCTTTTTCGCGGGCGGGATCGGCGCCGGGATCCATGACGAATTGCGCGACGCCGGAATATCCGACCCGTTCATGGTATCTGAAACAACACGCCCAGCCCGCCATGGGGCCGCCGCTCTCCAGCAGGATCGTCAGGGTTTCATCCTTGATGCCGTCGTCCGAGGCGAGAAAATTTTCCAGCGAGCCGAATCGCGGCTCCAAGATCGAGCGGCAGAGCTCTCCCCCATCCGAAAAGGCGCGGATGGCCGCGAAATCCTCGGCGGTCGCGGTTCGAGCGGAATGGCGGCCGGCCGTCATGCGTCGCGCATGCGGGGTCGTGCCCGGGTCGCGGAGGCGGCTCCCGCCGGCCGGCGCCATAGGCGGTCCCTAGGATACGCCGTCGGCCGCGGCGGGCACGCCTTCGTAGTGCTGGCCGAAATTGCGGCTTTTTACGATCTGCCTGGGCGTATCGGGCCACCAGGCGCCGCAATCGGACGAGACGATCGCCGCCCGCTCCGCCGCCGGGTCGAAGACCTCCATGTTTTCAATCGGCGGAAAATAGAAATGCAGCGTTACCAGGACGTCTTCCGTCGGGTTCCCGGTGTGATGGACCATGTATTTGGGCGCGTAGAAAACATCGCCCTCGTCGACCTCCTGGTGACTTACGGCGTGGGGAGGCTCGCTGCCGGTCTTGTAGCAGACGTGCGATGCCGTTCCCCTCAGGACCTTGGCCCAGCCTTCGGACAATCCGTGATCGTGCGGCAAGCTCTGCTTGTTGCGGGCCCAGTTCATCAGAATGACTTCCATCGTCTCATCCTGGTAGAGCAGCATGCGTCCATACGGAAAATCGCCGGGGGGAGGGAGAAGCTTTTCCAGGCCGACGACGTCGAGGTCGACCGCCCGGATTCGGCGCGCGACTTGATGCTTGTCCTGTCGGTAAAGGCGTTGGATGTCTCTTATCGAGTCCAACAATCCCTCAACGATCGCGTTCATCTCAGACCTCCCTGAATAGTTGAGTTTTTGCCAATGACAAGACGCCCTGTGCCCGCGGTCCGACGCTTCGCTATCCGGGAACGCTCAACCCGTCCCGCCGCGCTGCTGCCGCGTTAGGCAATGAGACCGGCGATTTTGTTGACGGTGATGCCCTCCGAGAGGTCGTCGAGCGCGATTTCCTTCCCCGTCTGCTGCTGCACAAGCTCGATCATGGCGAGCAGCAGCATCGAATTGCCGCCGATGTCGAAGAATTCGGCGTCGCGCCCGATGTCCTGCGCTTGCAATATCTGCTCCCAGATGGCGGCGACGGTATCGGCCGCCGCCGTGGCGGCGATCATCGGAGCGGCTCTTTCCAGATCCATAACGACGCTTTCCATGGCCTGCCTTTGCGATAGGAGTGGGTTCCGTATTAAGGCATCAACTCGACGGCGCGCCTTGCGCCCGATCCTTTTCGACGTCCGACGCGCAACGGAAGGAGCGGACGCCGGGCTCGCCCACGCGCTCCAGAAGCACGCTTGCCCTCAGGTTCGGCGCGTCGACCGAGAACATGAAGCGCTCCCCCTCGGGAACCTGCGCCTGCCTTTCATATTCGATCAGGTTGATGAAGACGTCCGCGGAAAAGCAGTGGCCGTAGCGCGGTATGTTTTCGAGAAAGAGCTGGTCGCGCGAGAAGCCGAGCTTCTTCTCCTTGACCAGGGTGATGGACTTGAAGACGTTGCTGCAAAACACCTTCTTTATCTCGTTCGGCTTGACCGAGGATTTTTCGATGATCTCGTTGAAGACGCGCAGATAGAGCGGCGAATCGTCCTTGCCGCGGTTGGTGAAGATGGGATTGTCGCTGGTGCGGAACACGTCCGACACGACGCGGTATCCCGCCACCGGCCGGTTCGTGACGATGCAACTCGCGGCGGCATCGCTGAGAAGGGCGAAATTGTTCATTCGAATGGTCTCGTCGTAGACCTTGTCCGCGGTTATGACGAGAATGTTGTTGTAGGCGCCGCTTTCGACCATCTTGCACGCCATCGTGATGGCGCTGAGGAAGCTGGCGCAGTTGTTCAGGGTTATGCCCACGGGAAAGGCGTTCGATGCGCCGAGCTCGCTGATGACGTGGGCGTTGTATTTTATGTGCTCGATCTCGTCTCCCGGAAAGCAGGTCGAGCAGAAGTAGACGAAGTCGATCTCCTTGGCCGAGATCGCGCTGTCCGCCATCGTCCTGGCCGCGGAAGCGAGCCCGAGATCGAAGATGTCGCCTGCCGTTTTGCGGTAATTGCCCCAGCCGAACAGCCCCGGCAAATTCGGATAGTTGTTGGCCTTCAGCACGTCGTCGAAATTGACCACCTCGCTGTAGGGCCGCTCCGACTCGCCGAAGGCGCATTCGATCGCCTCGATGACCGCAACCATCGCCGAAGGCTCCCCGACGCCGCTCAGGCGGGAATGAACGGCTGGCCGTGCATGTTCTTGTCGCGGATGCGGTTGTGGGTGTATTTGTTTTCGCCCGCGACGAGGACGGCTCCGTAATTCTCGAGGCTGACTTCTCCGCCGAACTCCGTCAGCACGTCGGTGCCCGGGTGGATGAACACCTCGGGCGGAACGTATCTCGCCGAGAAGCCGAGGCGCATTTCGTTCGTCCGGCCCAGATGCGGCAGCGACGAATGCAGGACCGTCGACCAGAAGATGACGCATTCGCCCCGCTTCATCTCGAAGTACACCGCTTTGTCCTCGTCCGGCGCCCAATTCGGGTCGATCTGCAAATCCCTGTAGTCGTAGCCCCAGAGGCCGCGGTGGATGCCGTTCTTGAGCAGGTTGCTGTTTTTCTCCGGATTGTAAACGAGCCGCTTGGTTTCATCGTAGAACATCATGTTGTGTGTGCCCGGAACGATGGCCATGCACGCCGTGTCCTTCATCGCGTCGGTGAAGGCGCACCAGGCGGTTATCGTCCCGCGACGGTCCGAATTGTCGGGCCAGATGATGTGCTCTCGGCCGGCGACGCCGGCGAAGGTGTCGGCCTGGTGCCAGTCGGTCCCGGCGTCGCCGGGATATTTCGAGAAGAATTCGGTCCGCCAGCACAGCAGGTTGGGTCCCATCAGGCTGCGGATGCGATGCACGATCTTGGGATTGCAGATGTGGTTGCCGAGAAACGGAATGTCGAGATGCCGGTCGTAATTGGCGAGATTGTTGTTGCCCGCATTCGAGAAGGCATTGTCGGTGTAGACGGCGTGCTTTCGGTTCAGCACCTGGAGCCTCAGCTTCTTCCAGTGCTCCAGCATCTCCTCCGGCTCATAGACCTTGAACGGTTTCAAATAGCCGTTCTTGAAGAAGAAATCGATCTCTTCGTCGCTCAGGCTGTAGTCCTCTTTCACGTCAGCGCTCATGAGGCCTCTCCCTCAAAACTCCGACGCCACGCTGCCTCGGCGGCACGCATGTTCCAAAGCGTCGGCGACGGGTGCTGAGTCGAACGCGCGCCTGGCGGCGCGGCGTCGTCTCGCAAGCCCTTATATGGTATTTATATTTCTAACTCTACCACACAGGGTTTGCAAGCTGTTTTTGAAATTTATTTTCTTGTTCAATCATAAAGGGAGAGTGCGTCGGCAAGCCGTGCGTCGAAGACTGCGCCGGCGACAGGACGCGCCGACGGCTCGCGACGCATCGCGGCGGCGCTTAAGCGTCGATGAAAATGTTCCCGGCGCCGAGAACCGGTGGCTCGCCGCTTGCGGGCGAATGGAAGGGGATGGCGGCTAGCGTCCGGCGCCTGCATCGGCCGCGGCCGGGCTGCCGACCTGCGGTCCCATGCTCTGGCGGTGATGCGCCACGCTGAAGAGGTGGCTATAGAGATTGGCGATCCACTGCTTGCCTTCGATGGTGTTGTCGAGATAGTGCAAGGCGGGACCGAGATAGGGCTCGACCTTGCTCCAGAAGAATTTCGGATAGCACTCGCAGAGATCGGCCGGGCTGCTGTAGCCGAACTTGGCGTTCTGGCCGGTCTCGGCGAACTCGTAATAGAGCGCGTTGAGCTTGCTGGGATAAAGGGGATCGGCGAGCTGGCCGATGAGATCGGCGGCGCGCAACAGCCCGGCCTCGGTGTCGGTCTCGGCGTAGTCGTCGTCGTCGGGGACGGGAAAGCGGGTGAGCTCGATCGCCCGCGCGATGCGCTCGGCATCCACCTGCGGCACGTCCTTGAAGCGCTCGCGCACCGCGATCTTGGAGCGGTCGACGTGATAGGGCATCAGGAACGCGTCCGAGGCGCCGCGCGGCGGCGTCACCATGTGCCCGGCCTCGTCGATGACGAAGCGGTCCGCGGTGTCGGCCGAGCAGACGCCGCGGACATAGCCCAGGTCATGCGCCAGCGCCGCGATCATGAAATGATACCAGTCCTCCGGCGAGACCGATTTCTCCAGCCGCAGGCCGCGCAGGATGTCCTGCGCCACTTGCGCCACCATCATAGTGTGGTGCGCGTCGTGGAACAGCGCGTCACTGGCGGCGATGCGCTCGATGACCAGCTTCGCCGCCTCTTGCAGGCTGGTGGCGAAGTGCGGCGCGCGGTCGCCGAAAACCTGCCGATAGGCGTCGACGAGGTTTCGACCGAGCGCATCCGCCAGGAGTGTCGTCGGATTCAGCACGGCTGTCTCCCGCAGTGCGAAATGACCGCCTGCCGCCTCGATCGGACGGCACTCCCCGGGCCGGCCGCAAAGCTGACGGACGTGTGACTCTAAATTCGAGCCAATTTCGCATTCCGTCAAGGTGGCAGACGACAAGAAGGTTTCACGCCGCGATAGGCACGCCGCGACTCGGCGGGTCCGGGCCGATGCCTCGCCCGTGCTAGGATGGCCTTCGAGTCCTGCCGAGCGGAGGCTCCGCCATGAGCACGCCAACCCAGAGTCTGCGCCTGAAATCGCTGCGGTCGCGCGTGAGCGAGGCGGAATGGCAGGCGCGGGTCGATCTCGCCGCCGGGTTCCGGCTCTGCGACCTCTACGGCATGTCCGATATGATCTACACGCATCTCTCGGCGCGGGTGCCCGACGCGCCCGGCCATTTCCTGCTCAACCCCCACGGGCTGCTGTTCGACGAGGTCACGGCGTCCTCGCTGCTGAAGGTCGATCTCGACGGCACGGTGCTCTACCAGCCCGAAGGTCCCTATGGGCTGCACCAGGCGGGCTATGTCATCCACAGCGCGCTCTACCGCGCCCGGCCCGATATCGCTGCGGCGATGCATACGCATACCATCGCCGGCATGGCGGTCTCGGCGCTCAAATGCGGGCTGCTGCCGCTGACGCAGACCGCGACGCGCTTCTGCTCGCGCCTTGCCTATCACGATTTCAACGGCCCCGAGCGAGACCCCCGCGAGCGCGACGCGCTTGCCCGCGACCTCGGCGCGCGGAACTACATGATCCTGCGCAATCACGGGCTGCTCACCGTCGGCCGGACCGTCGCCGAGGCCTTCACCGCCATGTACGGGCTCGAGCGCTCCTGTCAGGCGCAGGTCGCGGCCATGGCCTGCAACACCGCGCTCAACGAGATGCCCGAGGCCGTCGTGGAGAAGTCGATCGGGATGTACGACCCGTCGGTGATCCGCCGCTATGGGCTCTTGGAATGGCCGGGGCTGCTGCGCAAGCTCGACCGGCGCGATCCCTCCTTCCGCGATTGACTTATTTTCCCGCGGCCGATCCGGCGCGCCAGGTCGAGGGAACGACGTCCTTGACCGTGTCGGCGCGCTTGGCGAGCCAATAGCTGTAGGGCGGCGGCATCAACTCGAAGCGCCGGTCGACGCCGAGCTTCTGCGCCGCGTCCATCGGCCAGTTCGGGTTGTAGAGGATCTCGCGCGCCAGCGCGATGAGATCGGCCTGGCCGCGCTGCAGGATCTGCTCGGCCTGATCGGCATGGATGATGAGGCCGACCGCCATGGTCATGATCTCCGCTTCGCGCCGCAGCCGCTCGGCATAGGGCACCTGATAGCCGTAGCTCACCGGCCCCGCGCTCACCACCGGGCGGCCGAGCATGCCGCCGGAGCTGCAATCGATGACGTCGACGCCCTTGGGCTTGACCAGGCGGGCGAGCCGCACGCTCTCGGCCGGGCCCCAGCCGGCATCGTCCTCGACCGAAAGCCGCAAGAAGAGCGGCTTCTGCTCTGGCCAATGGGCGCGCACCGCCTCCACCACCTCGACGGCAAAGCGCATGCGGTTCGCCTCCGAGCCGCCATAGGCGTCGTTCCGCCGGTTGGCGAAGGGCGACAGGAACTGGTGGATGAGATAGCCATGGGCGCCGTGCAGCTCGAGCGCCTCGAAACCCGCCGCATCGGCGCGCCGCGCCGCCTCGCCCCAGGCTTCCGCCACCGCCGCCACCTCGCCGGTGGCAAGCGCGCGCGGCGGCGGCTCGCCCTCGCCGGCCGACAGCGCGCTCGGGCCGATGATCTCCCAGCTCTCCCAATCCTCGATCTCGGGCGAGGGCCGGAGCGGCCGGCCGCCCTCCCAGGGGCGCTCCAGGCGCGCGCGGCGGCCGGCATGGCCGAGCTGGATACCCGGCACCGCGCCGTGGGCGCGGATGAAATCGGCGATCTCGCGAAAGGGCGCGATGAAGGCGTCGTCCCACAGGCCGAGGTCGCCGATGGTGCCGCAGCCGCGGCGCTCGACCTTGGTCGATTCGAGGAACACCAGCCCGGCGCCGCCGGCGGCAAAGCGCCCGGCATTCATCAAATGCCAGGCGGTGGGAAAGCCGCGCACGCCGGAATATTGGTGCATCGGCGCCACCACCACCCGGTTCTTGAGGCGAATGTCGCGCAACGCCAGCGGCGAGAACAGGATCGGTCCGCCCATCATGCTCCTCCCCGTTCATCACTACAGCGCCGCGCCGCAATGGTACAGTGGCGCGGCAAAAAGCGCAGGGAGGAGCGTCCATGACCACGGTCACCATCGGCGCGGCAAGCCTCACCCGGATCGAAGAGCTGTACGAGGCGCATTGGGACGCCGCGGCCTTTTTCCCGGACTGGCGGCCGCGGCTCGTCGAGGAGCATCTCGGCTGGATGGCGCCCGACCATTACGATCCCGCCGGCGACAGCCTCAAGCTCAGCATCCATAGCTGGCTCATCCGGCTCGGCGGCCGCGCCGTGCTGATCGATACCTGCGTCGGCAATCACAAGCCGCGGCCGACGCGGCCGAAATGGCATCTGATGGAATCGGGATATCTGCGGCGCTTGGCCGAGGCGGGGGTCCGGCCGGAAGAGATCGATCTCGTGATGTGCACGCATCTCCACGCCGATCACGTCGGCTGGAACACCCGGCTCGACAACGGCCGCTGGGTCCCGACCTTTCCCAACGCGCGCTACGTCTTCAGCAAGGCCGATTACGACCACTACCTCGCGCTCGACCGCGATCCCGCGAAAGGTCCGGCCAATCACGGCTCGTTCCGCGACAGCGTCCTGCCGGTGGTCGAGGCGGGGCTCGCCGAGATGGTGACCGGGGCGCAGGCCATCGACGAGCATCTGTCGCTGACGCCCGCGCCCGGCCATACGCCGGGCACGGTGGTGGTGACGCTCGCCTCCAAGGGCGACAGCGCGCTGTTCTGCGGCGACGTGCTGCATCACGCGATCCAGGTTTACCATCCGCACTGGAACAGCTTCGTCTGCGCCGATGCCGAGGCGGCGCGGCGGAGCCGGCGCCAGGTGCTGGAGCGGTGCAGCGACTCGGGCGCGCGGCTGCTGCCGACGCATTTCGGCGCGCCTTTCACCTGCCATATCGAGGCCCGCGGCGACGGCTTCGTGCCGCGCTTCGCGTGACGGCGATGGGCGGCGCGTCATGAGGGCCGTATGGTACGACCGGCAAGGGCCGGCGGCCGAGGTGCTCCAGCTTGGCGAGCTGCCGACGCCCGAAGCCGGGCCCGGCGAGGTGCGGGTGCGGCTTTGCGCCTCGGGCGTCAACCCGGCCGATTGCAACCGCCGCGCCGGACGCGGCTTCGCGCAGGACTTCCCCCGCGTCATCCCGAACAGCGACGGCGCCGGGGTGGTCGATGCGGTGGGCGACGGCGTCGATCCCGTCTGGCTCGGCAAGCGCGTCTGGCTCTATAACGGCCAGCGCGGCCGCGCCTTCGGCACCGCCGCGCAATGGATCGCGCTCGCCGCGGAGCTGGTGACGGAACTGCCGGCGGATGTCGATTTCGCCGCCGGCGCCACGCTGGGCATTCCCTGCATGACGGCCCATCGCTGCGTCTTTCTCGCGGCGCCGGTGCAAGGGCGCACCATCCTGGTCACCGGCGGCGCCGGGGCGGTCGGGCATTACGCCATCCAGCTTGCGCGCTGGGCGCGCGCGCGCGTCATCGCCACGGTGAGCAGCGAGGAGAAGGCGGAGCACGCTCGCGCGGCCGGCTCCGAGCACGTCGTCAATTACAAGACCGAGGACGTGGCGGCGCGGGTGCTGGATCTCACCGGCGGCGTCGGCGTCGATCACGTGGTCGAGGTCGAGTTCGGCGGCAACCTCGCGGCGATGCTGCGCCTGGTGCGCAACAACGGCAGCATCGCCGCCTATGCCTCGACTGGCGAGCGCAATCCCGCCGTGCCGTTCTACGAGCTGATGCGGCGCAATCTGTCGCTCCATGCGGTGATGCTGCCGACCTCGCCGTTCGAGGCGCGGCGGCGCGCGCAGGCCGACATTTCGCGCTGGCTTGCCGCCGGCCCGCGGCTGCTGACCGTTGCCGCGCGCTTTACGCTGGAGGAGACGACGCGCGCCCATGAGGCGGTCGAGCGCGGCGGCAAGCGCGGCACGGTGGTGGTCGAGATCGCGCCCTGACCGCCGCTGTCGTGCGCCGGCGGCTCAGCCTTGCCGCTGCGCCCGGTACCAGTCGAGGATCTGCTCGCCGGTCCAGAACAGGACGTCGTCGTGGCGCCGGATCTCCTCGAGCGCCTCGCGGAAATATTTGAGCCGGTGCGGCGCGCCCATGATGTAGGGATGGGCGGAGAGCGCCATGATCCGCACCGCCTTGGCGGAGTCCGCGTAAAGCTGCTCGAACTGGTCCTTGGCGCGCCGGTGATACTCGGCCGCCGCATGATGCTGGATCAGCATCATCGCCACGTCGTTGCACTCCTGCGTGTAGGGAAGGCCGACGATCGGCCCGGCGCGCGTCTTCAGCGTCACCGGCTGGTCGTCGAGCACCCAGTCGCCGACATACTCATAGCCCTCCTCGGCGAGAATGTCCGGGGTCTCCCAGGTCTCGGTGAGGCCGGGACCGAGCCAGCCGCGCGGCCGCTTGCCGGTGAAGGCGACGATCGCCGCGGTGGTCCTGCGGATCGCCTCGCGCTCGTCCTCGACCTTCTGCATGCTTTTCTGGATGAAGCCGTGGCCGAGGAACTCCCACTGGCGCTCGCGGGCGGCTTCGGCGATGGCGGCATAGCTTTCGAGGCAGGAGCCGTTGAGGCAGAGCACCGCCTTGATGTCGAGCCGGTCCAGCACCTCGAGCATGCGCCAGAAGCCGACGCGGTTGCCGTATTCGTGCCAGGCCCAGTTCGGGATGTCCGGCATCGGCGCGCCGCCGGCGGGCGGCGTCAGCACGGTGCGCGGCATCGGCTGGTTGATGTCCCAGTCCTCGACATTGATGATGACCCAGCACGCCATCCGCGCGCCTCCCGGCAAGGCGAGCTTCGGCCGGTCGACGATCGGCGAATAGGAGAGGCGATCCCTGGGCTGCATGGGAGGGGCTCCGCGCGAGGCTGAAACGGCCAGCATGGCGCAGCGCCGGCGCCCCTGGCAATCGCGCCGCCGCCGCGGAAGGGGAAAATAGGCTGGCGTTTCAGGGCAATGGCATCGAGAGCCCGCAACCGCGATCGCTGCCCGGCGGGCCGGCGCGCGGCCGGGGAAGCGCTTGCCGGCGGCTTCGGGCTTCTTTTTCGTTCATCGGCGTGACAGGATAGCGGCACGCCGCCTTGACTTGATCGGCCGATAAAGCCGGCAGACGGGGCACCGTCCGCGCCGCCGCGGCGACGGAGCGGCAGAGGGAGGACCAGGCATGAACACACCGCGCATATCGGGTCGCGCGACGCTGCTCTCGGCGGCGGCGCTGGCGCTTTGCCTTTCGGCATCGGGCGCGAGCCAGGCGGCCGAGCCGATCACCATCGGCTTCGGCATGGCGCTGTCCGGCGGCCTCGCCCCGATCGGCAAGTCGGCGCTGCTGGCGATGCAGATCTGGGAGACCGACATCAACGCCAAGGGCGGGCTGCTGGGCCGGCCGGTGAAGCTCATCTATTACGACGATCAGAGCAACCCTTCGACGGTGCCGAGCCTTTATTCCAAGCTGATCGACGTCGACAAGGCCGATATCGTCGTCTCCGGCTACGCCACCAACATGGTGGCCCCGGCCATGCCGGTGGTGATCCAGCACGACCGGCTGTTCCTCGGCCTCTTCGGCCTCGCCGTCAACTCGGAATTCCATTATCCCAAATATTTCTCGATGCTGCCGACGGGGCCCGAGCCCAAGCGCGCCTTCGCGCAGGGCTTCTTCGACGTGGTCATGAAGGCCGATCCGAAGCCGCAGACCATCGCCATCGTCGCCGCCGACGCCGAATTCGCCAGGAACGCCTCCGACGGCGGTCGCGCCATCGCGCAGTCGCTGGGGCTCAAGATCGTCTATGACAAGACCTACCCGCCGACGACGACCGACTACACGCCGATCGTCCGCGCCATTCAGGCGGCCGATCCGGAGGTGGTCTTCATCGCGTCATATCCGCCGGACTCCGTCGGCATGGCGCGCGCCATCAACGAGGTCGGCCTCAAGGCGCGCTATATCGGCGGCGCCATGGTCGGGTTTCAGAGCACGCCCATCAAGCTGCAGCTCGGGGCGATCCTCGACGGTTTCCTCGATTACGATTTCTGGATCCCGGCGCCCACCATGGAATTCGCCGGCATCACCGACTTCTTGAAGAAATATCAGGCAAAGGCGCCGGCCGAGGGCGTCGATCCGCTCGGCTGGTATCTGCCGCCCTTCGCCTATGCCAATCTCGAAGTGCTCGCCGGGGCGATCGAGGGCGCCAAGAGCCTCGACCAGGACAAGCTCGCCGACTACATCCGCAGCCACGGCTTCAAGACCATCGTCGGCGATATCTCCTACGGCCGCGACGGCGAGTGGTCGAAGCCGCGGGTGCTGGAGGTGCAGTTCCGCGGCCTCAAGGCGAGCGATCTCGAATCGATCCGCGACACCAAGACCGAAGTGATCGTCGAGCCGCCGGAGTACCGGACGGGGCAGGCGGTCCCCTTCGCCGAAGCGAGGAAGTAGCGCCGGCGGCGCGGGCGCGGCTCAGCCGATCCGGACGAGCGCGCCGCCATCCACCGGCAAGGCCACGCCGGTGATGAAGGAGGCCTCGTCCGAGGCGAGGAAGAGCGCGGCATTGGCCACGTCCCAGGCGGTGCCCATGCGGTTGCGCAGCGGCACCCTGGCGTCGCGCTCGGCCGCCACCTCGGCGCGCGGGCGGCCGCTGGCGCGGGCGCGGGTGTCGACCGCCATCGGCGTGTCCATCAGCCCCGGCAGGATGACGTTGGCGCGGATGCCGAAGCCTGCGTTCTGGATCGCGATCTGCTGGGTATAGGCGATCATCCCCGCCTTGGTCGCCTTGTAGGCGACGAAGGGGTAGGTCTCCCAGGCGGCGACCGAGGAGATGTTGATGATCGCGCCCGAGCGCTGGCGGCGCATCAGCGGCAGCACGTGCTTGCACGCCATGATCGTGCCGCGGAGGTTGATGGCGGCGATGCGGTCGAAGGCTTCCTCGGTGATCTCCAGCGGCGAGGCGTCGCCGCCGGCGATGCTGACGCCGACGTTGTTGTGCAGGATGTCGACGCGGCCCCAGCGCTGCTCGGCGGCGGCGACCGCCGCCTTCAGCGTCTCTTCCCGGGTGACATCGGCTTCGAAGGCGACGCACTCGCCGCCCTCCTGCCGCGCCATCGCCGCGGTTTCCTCGGCCGAAGCGAGGTTGCGATCGACGGCGAGCAGGCGCGCGCCTTCGCGGGCAAAGCGCAGCGCGGTGGCGCGGCCGTTGCCCATGCCTTCGCCGGGGCCCTGGCCGGCGCCGACGATGATCGCGATCTTTCCCTCAAGGCGCATGTCGCTCCTCGCGCGCTGAAATCAGAGCCGAGCATGACGGTCTTAGCCGATCGCGCCGATCGAGGCGAGGCCGGCGGCGTCGGCCGCCGGCGCACGCCGGGCGGGGAAATCCGAAGGCCGCGCCGGCCGCCGCGCCGGCGCGGTCCTTCGGGGACGGTCAGATCCGTCTCAGGACCGCTTGCCCAAGGGGCAGCCGCCGGCTTCCAGCGATTCGAAAGCCTGGTCGCCGGGGATGGCGTCGAGCACCTTGTAATAATCCCACGGCATCTTCGACTCTGCCGGCGACTTGACCTTGATGAGATACATGTCGTGGAGCAGGCGCCCGTCGAGGCGGATGCGGCCGTTGGTGACATAGAAGTCGTTGACGGGAAGCTCGCGCATCTTCGCCATCACGCGGTCCGTATCGTCGGTGCCGGCGGCCTCGATGGCGTGAAGGTAGTGGCGGATGCCGGAATAGACGCTGGCCTGCAGCATGGACGGCATCGCCTTCTGCCGCTCGAAGAAGCGCTGGGCGAAGGCGCGGGTCTCCGGCGTGCGGTCCCAATAGAACGAGGTGAGGAAGGTCAGCCCCTGCGCCGCCTCGAGGCCGATGCTGTGCACGTCGTTGATGAAGACGAGCAGCGGGACCACGGTCTGGCCTTCGCCGACGCCGAGTTGGCGCGCCTGCTTGACGGTGTTGACCATGTCATGGCCGGCATTGGCCAGCCCGATCACCTTGGCGCCCGAGGCTTTTGCCTGCGCCAGGTACGAGCTGTAATCGGTGGTGCCGAGCGGATGAAGGACCCGGCCGACGACGTGGCCGCCGGCGGCCTGCACCGCGCGGGTCGCATCCGCCTCCAGCGAATAGCCGAAGGCATAGTCGACGGTGAGGAAGAACCAGCTATCGCCGCCCTTGAGCGTCACCGCGCGCGCCAGGCCAGTGGTGAGCGCGTAGCTGCTATAGGTCCAGGAGATCGCCGTGGGCGCGCAGGCCTTGCCGGTGAAATCCGACGCGGCCACCGCGGTGGCGATGATGATGCGATTGCTCTCCCGGGCGACCTGCTCGACCGCCAGCCCCACGCCGGAATTGGCGAAGTCGATGGCCATGTCGACCTTGTCGACGTTGAACCAATGCCGGGCGATGGCGGCGCCGAGCTCCGCCTTGTTCTCGTGATCGGCGACGACGATATCGATCGGCTTGCCGAGCACGGTGCCGCCGGCGTCCTCGACGGCCATCTTCGCCGCCACCACCGAGCCGGGCCCGGCAATGTCGGAGTAGACGCTGTGCTGGTCGTTGAGCACGCCAATCCTGACGACGTCGTCGGAGATCTGCGCCAGTGCCGCCGGCGAAAATCCCATCGCCAGCAGGACGGCAAACGCAAACGCGACGTTTTTCACCCGGAGCATCCCGTTTCCTCCTTTGCTTCCGGCCAGGCGCTCGCGTGTTGCCCGAGGAGATTCCTCGACATTAAGGAGAACCCGGCATGTAAGACTCAAGACGGCGTTGCGGCTTCGGCGACGCAGAAAGTGGGAAAACCATTGTTGATGATCCATCCGGCCGCAACCGCCGTCATAGGTTGGAGAGAGCACTGCGCCGCGGTTCCCGCGCGGACTCTTTTTGATTGCATAGTCACGCAATACCCTCTCATAAGATGTTTTGTCAATTCGGATCCCTGTGCCACCCTGTTTAGTCTCTCTATATATAGATTTTCTTGTTTTGATAGAACATGGCCACGATCGCGACGGCCTGTCAAGCGCCTTTTCGGCTGACCGGTTCGGGACATTGCCAAGGCAAGAGACCGCAGGAGAGATCAGGATAGAGGTCCGAGGGACTTGAACGAAGCCCTCATGGCGCCGCCGATGGCGGGCCGGACCTGTACGTCGTCGCGCGCCGCTTCAGGGTCGCTTGACCAAGGGGCAGCCGCCGGCTTCCAGCGATTGAAAAGCCTGGTCGGCGGGGATGGTGTCGAGCATCTCGTAATAGTCCCAAGGCGTCTTCGAGTCCGCCGGCGACTTCACCCGCGCGAGATACATGTCGTGGAGCAGGCGCCCGTCGAGGCGGATGCGGCCGTCGGTGGCATAGAAGTCGTTGACCGGAAGCTCGCGCATCTTCGCCATCACGCTTTTTGCTTCATCGGTGCCGGCGGCGTCGATGGCGCGCAGGTAATGGCGGATGGCGGAATAGACGCTGGCTTGCGCCATGGTCGGCATTGCCTTGTGCCGCTCGAAGAAGCGCTTCGCAAAGGCGCGGCTTTCCGGCGTGCGGTCCCAATAGAACGCCGTGACGAGGGTGAGGCCCTGCGCCGCCGCGAGGCCGATGCTGTGCACGTCGGTGATGAAGACGAGCAGCGAGACCAGGGTCTGGCCGCCTTGCGGCAGGCCGAACTCGTTCGCCTGTTTGGTGGCGTTGATCATGTCGCCGCCGGCATTGGCCAGCGCCACCACCTTGGCGCCCGAGGCTTTCGCTTGCAGCAGGTAGGAGCTGAAATCGGCGGTGTTGAGCGGATGACGGACGCCGCCCAGCACCTTGCCGCCGGCGGCGAGCACCGCGCGCGTCGCATCCCTCTCGAGCGAATGGCCGAAGGCGTAATCGACGGTGACGAAGAACCAGGTGTCGAGGCCCTTGCGCGTCGCCGCGCGCGCCAGGCTGGTGGTGAGCGCATAGCTGTCATAGGTCCAGGAAACCGCCGTGGGCGAGCAGGCCTTGCCGGTGAAATCCGCGGCGGCGACCGCGGTGGCGATGGCGATGCGATTGTGCTCCTTGGCGATCTGCTCCACCGCCAGCGCGACCGAGGAGTTGTCGAAGTCGATGACCATGTCGACCTTGTCGGCGTCGAACCATTGCCGGGCGATGGCGGCGCCGATATCCGCCTTGTTCTGGTGATCGGCGACGACGACGTCGACCGGCTTGCCGAGCACGCTGCCGCCGGCGTCCTCCACCGCCATCTTCGCCGCGACCACCGAGCCGGGTCCGGCGAGATCGGCATAGAGGCCGGTTTGATCGTTGAGCACGCCGATCCTGACGATGTCATCGGAGATTTGCGCCCGCGCCGCCGGCGAAAATCCCGCCAGCAGCAGCAATCCCGCGCCAAGGGCGGCGCCTGTCGGCCGAAGCATTCCTTCCCTCCCGATGTCCCGGATCTCGATCGTCCGGTTGATCGCGGCACAGCATAGCAAACCGACGCCGGCGGTCGGGTGAAATCGCGCCGCCCGAGGGCTATCCTGCGGCGTCGAGCCCGATCGCCGGGGAAAGGGAAGCCGTCCTGCGCGCCCGCCGCATTGTCATGGCCGAGCCGGGGCCGCCCGAGGTGCTGCGCCATGAGGAGACGGCGCTGGCGCCGCCGGGCGCGGGCGAGGTGCTGCTGCGCCAGACCGCCATCGGCCTCAACTACATCGACGTCCAGCACCGCACCGGCCGCTATCCCTTGCCCGCCTATCCCTCGCCGCTCGGGCTCGAAGCGGCGGGCGTGATCGAGGCGGTCGGGCCCGGCGTCGCCGGGCTCGCGCCCGGCCAGCGCGTCGCCTATGCCACGGGGCCAATCGGCGCTTACGCCGAGGCGCGGCTCATTCCCGCCGACCGGGTCGTGGCGCTGCCGCCGGGCATCGACGACGTCACGGCCGCGGCGATCATGATCAAGGGCCTGACCGCGCACTACCTGCTGTTCACGACCTATCCGGTCAGGCGCGGCGACACCATTCTGGTCCATGCCGCGGCGGGTGGCGTCGGCCTCTTGCTCTGCCAATGGGCGCGGCATTTGGGCGCGCGCGTCATCGGCACGGTGGGCAGCGCGGAGAAGGCGGCGATCGCACGCGCCCATGGCTGCGATCTCGCCATCCTTTACCGCGACGAAGACGTCGTTGCGGCGGTGCGCGATGCCACCGGCGGCAAGGGCGTGCCGGTCGTCTATGACGGCGTCGGCAAGGACACGGTCGAGGCTTCGCTGCGCTGTCTTGCGCCGCGCGGGCTGCTGGTCTCCTACGGCACGCCCTCGGGCGCGATCCCGCCGCTCGATCTCTTCCGGCTCAACACGCTGGGCTCGCTCTATGTCACCAGCCCCGCCTTCGCCACCCATGTCGGCGAGCGCGCGGAGTTGCTCGCCCGCGCCGGCGCGCTCTTCGCCGCCATCGCAAGCGGCATCCTCAAGATCGACATCCGCGCGACATATCCGCTCGCCGAGGCGCGGCGCGCCCATGCCGATCTGCAGAACCGCCGCACCATCGGCCTCTCGATCCTGCTGCCTTAGCTCAGCGGATCGGCGTCGAGGCGCACGGCGATGCCCTCGAGCTCCGGGCGAGGCGCGGGATAGCGCGCCATCACCAGCGGATCGTGGCCCGGGATGATGTGCGCCGGCGAGCTGGCGAGGCGCTCTAAAAGGCGATGGCCTTCCATCATCCGGGCGACGTCGCAGACGGTGACGTAGGGGCGCTGCTGCTCGATGTTGGCGTAAAGATGCGCCGCGTCCGCCGCCAGCACCAGCCAGCCGCGGCGCGTGCGGACGCGCAGCGATTGCAGGCCCAGGGTGTGGCCGCCGACGAGATGGACGCTGAGCCCCGGCGCTACCTCTTCGGCCCCGTCATGAAAGCGCAGCCGGCCGGCGAAGAGGCGCCGCACCATCGCCGCCACGTCCTCGGCCTCGAAGGAGCCGCGGAGCGCCCCATGGCGCATCGAGCGCCCGGTGCAGTACTGCATCTCCTTGTCCTGGAGATGAAAGACGGCGTTGGGGAAGAGATGGTGATTGCCGGCGTGGTCGTAATGCATGTGGCTGATGAAGACGTCCTCGACCGCGCCGGGATCGATGCCGAGCTGCTTCAGCCCGTCGCCGGGCGAGCGGATGTGCTCGCGCTTGCGCTTCCGCCCCTGCTCGGCATCGAAGCCGGTGTCGAGGACATAGGTCTTGCCGCCGCCGATGATCGCCCAGACGAAATAGTCGATCGGCATCGGGGCGTCATGAGGATCGCCGCCGAGGAAATTGGCGCCCGCGCGGCGCTCATGCCGCGCGTATTTGACGGCGTAGACTTCATAAGCCGGGTCGTCCGGCATGCGGGCCTTGCCGCTTACCTCGCCGTCACCCACACCGGCGTCGCCTGCGCTTCCTCCGGCGGATAGACGGTGACCGGCGCGCCCTTCTGCCATTGCACGATGACCAGCGGCGCGTCGATGCGGCGGCCGCTGGCGTCGAATTTGACGTGGCCGCCGGCGAAGAACTTGGCGGCGCTTTCGGTGGTGTCCATGGCGTGGAGGGCGGCGCCGACCTTGCGGCGGTCGGCGGCGCCCGCCATCTCCAGCGCGTCCTTCAGGATCCAGAAATGGCCATAGGCGCAAAGGCTGTCCTGGCCGAGCCAGGGCTCGCCGGTGCGCGTCTTGTAGCGCTGGATCAGATCGTTTTGCTCCTTGGTGCTCCAATTGGCGAGCGTCACCAGGACGTCCTCCACGACGTCGGCGCCGGCCACTTTGAGCAGCTCGGGCGTGGCGAGATGGGCGCCGTTGCCCACCACCGGCAGCCTGGTCGCCGGGATGCCCATCTCCGTCATCTTCTGCAGCAGCAGGCTGTCGTCGGGCACCGCGGTCGGCACCAGGAAGAGGAAATCGGGCCGCGCGCTCCTGACCTTGGCGATGATCGGCGTGGCGTCGGAGAGCGGCGGCGTGAAGACTTCGTCGACCAGCAGCTTGAGTCCGGCCTTCTCCAGGCCGCCGGCCAGCATCGGCTTGACGAAGCTCACCGGCGCCGCGGTGTTGTCCATGACGATCGCCGTGGTGGCGGGCTTCTTCTCGTTGGTGCTCTCCGCGAGCTTGAGAATCGTCGGCAGAGCCAGCTCCGCCTGGCGGTCGGCGGTGGCCGAAGTCTGGAAGACGTAATGGAAGCCGCGATTGGTGATCTGGTCGGAATAGGAAAGGGTGAGCCACGGGATCTCGGCGCGCTCGGTCACCTCGGTCACCGCCAGCGTGAAGGAGCTGAGCCAGGCGCCGACGCCGCCGACGAGATCGGGCTCCTGCGCCACCAGGCGCTGCGCCGCGTTCTTGGCCTTTTCCGGGCTGTCGCCGGTATCGGCGATGACGAGCCGGAGCTTGGCGCCGGAGAGCGCCTTGATGCCGCCCGCGGCGTTGATGTCGTCAATCGCCATTTCCGCGCCTTCGCGCTCGAGCAATCCCTGGCGCGCCCAAGGCCCGGAGAGCGGCACCACCAGCGCCACCTTGATCTCCTGGCTCTGCGCCGGCGCGGCGGCCGACCACAGCGCCGGCAGCGCCGCGAGGCTCGCCGCGGCAAGCGTCCTTATGAAAGCGTCGGGCTTCATGGCGTTGGCTCCCTCCGATTTTCTCCTAAAGGCCGAGATAGACCGTTCTGATGCGGTCATCGGCGAGCAGCGCGGCGCTCGATCCCTGGAGCGCCACGCGCCCGGTTTCCAGAACATAGCCGAAATCGCAGGATTGCACCGCCTCCGCGACGCGCTGCTCGACCAGCAGGATGGCGAGGCCGTCCTCGCGGTGCAGCTCGGCGATGCGCTCGAAGATGGCGTCCGCCACCGCCGGCGCGAGCCCCATAGACGGCTCGTCGAGCATGAGAAGCCGCGGCGAGGACGCGATGCCGCGGCCGATCGCCAGCATCTGCTGCTCGCCGCCCGAGAGCGTGCCGGCAAGCTGGTGGCGCCGCTCGTAGAGCACGGGGAAGAGCGCGAAGATGCGCTCGAAGGACGGCCGTCGCCACTCGCGCGCGGCATAGGCGCCCATCTCCAGATTCTCCAAGACGCTGAGCGAAGCGAAGGGCTGGCGGCCTTCCGGCACGTGGGCGATGCCGAGATGCGCGCGCGCCGAAGGCGCCACCGCCAAGAGGTCGCGCCCGTCGAAGCGGATGCTGCCGCCGGAAGGCTCGACCGTGCCGGAGATCGCCTTGAAGAGCGTCGTCTTGCCGGCGCCGTTGGGGCCGACGATGGCGACGAACTGGCTGTCGCCGACGGTGAGCGACACGCCGGAGAGCGCGTGGAGGCCATCATAGGCGACGCTGAGCTCGCTCACCTCAAGCACGGCTCGCCGCCCATTTCTTGCCGAGATAGGCTTCGACCACCGCCGGGTTGGCCGTCACCTCGCGCGGGCTGCCCGAAGCCAGCACGCTTCCATGGTCGAGCACGAGAAAGCGGTGGGCAAGCCGCACCATCGCGCTCATCGTGTGCTCGATGATGACGATGGTGAGGCCCGCCGCCGACAGCGCCTCTATCGCCGCCAGCATGTCCTCGACCGCGCCGGCGCCGAGCCCGGCGAGCGGCTCGTCCATCAGCAGCAGCCGCGGCTGGCCGGCAAACGCGCGGGCAAGCTCCATGAGCCGCAGCTCGAGCGTGCTGAGGCCCGCCGCCGCGTCCTCTGCGCGCGCGAGAAGGCCGACGCGCGCCAAGGCGGCCTCGGCCGCGGCGACGGCGCCCGCCTCGTCGGCGGCCGCGACATAGGCGCCGACCAGCACGTTCTCCAGCACCGTCATGCGCGGAAAGACGCGCGCCACCTGGAAGGTGCGGCCGACGCCGAGGCGGCAGATGCGGTTGGGCTTGAGCCCGCCGAGGTCCCGGCCGGCAAAGGCGACGGCGCCGCGATCGGGCCGCAGGAAGCCGTTGAGCAGGTTGAAAAGCGTCGTCTTGCCGGCGCCGTTGGGGCCGATGATGCCGAGAATGGCGCCTTCCTCGACGGTGAAGCTCACCTCCTGCACCGCGCGCAAGCCGCCGAACGCCTTGGAGAGCGCGGTCACTTCCAGCAGCGCGGGACCGCTTGCGCGCGGTGGCAGCGAAGCGGCTGCGGGCGCCGCGGAGCGCGCGCGGGCCGGCGGCGCGGCGCGCCGGCGCATCAGATCGCGCAACCGCCAGAAGACGCCTTCCGGCGCCAGCAGGATGACGGCGATGATGGCGACGCCGAAGACGACGCCCTGGATCCCCGGCAAAAGGTCACCCAGCTCGGCTTGCAGGGTCTCGCTCACCGGGATGAGGATCGCCGCGCCGATCACCGGCCCCCAGAGCGTGCCGACGCCGCCGAAGAGGGTGACGACGAGGGCTTGCGCCGAGGTCAGGATGCCGAAGACGCTGTCCGGCGTCACCACCAGCAGCACCACCGCGTAAAGCCCGCCCGCGGCGGCGGCGAGCGCGCCGCTGAGGATCAGCGCCCGCATCTTCCAGGCGAGCGTGTCGATGCCCGCCGCTTCCGCCGCCGGCTCGTTCTGCTTGATCGCCAGCAGCGACAGGCCGAAGCGCGAGCGCTCGATGGCGAGCGAGATCAGCATCGCCGCCGCCATCAGAGCGAGCGCCAGCGCGCCATAGACGCGGAAATCGGCGAACTGCATGTACCAGAGGGCGGCCTGCTGCTTGCGCGGCAGCGACACTTCCTGATATCCCAGCCAGGTGAAGACGTAGAGCAGCGCCATGGGATAGGCGAGCATGGCGAGCGCGAAATATTGGCCGCGCAGCCGGAAGGTGGGATAGCCGATGACCGCCGCCGTCAGCGCGCCGACGATCATGCCCAGCGGAATGCCGAGCCAGGGCGAAAGGTCGAAGCGGACGAGGCCGATGGTGACGGTGTAGGCGCCGAGGCCGAAGAAGGCGGCGTGGCCGAAGGAGACGAGTCCGGTATAGCCGCTGGAGATGTTCCAGGCAAGGCCGAGCGCCGCCCAGATCGGCACCAGCGTCAGCATGAGCTGGTAGTAGGAGTTCGCCACCACCGAGCCCAAGCCGAACCAGGCGAGCGACAGCAGCGCGATCAGCAGCATCGCCGGCCCGGCGCCGGCGCGCATTAGACGCGCTCCGCGCTTCGGCCGAAGAGGCCCTGCGGGCGCAGCAGCACCACCAGGAGGAAGACGGCGAAGATCGCCGCGTTCTGGAGCTGGAGCGGCATCGCCAGCGTGGCGAGCTGTTGCACCAGGCCGATGGTCAGCCCGCCCCAGAAGGCGCCCAGCAGGCTGCCCATGCCGCCGAGCACGACGCCGGCATACATGATGATGACGAAGTCGAAGCCGACATAGGGCTGGAACGGGTGATATGTGGCGACGAGGCCGCCGGCGATGGCGGTGACGCCGGCGCCGATGGCAAAGGCGAGGCGATGGGCGCGGTCGACGTCGATGCCCATATAGACGGCCGCCACCGGATTGTCGGCGGCGGCGCGCAGCGTCTTGCCGAGGCGCGAGCGGTTGATGACGAGATAGAGGCCGAAGCCGATGATCAGCGACAGCAGCGCCGCGGCGACGCTCGCCTTGTTGAGGAAGACGGCGCTGACCTCGTCGTAAAGCAGCGGCATCTCCCAGGCGCGCTGGGAGAGCGGCGTGCGCACCGATTGCGGCTCGGAGCCGAAGAGGATGAGCGCGCCGTTCTCCAGCACGAGCGCGACGCCGAGGGTGAAGATGAGCTGGCTGTAATGGCCGTCACCCTCGCTGCCGACGGCGCGCGTGCCGGTGATGCGCGACATCAGCAGCCGGTGCAGCAGCCAGCCGCCGAAGAACAGCGCGGGTCCGGCGAGCAGCGCTCCGACATAGGGCGCGAGCACCGGTCCCAGGAAGGCGAGCGCGCCGAAGCTGGTGACGAGATAGAAGGTGAAATACATGCCCAGCATGAGGAAATCGCCCTGGGCGAAATTGATCACGCGCATGACGCCGAAGACGAGGCCGAGCCCGACGCACATCAGCCCGTAGATGCAGCCGAGCAGGACGCCGGCGGCGAGCGCCTGGAGGAAGGCTTCGACGGCGGCGCCCGGCGGGCTCATGCGGCGGGTTCCTGACCTGCCGGCGCGCGCGGCGGCGACTTGGGCAACACGCTCCTCCCCTTGCGCGGTCGCGATGCCATGCCGGACCGTCGATGTCTCGCGCTCGACCGTAGGCGGCGGCGTTTTCCGCTGTCAAGGCGCGCCGCCCGATTCCGGCCACAAAGATGCCGCAGCCGCCCCATAGCATCCTGGGCTAAGACGTGTGTTGCACCCCACCTCACCCCAACCCTCTCCGCCCCTGAGGGGCGGAGAGGGAGGGACCCAGCGCGTAGCGCTGGGAGGGTGAGGTGGGGCTGCCTCGCAAATTCGTGATCGTCGGTGCTGGACAGAAGCGATGCGCAGCAAAGGGCCGCAACGAATCCCCAGCAAGCGTGCGGCAAAAGCGCCGCGGCCGACGCTCGTCTGGATCGCCTCAGGCGACCGGACCGGCGCGTTCCGCCGCTCGCTGTTGCTGGCCGGCGCCGGGGCGATGATGTGGGTAACGCTTCTGACGCTCGCCGATGATCGCCTCGCCGGCACCGGCGCGCCCGGCCCGCTCGCCGAGCGATTGCTGGTGGACATCGAGAGCGCCGCCACCACGCCGCCGGAGGAGCTTGTGGCGCGAGCGCCGGCGGCGGTGCCGGAAGAAGCGCGCCGCGCCATCCACCATGCCGCCGCGCTGGTCGGCGTCGACCGCCTCTATCTCTTCGCGGTGGCGGCGCGGGAATCGAGCTTCGATGCCGACGCCTATGCCAGGAAGACGACCGCGGCCGGTCTCTATCAATTCACCGAGGATACCTGGCTGCGCGTCGTCAAGGTGTTCGGCGCGCGCCACGGGCTCGGCGCCTATGCCGCGGCGATCGCGGCCGACGACGACGGCGCGGTGTCGATGCCGCGCGGCGCTTTGCGCGAGCGGCTGATGCGGCTGCGCTATGATCCCGAGCTTGCCGCGCTGATGGCGGCGGAGCTGGCGCGCGACAACCGCCAGCGGCTGGAGCGCGTGCTCGGCCGGAAGGTGAGTCCCACCGAGGTCTATGTCGCGCATTTTCTGGGCCTTGCACAGGCGGCGCGCATGATCGATGCCGCGGCCGCGCAGCCCGAGACGGCGGCGGCGCGGCTGCTGCCGGCGGCGGCGGTGAGCAACCCGGCGGTGTTCGGCCGCGCCTCGGCCGGAGCGGTCTTGCGCGCAATCGACGCCTATTTCCGCGACGAGGTGCCGCGCTTTGCGCGCGCTTAAGGAATGGACCTGTAAACGAGCGCAGCGGCGCCGGCGGAGAACGGCGTCGTTCTCGCCATCCGGCCAAGCGCGAGGGCTCTCTGCAAGCATCCGGAGATTGGGTAGGGGGTCAGTGCTGAAGTGCCATATTCGGAATGGCTGTCGCCCAAAATGCCGCTTAGAAATTCTCTACGCAAATCAATGTCTTACCATAGATGCAACCAGATAGTGTTATCCAGCGTTGACAAGCCGGTAATTATCCTATGGGATAGTTATCGGACTAGCTCCCCGCCGGACATGCCGAAAGGCCCCGGCGGGGTTATTCTATGAGGCGACCCCATGCAAGAGCCCGACATCAAGCGGGCGGTCGCTTTCTTTGACGGGCAGAACCTTTATCGGCACGCCAAAGAGGCGTTCGGTCATCATCATCCCAACTATGATCCGATCAAGCTGACAAATGCGGTTTGCAAGAAGCACGGTTGGCTGAACCGCGGAGTGCGCTATTACACGGGAACTCCGTCAGCGATAAAAGCGCCAATGTGGCATCAATATTGGGCGAACCGTCTTCTTGGGATGCGCCGCGCGGGAATTCTTGTCGTTGACCGGCGTATTCGATACCACGAAGAAACGTTCACCTGTGAACACGGCAAGCAGTATCGGTTTGATGTACCCCATGAAAAGGGGATTGATGTCAGACTGGCGCTGGATGTGGTGCGACTTACCCGCGCGAGTCAACTCGATGTTGCTCTGATCTTTAGCCAAGACCAAGATCTGTGTGAGGTCGCGGATGACATTCGAGAGATCGCTGCGGCTCAGGGTCGATGGATTAAAATCGTTTCCGCATTTCCAAGCAGCCCGACAGCTACCGCAGCGCGAGGAATTGATAAGACGGATTGGTTTCCAATGGACCAAAAGTTTTATGACGCATGTCTTGACCCGAGAGACTATAGGCCAAAATCGCGTTAACTTTTAGACTGACCTACTACCGGAGATTGAGCCGGGCCGGGCTTGGCACGTCGCTTGCAACGTCTGCAAACCGTGGAGTGGACAACGAGGCGATCGGCGCTCTGCGGTGAAAGTTCTTGTGGCGGACAGCAATCCCGATCGGGCGCAGAGTCTCGATGCCGGCCTCGCGGCGGCCGGCGCCGCCCTCATCGTCCGCCCGCGCGGCGACGAGCTGCTCATCGACGCCGTAGCGCGCGAGGCGCCGGATCTCGTCATCGTCGACATGGCGCGGCCCGACCGCGACGGGCTCGACGACATCCGCCACATCACCCGCCATGATCCGCGCCCCATCGTCATGTTCATCGACCAGGACGATCCGGCCTTCATGGAGGCGGCCATCGACGCCGGGGTGAGCTCGTACAATGTCGTCGGCGCGGCGCTGCCCGACGTGAAGCCGATCATCCAGGCGGCGGTGGCGTTGTTCCGGCGCTTTCGCCAGGTCGAGCTCGATTTGCGCAAGGCGGAGACGTCGCTCAAGGAACGCGCGCTCATCGACCGCGCGAAAGGGCTGCTCATGAGAGAAAAGAAGATCGGCGAGCCCGAGGCCTATCGTTGGCTGCGCCGCCGCGCCATGGAGCGCGCCAAGCGGATCGCCGAGATCGCGGCGGAGCTCGTCGCGCGCGCCGAAGGCGGCGGGGACGATCATGCCGGCTGAGCGCTCGTCCGCCCCGGCCGTGCGCATCGGCCTGCTGCGCCTCACCGACGCGGCCCCCGTCGTTCTCGCCGCGGCGCGCGGCCTCTTCGAGGAGGAAGGGGTCGCTGCCGAGCTCGTCGTCGAGCCGTCCTGGGCCAATCTCGCCGATCGGCTGAGCTATGGCTTCCTCGATGCGGCCGTCATCCTGCCGCCCTTGGCGCTGGCCATGGCGCTGGGCCTGCGCCAGCCGGCGACCCGGCTCATCGTTCCCATGTCGCTGAGCCTCAACGGCAATTCGGTGACGCTGGCGAATGCTTTTGCGGCTCCCATCCTGGAGGGCGGCCGCCCGGAACCGCTCGAGGCCGGGCGTCGGCTGCGGCACCTGCTCGCGCGCGGTCGGCAACCGGTGCTGGCGGTGGTCCATGCCTGGTCGACCCACGACCTTCTGCTGCGCTATTGGCTCGCGGCGAGCGGCATCGACGCCGAGCATGCGGTCGGCTGGACCATCGTGCCGCCGGCGGCGATGGTGGACGCGCTGGCAAGCGGCCGGATCGACGGCTTCTGC
>Ga0187781_10000051_pt1 | contig 71513 bp, 54 predicted proteins | sample 0715_SJ02_MP02_2_FD_132447 | JGI IMG/M metagenome (GOLD analysis project Ga0187781, IMG submission 132447) | Tropical peat soil microbial communities from peatlands in Department of Meta, Colombia - 0715_SJ02_MP02_20_MG | ecosystem: Environmental > Terrestrial > Soil > Wetlands > Peat | place...
GGAGCGTCGATATTTGAGGCAGTTCGCATGAAGCCGGAAAAAGATTCGACAACGGCACCCGTGCTTGCCTCCTTCTCACTGCGCCCCTCGGCCTTGAACCGGCGCCTGTTTACATCAGTCGGGGCGTTGGGGCCGGCGCTTGTGACGGTGCTTGTCGCCGTTGGAGTAATTTTCCTGATTCTTGAGGCAGCCGCCCTCGCCACCGGCGTCGTGCTCACGCGCACCATTACTCGCTCCGTCGGCGATCTTTATGAAGGGACGCTTCACGTCCGCCAGGGAGATTTCAGCCACCGCATCCGCGTTCGGGCGCGCGATCAGCTTGGCTCGCTCGGCGACTCCTTCAACGAGATGACCAGCTCCGTTTCCGAGTTGATTGAGGAACAGCGAAAACGCCAGCGTCTGGAAAACGAGCTCTCGATCGCGCGCGAAGTGCAGAACCAGCTTTTCCCCAGATCGCTTCCCGCACTGCCGGGTGTGGAAGTGGCAGCTATTTGCAAGCCGGCCCGCACAGTGAGCGGCGACTACTACGACTTTATTCAGATCGGTCCTTCACGGCTCGGAATCGCGCTCGCGGATATCAGCGGGAAGGGTATTTCAGCGGCGCTCTTGATGGCGAGCTTGCAGGCGGCGCTGCGCAGCCAAGCAATGTTGGATGGCCACGGCGGAACTGGCGAACTCGTCGCGCGATTGAATCAGCATCTTTTCAAAAACACCTCGGACGACCGCTATGCCACTTTTTTTTACGCCGTGTACGACACGGATTCCAAATCGCTGACTTACACGAACGCGGGCCACCTGGCGCCTTTCTTCGTCCACAATGGCCGCGCCCTGACGCTGGACGAAGGTGGCACGGTGGTCGGGTTGTTCGAAGAAAGCCCTTACGAGCAGGGAGTGATTCAGGTCGCGCCGGGAAGCGTGCTCGTGGCATTCAGCGATGGCTTGACGGAACCGGAAAATGTGTACGGGGAAGAGTTCGGGCTGGAGCGGTTGAAAGGCGAAATTTTGCGCCAGCAATCGAGCTCACCGAACCGCTTGGCCGAAGGCCTGATCGCCGCGTCCGAGCAATGGGCGGGCACTGCCGAACAGGCCGATGACATCACTGTCGTGGTCGCGCGGATGGGATAAGCGCCCGCCGGAGTCCCTCCAGAAAAAATTGACCAGCCACGCGCGACCGCCTGAAGCGGTTGTTGCTAGGGCTGGAGGGGTGGTTTCATTATACTGGCGGGTCGTTGCGAGGCAGGTGAGAGCGTGTCGTTGCATCATCGAACGGTTTTGATCACGGGCGGAAGCCGCGGAATCGGCAAAGGCATTGCCATATGCCTCGGGCGCGAAGGCGCGCGGGTGGCCATCTCCTACCGCTCCAATAAAACGGGCGCGCAAAATACTTTGCGACAGCTTCAAGCCGACGGAGCCGAATGTTTTGCCGTGGAGGCCGACGCCACCGACCCGCAAAAGGTTCAATTTCTCGTCGAAAAAGTGACCGAACGGTTCGGCCGCCTCGACATCCTGGTGAACAATGTCGGCGAATTCAATTGGAAGCTTGTGGCTGAAACATCGATCGAGGAATGGCAAAAGGTGCTTGCGTCGAATCTTCTCAGCGTTTTTTATGCCAGCAAAGCGGTGCTGCCACTGATGAGGCGCAACCGCTGGGGGCGCATCATCAATCTTGGCGCGGTGGGAGCCGAACGCGCTTTCGGCCAGGCCACGATTTCCGCTTACGCAGCCGCAAAGGCCGCGGTGGTCTCTTTCAGCCGTTCGCTGGCTCTTGAGGAAGCGAAGCACGGCATCACCGTGAATGTGATCAATCCCTCGAATATCGATGAAAAGGAACTCACAATCGACGAAGCGCGCCGCTTGCACGATTCGCGTTTCCCGATCGGGCGCCCGCCCTCGGCCGAGGATGTTTCCACGGCCGTGAAATTTTTCGCTTCCGATGCCGCCGATTACATCACCGGGCAAGTCCTGAATGTGAGCGGCGGCTGGATGCTCTAGCCCAGGCGAATCGCGATGAGCCCCTGGCCATGAAAATTCTCACTGTGGAAGAAATGAGGGAAGTGGACCGCCTCACGGCGGAGGGCTGTGGCATCCCCACGCTCACTTTGATGGAGAACGCCGGCGCCCGCGTCGCGGAGTTCATCCAGCAGCGCTTCCCAAGCTTCCGGCAACGTCGGATCGTGGTCATTTGCGGCAAAGGCAACAACGGCGGTGATGGGCTGGTCGCAGCACGATACTTGCGCGAGGCTGGCGCAAAGCCGGTCGTCTTCCTTCTGGCGGCCGCCAGCGAATTGCGGGGTGACGCGGCCGCGAATTTGAAACGATGGCAGGACCTTCCTGGTGAATTGCAGCTCGCGCCGGACGCGCGTGCATGGGACGACGCGAAAACCTCTCTTGAATCCGCCGAAATAATCGTCGATGCGCTGCTCGGCACGGGTGCGCGAGGACCTGTCGAGGGATTGCTTCGCCATGTAATCGAGTGGGTGAACGGTAGCATCCCGCGCGCGCAAATCATCTCCGTGGACATCCCTTCAGGGCTTTCTGCGGACACGGGCGAGTTCGAGGGTGCGGCCATCACCGCAAATTACACGATCACTTTCACGGCGCCCAAGGCAGGTTTCTTCCTCGGCTCAGCGCAGGAATGCCTGGGCCAATTGCTCGTGCGGGATATCGGGTCGCCGCCAAACCTCATCGAAGAAGTCGGAAAAGGCAAGCTGCGCTGGCTCGAACCGCGTGAGTTTTTGCCATTTGCGGTTCCACGCGGTCCTTCGGGCCACAAGGGCGATTACGGCCATGCTTTAGTCATCGCAGGTTCAGTGGGAAAAAGTGGCGCCGCTGTGCTTGCCGGTTGGGCCGCTTCGCGAGCCGGAGCCGGGCTTGTGACCGTAGCGACGGCTGAACCTGCTCTCGCCACCATTGCCGCCCACACTCCTGAACTGATGACCGAGCCTCTTGCCGCGACGGGCTCGGGCAGCATCTCCGTCCACTCGCTTGTGGGCGATCGGCTCGACAACATTTTGCGCGGCAAGCGCGCGCTGGCGATGGGCCCGGGACTCGGTCTTCACCCTGAAACGCAGCAGTTTGTCCGCGTGCTTGTCAGTAAGCGTCCGCTGATTCCACTGATCCTCGACGCCGATGGACTGAACGCATTCGATGGCCACACGGCAGAATTGAGAGGGTCAAACGGCATGCTGGCTCTCACGCCCCATCCCGGAGAAATGGCGCGTCTCCTTGGCACCACGGCAAAGGAAGTCCAATCGCATCGCGTTGAAATCGCGCGAAAAGCGGCGGCCGATTGGGGCGCACACGTGATCCTGAAAGGGCATCACACCGTGATCGCTGCACCCACTGGCGCCGTGTTTATCAACTCGACCGGCAACCCAGGGATGGGAACCGGGGGCACGGGCGATGTACTCACCGGAATGCTCGCAGGTCTCACAGCGCAGTACGGATCTCGCGATTGGGAGCGCGTCCTGGCTTTTGGCGTCTATCTTCACGGTCTCGCGGGCGATCTGGCCTATGCCGACTTTGGCGAAGCGCCGCTCATGGCGACCGATCTGATTCACGCCATCCCGCATGCCTATCAACGGTTCTACGAAGAGTCCGGACGTGGCTGATTTCGAAATCGTGACCCATTCCGCGGAAGAAACAATTCTTCGTGGCCGTGAAATCGGCGCCCGGCTAAAGCCTCCCATTCTGATTCTGCTCTCAGGCGAACTCGGGGCGGGGAAGACCACGCTAACGAAAGGCATCGTCAGCGGCCTCGGCGCTGCGGAGGAAGACCAGGTGACGAGCCCCACGTTCACATTGGTTCACAAATATGATGGCGGCGCTCAGGTCTACCACGTGGACCTCTACCGGGTGGGCGATTTTCAGGGCCTCGAGTCGCTCGGACTCGAAGATTTCTTCACCGAGCAAGCTATCGTAATTGTCGAATGGCCGGAGAATTTGACGATTCGTGCCGATTGGCCGGTGGTTCGAATCCGGTTCGAGCACGTCGATGAAGACACACGGCGAATCCTTATCCATGACGGATCAGGAGTCCTCGGTCTTTCGCCCAATCCCGCTGGCGATAAACTCACAGCCCCATGATGTGAAATCCGGAATCCACGAAGAGAGTGTTGCCCGTGACGCCTCTTCCGAGGTCGCTCGCGAGAAACACTGCCGCATCGCCCACTTCCGCGATATCCGTATTGCGCCGCAGGGGCGCGTGCTGCGCCACAAAGTCGAGAACTTTCGAAAAATCCTTGATTCCGCGCGCGGAGATCGTCTTGATCGGGCCGGCGGAAATGGCGTTGACGCGAATGTTTTTCGGGCCCAACTCGCTCGCCAGGTAACGCACGGAAGCTTCCAGCGCCGCCTTGGCCACACCCATGACGTTGTAATTCGTCACAACTCGCGTGGAACCCAAATATGTAAGAGTCATGATCGAGCCGCCGCCCGTCATCAGAGGCACAAGCGCTTTTGAAACCGCCACCAGGGAGAAGGCGCTCACGTCGAGCGCCAGTTGGAATCCGGCCCGCGAGGTGTCGACGAACGGATTGCCGAGATCATCGCGGTTGGCAAAGGCCAGGCAGTGAACCACCACATCGAGCTTCCTGCCTTGGGACTTCAGAGCCTCGGCCAGATGATCGATATCCGATTGCTGCTGCACGTCGCATGGAAAGAACGCCGCCGCCCCAAGCTCCTTGCCGCGGTCCTCGACCTCAGGCTTGGCGCGTTCATTTTGATAAGTGAGCAGGAGGGTTGCACCCTCGCGGACGAACGCCTGCGAAATCGCATACGCGATGCTCCACTTGTTCCACACGCCGAGAACGATCGCTGTTTTTCCTTCCAGTAGTTTGCCCATGGCGGGGGATTCTACCTTGAAAAGTTCGCGCCCGGCAGTCCGTTCGTCAGTGATGCCGGGCCCAGCGGAGTATTTCCCGAACAATGTCCGCGACGTATGGCCAGAGAACGCCGAGGGCGGCAGCTGCGGCTGCCAGGGCTTTCCTGTTAAATGAACTCCCTGCTCGCGTGGCTCCGGGCTGATGCTTCGCGCAAAAGCCGCCCTCCACGGCGCGAAGGGAGCACCGCTGGCCGCGCGGGCCAAGATAAAGGCACGTTCCAAACGGGGCGGGGCGCCTGTCGGACGACAGCGCCTGAGGTGGGGCGGGTACGGCGGTGTCAGCCTCCGGGAGCCCCTCCGGCCTCGGGAACTTGGACACAGCCTTCCGCAAGCCATCGCGCTCCTGCCTTTCCTCGGCGCTGTTCGGAAAAGCATTAACCCTTAGGATTCGCGGCATTGCGCAGCACTTTCCGGCTCAGCTACACTAAAAGTTCGTCTGCGGAAGGGGAGTGGTTTGCCCGAAACACGCATTGCGCCGTCACCAGCCCATCCAGCCCGGATGAAGCTGGAGTCTTATTCCGCAGAAATTCAGCTCACCAATCTGACTCTCGGCCTGGACAACATCCACTACGATGTTTTCCTGAGTCCGAGGTTTGTCGACCTCACCCGCAAATACCTGCTCGACCTGATTCGCCAAACGCCGAACGTCAGCCTATTTTACGGCAAGGACCGCAAGAAATCCGTCACGCCGGAGCACGCCACATTCCGCAAGGTGCTGGCCGACATCTTGCAGGAATCGCTCACACGCGCCAAGTATCTCCAGTCGATCGAAACGGACGTCTTGCACCAGCTCGCCGTCTTAAAGCACATCACCACCGAAATCGGCAATCAGTTCTCGAGCATCCTGGTGGAATGCAAAGATTGGGTCCGCGCTCGCGGAGAACACTTCGAGCATAGCGAGCAGGCCCATGTGATGCGCTCGAAGATCGCGGAAATCCAGGCGGACAAGCGGAACATCTACCGCCAGGTTGGCGAGACGCTTCACCACATCTGGTGCGAGCTTGAGGACGGTACGCTGCTGAAATCGCGGCGGGCTCTTTTCGGCGCCGATTTTCAGTCCACCTACGATCTTCTGAAGAATCCATTTCTTTTCGTCGAGAACCCGAACGACGAGCATCTGCTCATGGAACAGTATGTGCTGCTCGGAAAATTCGTGAACGACCCCGACCGGTTTGATGTCTTCGACGCTCTCCTCCTCGATTTTGTCCGCGACTTCGTCGTGACGGACGAAAATGCCGAGGACCTCAACAAGGCGCGCAAGGCTTACGACCGGCTGCTGGAGCAGGCCCGCTTGCTGAAGTCGGAACTCGAGCGGCTCGAAGAGGAACAGCACGAGCTCGGTGGCCAGGGAAAAGAAAGCGACGACCTGTTCCCCTGGCTCTTCAAGAGGAAGGGCGGGGCCGCAGCGGGATCGAAGGGCGATCTCGCAGAAGTCCAGAAGAAGTTCAAGACCGTGGAACTGAGCCTCGAAGAGCTTGCGCCGCAAATCGATTCGGCCAAACAGCGCATGGAATTTCTCACCGCCGATTATCAAAACCGCCTGGGCGACTACCTGAATCAGCCCCGGAATGCCCACCGCCTCTTCCATGCGGAAGAATCGGCCGGAGAGGGAGAGTCGCTGCCCGAGACTCGCGGCCAGCTTTTGGAAGAATGGGTTCACCGCCTCGAAGAGCGCGACCTGCTCTTCCATGTTCTGGCCGGCTATGAGGTCCGCAAAATCTTCAAGGATTATTGTCCTCCGATCCACCTCCAGCAGCTCAAGAAAGCTCTCGTGAACCGGGACGAGCAAAAGCGCGTCGAGCTGATTCTCGAGCAATTTCCCGCGCGCAAGATATCCATGAAACGCCTGGACGATGCCTCGCGGGCCATCCGCCGCCGCACCCACGAAGAGACGCTGGTCATCTGCCGGCAATTCGCCGAAGACCTCATGCGCCTGCGCCGCGACCGCCGCAATTACCAGCACGTAACCGCCTGGATGGAGCGCATCAACCTCGTGCGCTCCGAGCGCACTCGCGAGCTATCCCGCGCCAATAAGAGCCTCTACGAATTTCTCCACCCCGATGAGGAGCGGCCGGCGGAAGATCCGGTGATCTCGCACGCCGTAATCAAGGCGGATGTGCGCGGCTCGACGGGAATCACCAAAGATCTGCTGGCCCGCGGGCTGAATCCGGCCTCGCACTTCAGCATCAACCTGCATGAGCCGGTGAAGCAGATGCTCGAGCGGTATGGCGCGGCGAAGGTGTTTATCGAGGGCGATGCCATCATCCTCGCGATTTATGAGACGGAATCCACGCGTGCGACGCAGCGGGCCGTGGCGCGCGCCTGCGTGCTGGCGCGTGAAATTCTCGGTGTCACCCAGGCTTACAACGCTCGCGCTAAGACAACGGACCTTCCTGCTCTCGAGCTCGGCGTGGGAGTTGCTTTTCAGGATTCGGCGCCCTCGCTCTGGATGGACGGCGATTCGCGCATCATGATTTCGCGCGCGCTGAATCTTTCGGACCGGCTCTCGAGCTGCTCGAAGATGGCCAAGCGCTTGTTTCAGAAGAACGCCTCGCCGTTCAACGTTTACCTGCTGCAGACGTTGATGGAAGATGCCGTCGAAGACGAGGGGGAAGAGCTCCTCATCCGCTACAACCTCAACGGGATCGAACTCAACGAAGAAGGATTTCAAAAATTGAACAAGGAAATCTCGCTCGCTCCCATGGGCGGCAATTTTCCGCTCCCGTGGGGCAAAGAGCGCGTCCAACTTTACTTTGGGGAAGTGCCGCTGGGCGAAGCGATCGAGCCCATCGTCGTCCGGAAGGGATTTGTTCGCCAGTTGCTTCCGGGCGGAAAAATCGGCGCCCAGGGAATTCGCGCCTACTACGAGGTTTGCACCGACCCGAAACTTCTCGAGCTCGCCCGCAAAAAATACGCCACCGTCACCCCCACAAGTTGAACCCCAGAAGTCCAGCTTCTATAATTCACCAACGCAGACGAATCGGTTCCGGTCTGCCCTGAGTCCAGAGGGCGAAGGGTGTACCGTGCGGCCGGTGCTACATTCATTTCGGAGGCGAAAGGGGTCCGGTGATCCTCGTGGCCTTCAAAGCCATTGATCCGGCTCTTCGCGAGTCGGGTGGTGGGTTCGACTCCCACACGCTTCCGCCATGCCCTCAGTGGCAATGTGTGCGACTCCTCCGCCGGCTCTCAGCTTTCCGTCACCCGATCATATGCGTTCTTGCCACTTCTCGGGGTGTATCCACCAGTGCATCCACTTTCTTCAGAAAGCGCTCCGTGTGGGGCAAGGACGCGTGCCTTTGGAAAGCTTCTTCGTCCACCCAGCGGGAATGGATATAGAAAAGCCGCGGGTCGCGCGCGGACTGGAACAAATGAAAGCTGAGGCACCCCGGCTCCTCGCGTGAAGGCTCGATCACTTCCCGCAACGCCGCCTCCACCGCCTTTTCCCCTCCCTCTCTTGCATGCAGCCTCACAAACACGAATTGCTCCACGATTCCCCCCTATTTCTTGCTGTGGCCTCAGTCAGACCGGGGCTATTGTGTCTTATCAAAAGGAGATTCTTGCATGGCATGACAGACTTGTGAAACAGTCACGGCAAGATTTTCGGTTACTGCGAAACGGCAAGAACCGAAAGATGGTATCGGCTGGAGGTGTCTCCCATGAGACGCAAAGTTTATTTCTTTCTGGGACTTTTGCTCGAAACACTCGCTTTCACCCTTGGGGCAGCTGCGCAGGATCTCAAGGCGATCAAACTCCCGCCGCCTCAAACGGACGGCGGCCGCCCTCTGATGCAAGTCCTCAAGGACCGGAAATCGACTCGCGAATTTGGCCCCGGCTCTGTTTCGCCGCAAACGCTTTCCAACCTGCTGTGGGCAGCATTCGGAATCAACCGGCCCGACGGTCGTCGTACCGCGCCTTCGGCGATGAATTGGGAGGAGGTGAGCATCTACGTGGCCGCTCCCGAGGGAGTGTACGTTTACGATGCGAAGAACAATTCGCTGATGCCAATTCTGGCTGGCGACTTTCGGGGTGCCACTGGCACTCAATCATTCGTGAAGGACGCGGCCGTAAATTTGATCTATGTCTCGGACCTTTCCAAGACCGGCGGCGCTAGCTCCTCCGACGCAGAGTTATACACTGCTGCCGATGTGGGATTTATCGCCCAAAACGTTTACCTCTACTGTGCCTCCGAGGGACTTGCAACCGTGGTGCGAGGGAGCATCGATAAGCCTGCTCTTGCGAAAACTCTTCATTTGCCGCCGGACCTGAAAATCATTCTGGCGCAGTCGGTGGGACCTCCCAAGAAGTAAGCGGCCGCGAGGCCGCGGCCCCCCAATCAATGATCGAGTCTGATTGACTACGGCGTTCCGCGCGCTTGATGTGACAATCGCCAGGTAATTTGAGCAGGGTTTGTGCATCGGGTTTAGCGAGACACAGTAGGTATGCTATTTTCAGTGGGACGGTGCGACATGCCCCGCAAGAAAAAACCCCGGCTGCGCGTGAGCAAGGAAGCGCGCCGCCGCGCGCGCCTGGGCATTGGATTGCCTCCCGCAGAGCGCACCATTCCCGATAAGCGGTCGAAACCGCCCAAGCATAAGAAATCAATTCTGGATTTCGAGAGCGAGTAGCTGCAGGCGAATTTCAGGTTCCCACGGAACCTAGTTGCGCGAGCCTCAACCCGGTTTGTAATCGGGGATCACTTCGCCCGGCTTGAACAGAGGGACGCTGGGTTTTCCACTGGCGCGAGCCGCTTCGGCCGCGATCCTCTCCAGGTCCGCCTTCGCGAATCCGACGCTGCTTTCCTGAATTTTGCAGCCGGGGGAAATCAAAAAGACCGTCGGGACATTCGTGAGGCCATACTGATTCGAGGCCGGGTAGCCGGCTTCGTCAATCAGGACAGGGAATTTGACGCCGTATTCCTTGTTGAATGCGCGGGTCTCACCCGGGTCGTTCTGCGAGATGCCCAGAAAGGTGACCTTGGAATCGCCGTAGGATTCATACATGCGTTCGAGGAATGGAAACGTGAACTGGCACACCGGACAGTTCACTTTGAAAAAGGCGGCAACCACCGGCCCTTTCTTGAGAGCTTCCGCGAGCGAAATCGCTTGCCCGTTCGTGCCCTGGAGAGAAATTTCCGGCGCAGTCTTTCCCGCTTCGAGCGCAGCCATGCGCTTGCCTCCAAAGATGCCTCGCACTACTGCCTTTAGATTCACCGCAAAATTCTACTTCATATTCGTTGGATGCAGCTCAAACAGGCAGGGGCAGTGAGCCTTAAATCTCAACCGCGAGGCGGGCTTCAGTGAATCGTCCGGGTTTTCCTGCCAACGTAATCCATCAATAGATACTGCCCGAGCGTGTAGGGCGTGGTGAAGTAGGCCTTGCCGCGGCAAAGCTCGGTGACCTTCTGCACGAAATGAACCAGGCTGTAGTCGCTCGCCAGCATGAACGTGTTGATCAGGATCCCCGCGCGCTTGCACTTGGCCACTTCTTCGAGCGTCTGCGTGACCACAAGCGGGTCCAGCCCGAATGCGTTCTTGTAGATGCGCCCGTCCTCGAGCGTGAGCGCCGAAGGCTTCCCGTCGGTGATCATCACGATCTGGCGCATATCTTTCTTCTGCCTCGCCAGGATTCGCGACGCCAGCCGGAGGCCTTCGCGCGTGTTCGTGTAATACGGGCCCACCTGGACTCGCGCGAGTTTCCCCAGCGGAATTTCCTCGGCGCTATCGTGGAAAAGCACGCAGTGCAGAGAGTCGCCCGGATACTGTGTGCGGATCAAGTGCGAAAGCGCCAGCGCCACGCGCTTGGCTGGGGTAAAGCGGTCCTCGCCATACAGAATCATGCTGTGGCTGCAATCCAGCATCAGCACGGTGGCGCAGGAGCTTTGATACTCGCACTGGTGCACCATCAAGTCGGGATAATCGAGCTCGATGGGAATACCCGCGCCATTTCGCTGAACCGCATTGAACAAAGTGCCGCTGATGTCCATATTCAGCGTGTCGCCGAATTCATAGGCTTTCGAAATACCGCCGGACTCGACTCCCGTCGCCAGGTCCCGCGTGTCGTGACGCCCGAAGCTGCTCTTCCCGAGCGACGCGAGCAAATCCTTCAGCGTTTTGAAGCCGAGAAAATCGAGCGCCTTATCGGTAATTTCAAAGCGCGCCTCCACGTTTTGCTGGTCGCGCCCGATCTGGCCGCCCGGTGTCTCGGAAGGCGGCGGAGTCACCTGCGCGGAATCTTGCTGGCGCGAGATGTAGCCCTCCTCCTCCATGCGCTGCACCAGCCGCTCGATCAGGTTGCGCAGCTCCTGGTTTTGCGAGAGATCGGGATTCTCGAGGAGCTTTTCCATCAGCTCGGGAGGAACCAGATCGCCCTCTTGCAGCGCGCGGAGAATCGCCTCGCGCAGCGCGTCCATGTACTGCTCGCGCGTGCGCTCCATATCCATTTCGTAGATGCCGTACTGCGATTCGAATCCGCTTTGGAGGAAATAGTCGGAGAGCCGGCTCATCAACTCGTGGAGGTCGATATCGTCGGCGGCGTCGGGTGAATAGCGCGAGTAGCGGACGTATTTCATCGCACGCTCAATTGAACTGCCGGCGCGGCAAACGGCCCGAAGGTTCGCGCGGTTCCCGGGGCTCCGGCGCCTTTCGCGGCTCGGCGTAGAAGCCGCGTTCTTCGCTCCGGCTGATCCGCTTGTGCGCCCACAATCCTTCGAGAATGAACTCCGCGGCGCTGGTGACGGTGGCGGGGTCGTCTTTCGGGCTGACATGCAACGCGCCGAGATGGTCGAACAGCCCCTGGATCTTCTTCAGTTGCGTCACCAGCTCCGCGCTCGAGGCATTGGCCGGAATTTTGAGTTCGCCTCCGAGCTCAAACCATTGAACGACCGCCTGAAAATTCACGTCGGCGAAAATTCTGGTGAACGCCTTGCCCACTGCAGCGCGAATCAATTCGCGCGCAATATTTTCCGCTCCCCGCAGCTCGCCCTCGTACTCGAGTTCGAATTTTCCGGTCATTGCGGGGATGGCGGCGTACACATCCGAAATTCGCGCGACCGCCCGGGCATCGCGGCTCCGGATGGCGTGCTGCTCGGCGCTGCTCAGCACGTTTTCGAGCGCGCTGATGGGAAGCCGCTGGCTCACTCCCGAGCGCCGGTCGACGCGCTTATCCTCGCGCGCTTGAAAGGCAATCTCCTCCACAATCTCGCGAACGTACTGCGGCACCTCCACGCGCCGATTGGTGTTGCGGTCGGTCCAGGATTCCTGCGCGGTGATGGCCATGCCTTCGGCGGTGGTGGCGGGATAGTGCGTGCGGATTTCCGAGCCAATGCGGTCTTTGAGCGGCGTGATGATTTTCCCGCGCGCGGTGTAGTCCTCCGGATTCGCTGTAAAAACGAGCAACACGTCGAGGGCCATGCGTACCGGATAGCCTTTAATCTGCACATCACCTTCCTGCATGATATTGAACAAACCGACCTGAATCTTCCCCGCAAGGTCCGGCAGCTCATTGATGGCGAAAATGCCGCGGTTTGCACGAGGCAGCAGACCGTAGTGAATCGTGAGCTCGTCGGACAAATTTCTTCCGCCGCGCGCCGCTTTGATTGGGTCGACGTCTCCGATCATGTCCGCAATCGTCACGTCGGGCGTGGCGAGTTTTTCGACGTAACGTCTTTCGCGCCCAAGCCAGCTCACGGGCGTGGCATCTTCCTCCGACGCGATCCGATCCCGGCATGCCCGGCAGAGCGGCCGGTAAGGGTTGTCATGAATCTCGCAGCCGGCCACGACCGGGATTTGCTCATCCATGAACGCCACCAGGCTGCGAAGGATTCTCGACTTGGCCTGCCCCCGCAGGCCGAGAAGGATAAAATGATGGCGGGAGAGAATCGCGTTGACGATTTGAGGGACTACCGTGTCGTCGTAGCCGTGCACTCCCGAAAACAGCGGCGCTCCCGCCTCCATCATTTGGAGCAGATTTTCGCGCAACTCCTGGCGCACCGACCGTCGCGCGATTCTTTGCTCGGACCACTGGCTGCGGCGAAGCTCACCAAGCGTTTTCGGAAGTGAATTCATCGGGGCCCCATTTCTCAATCCGTCGTGCTCACGAGTTAGACGCTCCAGGCATTATAGTGGATGCCAACGCACGCGGATACCTAGATTCACTGGCTTCGACTCCCGCTCAATTGAATCCCTGTCCGTTTCCTCCGGCTCGCTGGCGCACTCGCTGGCGATGTTGAATTCGCGGGAGGAACTCCGTAAGCCATCGCAGAAGGAACTCCTGCCGCTGAATTTCTCCGCGCATTTCCAGCAGGTTTTGCTTCTCTTCGAGTTCCAATGGCAGCCACGAAGCCATGCGGTAGGCGAGGGGGACAGATGCATCCTTGTCGGACGCTGCCCATTCCTGCCCGAATAGGAGCGCGTGGACTTGCCGGAAAATGCCGGTCAGGCGGTCCTCCGCTCGCGCGTCCTGCAAGTGCTTTTCATCTTGAACGTATTCCACCTGGCCCTCGTAGTATTCTTTTTCGTCCAGGAGTTCCTTCAAATGAAAGACCGCCCGCCCTTTCGTGAGGATGTCCATCCGGCCATCCGAATACTCCTTCAGCTTTTGAATCACTTCCGCCGTGCAGCCGATGGAGGCCATCGCTTTCTCCGACTCATAGAGCATTCCGAACTCGAGATTTTCGCTCAGGCACCGGCCGATCATCAGTTTGTATCTTGGCTCGAAAATATGCAGGGGCAGGGCCATTCCGGGCAGAAGAACCACGTTGAGCGGGAATAGCGGGATGCGATTGGGTCTCGTGGTCATTGAGTGATGAAGCTGCCTGGACTATCGCAGGAGCGTGAGCGCGGCTTGCATCTCATCCCGCGCATGCATTTCGCCGGCTTTCTGTGCCACCACGATTCCGTCGGAAAGCAGCTTGCGCGCCTGTTCGAGCCGGCCCATCCGCGCCAGCAACTGCCCGAATTGAAGATAGCCGGCCACATATCCGGGATGAGCTTCGAGAAGCTGTTCAAAATTCCGCGCAGCCGCTTCGTCGTCGCCGAGCTTCACGCACTCGAGCGCCAACCCGTAGCGGGCGAAGGCGTCGCCCGGCTTTTCGGCGACAAATTGTTCGAGCATTTCGCGGCGCGACTTCTGTGTTTGGGGCATACGTTGGAAGCGCGTATTATACCGGCCGAAGAGGCGCGCGCCTAGCGTCCGCGCCGTCAACCAGTGGAGAAAGGGAAATTTTGCGTGGCCAAGAGCCGAGAGAAGCGCGCTGCCGCCCGCGCCGGGGCGGCGCGAGGGAGCGCCATCACGGGGAAGCCAGTGAGTGCTTCGGTTTCAGAAGTGGTTGAGGCCGTGCTGCCAAACGATGCCAACCCTCTCGGCGCCATGCTCGGCGGGCGGGTGATGCACCTGATTGATATCGCCGGGGCTCTCGCCGCGCACCGCCATTCAAATAGCCACGTCGTTACTGCTTCCGTCGACTATCTCGATTTCCGCTTTCCCATCCGAGTGGGCGAGTGGATTGTGTTGAAGTCGAGCGTGAACCGCGTGTTCCGCACTTCCATGGAAGTGGGAGTGAAAGTTTACTCGGAAAATGTGCTGACGGGAGAGCGAAAGCACACCAGCTCGGCGTATGTCACCTTCGTGGCCATTGACGAAAACCGCGTGCCGCACCCCGTAACGCCGCTCGTTCTGGAAACCGAAGCGGACCGCCGCCGCTTCCGCGAAGCCGGCGAACGCCGCCGCCACCGGCTAGCGCTCCGCCACAAGGAAACCATGCGCGACCAGTAGCGCCGCACTCGATCAAGAGCTGGACAGCAAGTACTCCCGCACCGCGTCCGCCGTCTTCGTCCCTTGCTCCACGCATTTCCCGAGCGACGGGCCTTCCAGATAATTTCCGGAGAAAAACAGGCCGGGATTCGCGCGCTCGCCATCACGAATGGCCTCTATGATGTACCCGTGGCCCAGATTGTATTGGGGCAGCCCTTTCGGATGACGCCACACGGTCGATGTGACCGGCTCCCCCGAGATTTTCAGCAGACGCGCATTTTCCTGCTGAACGATCGTCGCAAGTTCTTCCTCGGGCTTATCCACCACCGCAGTGTCCGTTGCTCCTCCGATAAAACTCGTAATCACGGCCATCCCGTCGGGCGCGCGCCCAGGGAAGAGGGATGAATTCCACATGGTGCCGAGGATGCGGAGCCTCTCACTGCGCGGGACGAGGAATCCGAAACCTTCGAGCGCCACTGCGAACTGTGAGTCGTTGTAACCGGCCGCTACGACGCCCACCGGCGCGTAAGCAATTCCTGAAAGCGCTTGGGCAAGCTGCGCCGAGAACCGCGCAATCAGGTGCGACGCGGTATAAGCGGGAGTGGCCAGAACCACGGCGCGGGCTTCCATTGTTTCCTCGCGGCCCTTGCTCGTGAAACGGACTTCGTAGCAATTCTCCTCCAGCCGCCCCGACCGATTCACAGCGGCCACGCCCACTCCGCCTCGCCAATTTTCCCCCAGCTTCGCTGCAATCGCCCGCGGCAGGGCGCCGACTCCCTGGCGAAATGAGCAAAGGGGAGGCGGCTCCTCTCGCTGGCCGTCCGGATTGCGCGATCTGATGGCGCCGCGCAACACGCTGCCGTATTCGCGTTCCCATTCCTCGAGTGTGGGAAATGCAGCTCGCAGGCTCAGCTTTTCCGGATCGCCTGCATAGACGCCGGAAACGAAGGGCGCCACGAGATACTCCAGTATCTCGTGGCCGAATTTCCGCCGCACGAAATTTGCCACCGACTCCTCGGCCTCGGGCGGCGTGCTCCGCCGGAAAGGCTCCGACACCACCTTCCATCGCGCCCCGACGCCGAGCAGAGAACTGGTGAGCAAGGCAGGCGGCGACATCGGAATTTTTCGCAGCCGCCCGTGCTGCAAGACAAACCGCGGCGCTTGCGGATCGGCGGTCTGAAGCTGCGCTTCGATCCCAACTTGCCGGATGACATCGAAAATCGCAGGCGTGCCTTGAAAGCTCTGCGGTCCCGACTCGAATAAGCAGCGATCTTTTTCAAACGAGCCGGCCAGCCCGCCCGGGCGCTCGGAAGCCTCGAGAAGTGTCACCGGCAGGCCGAGCTGCTGCAACCGCAAAGCGCAGGAGAGCCCCGAAATTCCACCGCCGACGACAATCACTTGTCTGTTGTTGGACATTTGCGGGCCCGTCACAGTGTCTTCGAAAAAAGCGGCCGCTGGTCCATTTGCTGCTCCCGGAGATAGCGGTCGAAGATCATAGCCAGGTTGCGGATGAAAATCCGGCCGAGCGGCGTCACCCGGATTTCTTCCGGCCGCGATTCCATCAGCCCTTCGGCGCGCAGCTCCTCAAGTTGCTTCACCTCCGGCGCGAAATACTCGTCGAAGGAAATCGCGAACTCGCGCTCGATTTCGTTCTTGGGCACCACGGTGTGGCACAGCAGGCGCCCAATCACGGCGCGCCGGATTTTGTCGTCTGGCGTCAGGCGGTAGCCGCGCATCGTGGCGATGCCGCGCGACACGACGGCGGATTGGTAGGCAGGCACCTCGCGGCGGTTTTGCGCGTAGGCATCGCCGATCGAGCTGATCGCGCTCACACCCATGCCATAAAGGTCCGCGCCGGCTTTGGTCGTATAGCCCTGAAAATTCCGGTGCAGAGTGCGATTGTGCTGCGCCAGGGACAGCTCATCTTCGGGCTTCGCGAAGTGGTCCATTCCGATGTAGTGATATCCCGCAGCGACAAATTTTTCCAGCCCCGCGCGGAAGATGCGGAACTTTTCCATTCCCTCGGGCAAGTGCCCCTGAAATGAGCCTTGCTGCTTTTTGAGCCAGGGGACGTGGGCGTAGCTGAACATCGCCACGCGATCCGGCGAGAGCGTAAGCGTCTGGTCGATCGTCGCGCGAAAACTGTCCGCCGTCTGATACGGAAGCCCGTAAATCAAGTCCACGTTCAGGCTTTCGAATCCCAGGTCACGCGCCGCTTCGATCAGGTCGCGAGTCATTTCATAGGGCTGGATTCGATGCACGGCTTCTTGCACTTGCGGCTGAAAATCCTGGATGCCCATGCTGAGCCGGTTGAACCCGAGCCGGCGCAGCGTCTCGAGATGCTCGCGAGTCGTCACGCGCGGGTCGACTTCAATTCCGATTTCCGCGTCTGGGGCAAAAGTGAATCGCTCGCGCGCGTGCCTGAATAAATCTTCCATTTGCGAAGGGCTGAGATAGGTTGGCGTGCCGCCGCCCCAATGAAATTGAATCACTTTCCGCCTTTGCGACACGCGATCCGCCACGTGCTCGATTTCGTGTTTCAAAGCGTCCAGATAGGGGATGGCGACGCGCTTGTCTTTTTGAATCGACACATTGCAGGCGCAGAACAGGCACAAGCTCTCGCAGAAGGGCAGGTGCATGTAGATCGAGACAGGAGTCGCCTTCTCTTCCGCGCGCGCGAAATATTGCTCGAGGTCCTCCGGGCCGAAATCCTCCTTCCAGACCGGAGCCGTCGGATAACTGGTGTAGCGCGGGCCGGCGCGGTTGTATTTCTCGAGAAACGAATCCGAAATCTGCCCAATCTCGAGGCGCTCGGCGTGTTTGGCTGTCGCGTCGTGCATGCTCAATCCGTCCGGCCCATCTGCGCTCGCGCCGGCAGCGGAGCCGTCTGGCCCGCTTCGACAAACGCCTTGGCGTTTTCAACCGGTGTGTTGGGAAGAATTCCGTGGCCGAGATTCAGAATGTGGCCGAGCCCGCCCGTTTGTTCCACGGCCTCACGCGCTGCCTCGCGAATGGCGGCTTTGTCGCCCAGCAGGATGGATGGGTCCACATTTCCTTGCAGCGCCACCCGCCGCCCGAGTTTTTCCCGCGCCTCCGTGAGATCCGTGCGCCAATCCACGCTCAACACATCCGCGCCGGATCGAGCCATGAGTTCCAGCAATGTCGCCGAACCCTTTGCATAGAGAATGCGAGGCACGCCGCTTGGGCGAAGGGACTCCATCACCTTCTGTGTCGCGGGCAGCTCGAACGATTCGTATCCGCCCTCGGAAAGCTCCCCGGCCCATGTGTCGAATAGCTGGATGGCCGTTGCGCCCGCATCAATCTGCGATTGAAGGTACGCAGAAGTAGCTCTCGCAATCCGGTCCAGCAGTTCCCGAACGGCCTCCGGCTGTTCCTTCAGCATTCGCTTGGCCCGTGATACATCACCTCGAGTTTGGCCTTCAATCATGTAGCAGGCCAGCGTCCACGGCGCGGCAGCAAAACCGATCACGGGGATTTCCGGCCCCGCTTGGCGGCAGATACTTCGGATGGCGTCGCCAACAAATTTTGTTTCGCGCTCCGGATCAAATTCCCGCAGCCCCCGCACCGCCGCGACATCCCGCACGGGATTCGACAGCACCGGCCCCGAGTCCGGCACGTCCAGCGGCATCCCCATGGCTTCCGCCACAATCAAGATGTCTGAGAATACGATCGCGGCATCCACATTGAGCGCCCTTAGCGGTTGGAGCGATACCTCGGCAGCTAGCTCCGGCGTCTTGCAGATTTCGAGGAAGCTGTGCCGCGCCCGAACAGCCTGATAGTCAGGGAGATACCGCCCCGCCTGGCGCATGATCCACACCGGCACGCGCTCGACCGGCTGGTATCGGCACGCTCGGAGAAACAGGTCTTTGCGGTTTTCGCTCTCGCGGGCCATTCGTTTGAGGATTTCTAAGTCATCATAGCAGAAGGCTTAGGAGCCCGCACCTCCGCCTTTCGCAGGGAGCCATCCCTTGCTGCACCAGCGTTGGCGCCCATAATCGGTTGTATAATGAACCCGATTGGGCTCCGGGAGCCTAAGTCCGTCGTGACACACTATTTGAGCTATTTGAGCCTGGCTGCTTATCTGGCGAGTTTCCTCTGCTACGCGTGGATTCTCTATGCCCCCCAGGCGCTTCTAGGGCGCCTCGCGAGTTTCCTGCTCGCTGGGGGTATCGTGTTGCAATACTTTGCTTTGCTGGAGCGTTCGCGATGGATTCACACCGTACCCTACAACGATTTGTTCGGCTCCATGTCGCTTTTTGCCTGGCTGTTGGGTATCACGTACCTGGGCCTGGAACTCTTCCACGGTGAGCGCAGCGTTGGAGCCTTTGTTACGCTCTTGCTGGTGGTGTGGCTCGTGCTCCTGCACGTTCTAGCGCCTCTTGAAGTGCCTCCGCCGCCCCCCGCGCGCGGACCACTTTTCGCCTTTCACGTGACGCTCAACACCTGGGCCTATGCCGCTTTCGCTCTATCCTTTGTCCTGAGCATGATCTACCTGGCTCAGGACCGAGTCTTGCACTCCCGGCGGCTTGGTACTCCCTTTTGGCGCTTTCCGGCGTTGGATGTGCTCGACCGGATGGCACGGAGCAGTGTCTATGTGGGGCTCGCGGCCTTGAGCGCCGGCGTTGTGATGGGCCTGATCTGGCAGCACCGCCTGAGCGGAACTTACTCGCTGGGCGATCCCAAGGTGATCATCACCATTGCGATCTTGGCCGCCTATGTGGCGTATCTGGGGCTTTCCCGAAGCGCCAACTGGCGCGGGGTTCGCGCCGCTCGGCTGTGCGTCTGCAATTTTGTGGTTGTATTGTTCAGCTACACGATTGTGAATCTATATTTCACCCGCTTTCACCGCTTCTTCTGATGGCCACTCCATCCCATGCCGGGGCTGCACGCGTCGCGCGGATACAAATCGCGCTGGTGGGCTGCAACCATCGCACCGCCCCCGTGGAATTCCGCGAACGCGTCGCCTTCACGCCGCAGCAAGCTCTCGCCGCGGCGGATGAACTTCGCCGCCAGGGAATGCTCGATGAGGCGGTCGTTATCTCCACCTGCAATCGCAGCGAACTCTATGGCGTTCCCACCGATTCTGGCGTCGATGCCTCCCAGGCCATGGAGAGTTTTTTCACGTCCTTTCACAAAATCCCGGCCGCCGAGTTGAACGGCCGCCTCTATCGCCGGTCAGACGCGGACGCCGTGCGCCACCTGTTTCGCGTGGCCGCGGGCCTCGACTCGATGATGCTGGGCGAGGCGGAAATTCTGGGCCAGCTCCGCACCGCCTACAGTCAGGCGCTCGATCACGGCGCCACCGGTCCCGTGCTGAATCGCGCGTTTCAAGGAGCGCTCGAAATCGGCAAGCGCATCCGCGCCGAAACGGAAGTGGGCGCGCGGCCGATGTCCGTCGCGCTTGCCGGGGTGAAGCTCGCCGAGCGCGTCTTCGGCAATTTGAAAGGCCACTCCGCGCTGATTCTCGGTGCCGGCTCAGTCGCCGAACAAGTGGTCGAGCACCTGCGCAATCGCGGCATCGGCGCCCTGCGTGTAGCCAATCGCTCTTTGGACCGCGCCGCCGACCTCGCCCGCCGCATGGGCGGTGAAGCCGTGGCGTGGGATTCGCTCGAATCCGTCATGGGCCTTCCCGACATCATCGTCACTTCAGTCGGCGCCACCGAAGCGGTCCTCACTCGCGCAATGCTCGAGCGCGCCATTTCCGCTCGCAGCGGACGCCCCGTCTTCGTCGTCGATCTTGGCGTGCCTCGCAACGTGGCGCCCGACGCAGCAGGCCTTTACAACCTGTATCTCTACAACATCGACGATCTCGGCGTAATCGTCGAACAGAACAAAAAGGCCCGCGAGCAGGAAATTCCCCGCGCGGAAGCGCTTATCGAAGACCATGTCGCGAAGTTCGAAGCCTGGCGTGCCGCTCTGGAAGCTTCTTCCATCGTCGACGACCTGCGCGACCGCTTCCACAAGCACCGCGAACTTCTCATCCGCGAAAAGCTCGCCGAAATGCCCGAAGTCTCGCCGGAGGAGCGCGCCCGCATCGCTCACATCACGGAAGAACTGATCGAGCGCGTCCTGGAACATCCCACCGAAAAACTCCGCCACGGACGCGGACTCCGCGGCCGTCTGGCCGCCATCGAAGCTCTCCGCCATCTCTTCGGCCTGGATGAGGGAAAAGATTGAAAGCGCTCCGCATCGGCACGCGCGGAAGCGCGCTGGCACTCTGGCAGGCGAATCACGTCGCCCAAAAGCTCGCCGAAATTCACGGCATCCAATGTGAATTGGTCCGGATTCGCACTTCGGGCGATCACTTCCAATCCGCGGCCGTCGCGCAGATCGGTTCCAAGGGAATTTTCATCAAAGAGCTCGAAGACGCGCTGCTTGCCGGGTCTGTAGACCTCGCCGTTCACAGCATGAAGGACGTGCCTACGGAAACCCCCGCCGGACTTTCGTTACCGGCCATCACCCACCGCGAGGATGTCCGCGATTGCCTGGTGTCACTCGCAAGCCGCACTCTGGAAAATCTTCCCGCGCGCGCGAGAGTCGGCACCAGCAGCCTCCGCCGCCAGGCGCAATTGCGTGTTCGCCGTGCCGATCTTGATGTGCGGGACTTGCGCGGTAATGTGGACACGCGGCTGAAAAAACTCGCCTCCGGCGAGTTCGACGCCGTTGTCCTCGCCAAAGCCGGCATGGACCGCCTCGGCTTGACCGATCAAATCACCGAAATTCTTCCCACTCACATCATGCTCCCCGCCGTCGGACAAGGCTCTCTCGGAATCGAAGCCCGGACCGACGATCGGGAAACCTGCAAACTCCTCGCTGCGCTCGACGACGAAGACACGCGCATTTGCGTCACGGCCGAACGCGCCTTGCTGCGCGAGCTTCAGGGCGGCTGCCAGGTTCCTCTCGGCGCCTGGGCGCGGCTTGGGGGAGGAGGACTGCTGCTCGAAGCCTGCGTGCTCTCCGCCGACGGCAGCGAATCGCTTCGGCGCGAAAAGCAAGGACCTCCGGAATCCGCAGAGCTCATCGGCCGCGAGCTGGGTCGAATTCTCATCGATGCCGGCGCCGACCGCATTCTGCGCCTCGCGGGGCGGGCCGTTGGCTGAGCGTGAGCGTCCGCTTCGCGGCCGGCGCGTTCTGCTCACGCGTGCTGCGGAGCAGTCCGCCGCGTGGAAAGAAGCGCTTGAATCCCTCGGCGCGGAAGTCCTCCTGCTTCCTGCGGTTGCATTCGCGCCTCCTCAAGATTGGCAGGAGCTGGATGAAGCCCTTCGCAAGCTCGACGGATTTGATGCCATACTCTTCGTAAGTAAGAATGCGGTACGATACCTCTTTCAACGCTGCCGCGATCTCGGCATCAAGGCAGAATCTGTTGGCTCGCCGGGGAGGATGATCGCAACCGTGGGACAAGCGACCGGAGCGGCAGTCGGAGCAGAAGGTGTTCGGGTGACGTACGTGGCGGAAGAATCCACGGGTGAGGGCCTGGCGAAGGAATTGCGTGGCTCTCTTTATGGGCGCAAAGTTCTCTTGCCGCGCAGCGACCGCGGCGATGATCGGCTTCCGGCCGCCCTGCGCGATGCCGGAGCGCGCGTGACGGAAGTTGTCGCCTACCGCACAACGTCGCCCGATGAGTTCGACAATAAAATCGTTGCGCAAATCCGGGGCGGGGAAGTGAGTGCGATCGTGTTCGCAAGCCCATCGGCGTTTCACCACCTGTCCCGGCATCTCGGGTCAGCCGAAATGGCAAATATTTCCCGGCGTGTCCAATTCGCTGCCATCGGCCCCACGACCGCCCGCGCGATTCGCGACTCCGGCTCGTGCGTTGCAGTCGAGGCCGAGGAACCATCCGCCGCCGGCCTCGCCCGCGCCCTTGCAGATTTTTATCAGCGCCATTCCTCTTCGGCGGCGCAATCATGACCTTCCCGACCCAGCGTCCGCGCCGCTTGCGCCGCACCGAGGCTCTTCGCGGCTTCGTGCGCGAGACCAAGCTCTCGACTTCGGGACTGGTCTATCCGCTCTTTGCGTGTCCCGGGACCAACGTGCGCCTCGAAGTCGGCTCCATGCCGGGCATTTATCAGCAATCGGTGGACAACATCGTCGAAGAGTGCAGGGAAGTCGCCGGTCTCGGAATCCCCGCCGTAATTCTCTTCGGGCTCCCCGACAAAAAAGATGAAATCGGCTCGGAAGCTTCTGCGTCCGATGCCGCCGTGCAACGCGCCATTGAAGCCCTCCGCAAAGCGAAACTCGATTTGCTCATCCTTACCGACGTGTGCCTGTGCGAATACACGAGCCACGGCCACTGCGGCATCGTGAAGGATGGTGAAGTCCTCAACGACCCGACGCTCGAACGGCTCGCCGATTCGGCTCTTTCGCACGCGCGCGCGGGCGCCGATATCGTTGCCCCGTCGGACATGATGGACGGCCGCGTGGGCGCAATCCGCAAAAAACTCGACACGCACGGCTTCGAAAACGTCGCCATCCTCTCCTACGCGGCGAAATATTGTTCCGCCTTTTACGGCCCGTTTCGCGAAGCAGCACAATCGACGCCCCAATTCGGAGACCGCCGCAGCTACCAGATGGATCCCGCAAACGCCCGCGAAGCTCTGCGCGAAGTCGCGCTCGATCTCGAAGAAGGCGCGGACATCATTATGGTGAAGCCGGCGCTCCCGTATCTTGATATCATCCAGCGGGTGCGCGAGCGGTTCGACGTTCCCGTGGCGGCTTACAACGTGAGCGGTGAATTTGCTATGGTAAAGGCCGCTGCCCGCAATGGCTGGGTGGACGAAAAGCGCGTCGTGCTCGAAATCTTGACCGGCATCCAGCGCGCCGGCGCTCAAATTATTCTCACTTATCACGCCAAGGACGCCGCTCGGTGGCTCAAAGCTTGTTGAGCGGCGTCGTATCCTGAAACGCAAACCCGATTCCGAACATCTCATTGAGTGGAGGCCTCAAGCGCGGAAGTTGCGGAGGAGGTTCAAGCTGATGAATGCATTTATACGGAGTGCGATTTATTTCGGGCCTCGACTGAGCAAGCAGGTTCTCGTCTTCATAACGTCGATGGCCTTATTATTCGCCACATTGCCCCAAGATGTTTTCGCCGCTCAATATCCGCAAGACCCGGCCCAGGATCAGAGCCAGGCCCAGGCGCAAGGCGCGCCCCCGGCGTACACACAGCAGACGCCGGAGCAATTGCAGCAGTTGGTGGCGCCCATCGCGCTGTATCCGGATTCGCTTGTCGCGCAGATCCTGGCGGCTTCCACTTACCCCGAACAAGTTGTGGAGGCGGACAGGTGGGTGCAAGCTCATCCGGATTTGAAAGGTGACGACCTCGCGCGCGCCGTCGACCCGCAGGCGTGGGACCCCAGCGTCAAGGCGCTCACCGCGTTTCCTTCAGTCCTCGGCAATATGGACAAAAATCTCTCCTGGACGTCTTCCCTTGGCGATGCCTATTACAACCAGGAGCAGGACGTGATGGATGCTATCCAGTTCATGCGGCAGAAGGCCCAGCAAGCGGGCAATCTGAAGAGCACGCCGCAGCAAACCGTAACAAGTGACGGCCCATCCATTGTCATCCAGCCCGCTGACCCGGAGATTGTTTACGTCCCTGCGTACAACCCGTGGCTGGTTTACGGTTATCCGGTCGTCGCCTGGCCCGGATGGTATCCGTATCCGGGAATTTGGTTCGGCGGCCCATCACTCTTTTTCGGTGTCGGATTCGGAATCGGCTTCTTTGGAGGCTGGGGATGGGGCTGGGGTCACTGGGGATTCGATTGGCATAATCATTATGCGGTCTTCGACCACGGCCGCTACTACTCCCGCAGCACAACCTTTTACAATCGCGGCGCTTTTTACCGTGGAGAGGGCGGGCGCCCGGGATTCCGCCCCGGCGGACCTGGCGGCCGGCCCGGCGGAGTCTATAACCGTCCCGGGGGAGAGAGCCACCCGTTCGGCGGGGATAATCGCGCCGCTCGCGGGTATGCTGAACCCCGCGGCGAGAGTGGCACCCACTCGGGGGGCTTCAGCGGTTACGGCCGCGGTGGTGAAGCGCGGAGCTATTCCTCCCGTGGCAGCGCCAGCTTTGGCGGCGGAGGTCGCGGTGGCTTTGGTGGCGGCGGGGGCCGTGGCGGCGGCCATCGCTAATCGTGGCCGTCAAGCCCGGCTTTCTTGAATAACTTGGATTCATCCACGAAATGGAGGAAAGCATCATGCGGCGCACTGAGCTGAATTCGCACAAATATCACTGGGGCAATCTTTCCACGTTTGTCGCGCTCACTTTCCTGTTGATGGCAGCTTTTCCCACGCGCTCGGCGGCACAGCAGCAAGGCCAAAAAACGTTTTCATCCGCGGAGGAAGCCAGCCAGGCTTTTATCGCGGCGGCGCAAATCAACGATACAAAAGCCCTGGTCGAAATCCTCGGCCCGGACGGAAAGGAAATTGTCAATTCGGGCGACGACAACGAAGACGCGCGCAGCCGCGCAATGATCGTCCTGCACTATCAGGAAATGCACCGCCTGGTGAAAGAGCCCGATGGCAGCGTCACGCTCTATATCGGCGCGGCCAATTGGCCGTGTCCCATCCCGATTGTGAACAGGGGCAGCGCCTGGTATTTCGATACCGAAGCGGGCAAAAAAGAAATTTTGTACCGGCGGGTCGGCCGCAACGAATTGTCCGCGATTCACGTCCTCGAGCAATTGGTGGCGGCTCAAAAAGAATACTTTTCTTCGCAGCACAATGAGTACGCCCAGAAACTCTTCAGCGATGAAGGGCAGCACAACGGCCTCTATTGGAAGGCTGCCGCGGGCGAACCCGAAAGCCCCATCGGCCCGCTAGTTGCGAAAGCTGTCGCCCACGGCTACGCGAATATCGAGGACACTGACCGCATTCCCTTCCGCGGCTACTTCTTCCACGTGGTGACGCGCCAGGGCAAAGAAGCCCCCGGCGGCACGAAGAATTACATCGTCAACGGAAAAATGACCGACGGCTTTGCCTTCATCGCGTATCCGGCCGAATACCGCTCGTCCGGGGTGATGAGCTTCATGGTGGGCCCCGACGGTGTCGTCTATCAGAAGGATTTGGGCAAGAAGTCCATTTTCAAAGCCCTGGCGATCAAAGAATTCAATCCGGACGCGAAGTGGGCCAAGGCCATCGAGGAGCCCACCCAAACCGCCGGCGAGAAGCCAGCAAAGTAAAATTCGCCTCCCACTTGCGGCGTTGGAAAAGTGGCACAGGCACTCCTGTTTACCCTGAGCTTTGTCGAATGGCCTGTGCTCTGACGATCGATGCTGCTGCGAGCACTACCGCATGCTCGCGACGGTAGCCGAAATTGAAGACGGCCCGTCGCCTTCGGTCTTTGCACCAACAACTACCTTCCAATCCTCCATCGCTCATGCTAGCGTGTTTCGCGGAGTAAAAATGAGCGAGCAATTGATAACTGACTACCGAAGAGCTGCCACAGAGGACGCCGCGGAACAGAAATGGCCGCCCGCGCGAAGATGACCCGCGGCACCGGAAGCAGCCCCACCCGCGACTCCGCTGGCGCTAACCGTCCGGCATCAGCCGAAGTCTTCGAGCGCGCGAAAAAGATTCTCGTCGGCGGTGTGGACAGCCCCGTGCGCGCATTTCGTGCCGTTGGCGGCACGCCCCTCATGATCGACCGCGCCGAAGGCGCCCGCCTCTACGACGTGGACGGCCGCGAGTACATCGACTACGTCTGCTCCTGGGGCGCCCTCATCCTGGGCCACGCGCATCCGGACGTAGTCGCCGCTGTCGCCGATCAGGCTCGCCGCGGCACCAGTTACGGCATGACGTCCCCGCTCGAAATCGAACTGGCCGAACGCATCTCCCAGGCGCTGCCTTCGATCGAGCGCCTCCGCTTCGTCAGTTCCGGCACCGAAGCGACCATGAGCGCGATCCGCCTGGCTCGCGCCTTCACCAAGCGCGACCTCATCTTGAAATTCGAAGGCTGCTATCACGGCCACTCGGACAGTTTTCTCGTGGAAGCCGGATCGGGCCTTGCCACTCTCGGGATTTCCTCGAGCCCGGGCGTGCCGGAAGCGCTGGCGAAGCTCACCTTGAACGCGGCGTACAACGATGCCGATGGCGTCGCCGAAATTTTCCAGAAAAATCCCGGAAAGATCGCTGCCGTTATCGTCGAACCCGTGGCTGCGAATATGGGCGTCGCGCCGCCCACTTTCGGTTTTCTCGAGTCTCTTCGCGAGCTGACGGCCCAGGACGGCGCCCTGCTGATCTTCGACGAGGTCATCACCGGCTTCCGCATTGCCTTTGGCGGCGCGCAGGTGCGATTCCATGTTCAGCCCGATCTCACCACGCTCGGAAAAATCATCGGCGGAGGACTTCCGGTGGCTGCGTACGGTGGCCGCCGCGACATCATGGAAATGGTCGCGCCGCTGGGTCCGGTCTATCAGGCGGGCACGCTCTCCGGAAATCCGCTCGCGATGCGCGCCGGGCTGGCAACGCTGCCGAAGCTCGAAGCGCCCGGTTTCTACGATGATCTCAGCCGCAAATCGGGGCGCCTCGGCGAAGGCTTGCGCCGCGCGCTCGAGGAATCGGGAATTCCCGGTCAGGTAAACGTAGCGGGCTCGCTGATGACGCTTTTTTTCCTGGACGAGCCGGTGCTCGATTATGCCGACGCAAAAAAATCGAACACCGCGCGCTACGCGGCCTTCTTCAACGAGATGCTCGACCGCGGCGTCTTTCTCGCTCCATCACAGTTCGAAGCGCTCTTCATCTCCGCTGCGCACACGTACGAGGATATCGATCGCACCATCGAGGCAGCCCGCGAAAGCCTCGAAGCCCTCCGCGCCGCCCAGCCCGCAGGATAAATCCGATGCATGCGGCCCCGTTCACCGACGCCCGCCGTCGCGGGAGAAGGAAAGCATCATTTCGAAAAGTCGTTGCGGGCCACCGCTCCGCCCTTCATCACGAATTTCACCCGCCTGAGCTGCTGGATGTCCTCAAGCGGATTTCCTTCGACGGCGATGATGTCCGCGAATTTTCCCGGCGCGATTTCCCCCACGCTGTCCGGCCAGCCCATCAGCTCGGCGGCATGAAGCGTTGCGCAGCGAATCGCTTCAAGCGGCGCCATTCCGAATTTTGTCATGTATTCGAATTCGATTGCCTGCGTGCCGTGCGGAAACGGCCCCGCGTCCGTTCCGAACGCGATCTTCACTCCGCCGGCCATCGCCTTTTTGAAACTCGGTTCGTGCAGGCTCGCGCGGCTCACTTTTCCGCCGGAAAGAGCTTCGTCTTCTTTCCGCGTAGTGCCTTCGTAGGGATAGAGCGTGGGCACGAGCCAGATTCCTTTCGTCGCCATTTTCTGCACGGCGGCATCGTCGAGATCGATCCCGTGTTCGATCGAATCGACGCCGGCATCGATGCACCGGTGCAGCCCCGGCCCGCTGTAGGCGTGGCAGGCCACTTTCACGCCTTCGCTGTGCGCCTCATCCACGATCGCGCGAATTTCTTCGAGCGTGAACGTAGGAACGCTCACCAGCTTTCCGTCCGGCGTAAACCGGAACCGGTGCGTTCCATAGATCTTGATCAGGTCCGCGCCATACTTGATCTGTTCGCGCACGGCCTTTCGGGCTTCGTCCGGGCTGTCGGCGATTTGCACTCCCGAAGGAACCGGCACTTCGGGCGAGTAGCCCTCGAGCGGATAGCCGCCGGTGGTCGAGATGGCTCGTGTCGCCACTTGCAGGCGCGGGCCGGGAATCAGTCCGCGGTTGATAGCGTTGCGAACATCGACGTCGCTGTACATCGCGCCTTCGGTTTCCAAGTCGCGCATCGCGGTAAATCCGGCCTCCAGATCTCGCTTCGCATTCAACACGGCCTCGATCGTGCGGTACTGCCACGATTCCTTGAGCAATTGCTCGTCGTAGCGGCCTTGATCTTCTCCGGTCAGGAAAATATGTGTGTGCGCATCGATCAGTCCCGGCAGAACCGTGGCATTCGAGAGATCAATCACTTTTGCGCCTGGGGGAATCGAAACCTCGGTGGCGAGCGCCACGCGCGCGATCCGATCACCGTGAATCACAATCGTTTGATGGCTCGAGATTTTCCCCGAGCGGACGTCGAGCAGCTTCCCCGCGCGGATGTACGTGTCAGAGGCTTCGTCGGCGAACGCTGCGATCGCTCCCACCGAAATAAAGAGCGCGAGCCCTATCCCCAAAGCAAACTTTCTGCGCATGGCGCCTCCCAATCGTGAAATTTGCCGGCGGGATTCTAACTCGAATGTTCGCCCGATTGGACCCGTTTCGCGTGGCGCCGGAAAAATTCCGCGTCCTCGGGAACACCTTCTTCAATTTCGCGCGTCTATTAGGCCGAACGTGTGTGGCCTGCCGTTTCAGGATGTGCAATCCGCGGTTCTCAGCGCCGGCCGATGTCGTCCCGTGCCGGCTTCAAAGGGGGCGTTTCCGAATGCTTAATTCGAGGCAGTTTGTGTGGGCACTTTTTTTTGTGGTAGGTTTAGCCGCCTTGTTTCTCCTCGGCGCGGGCGCAAACGTCCTCGCTGCTCCGCAGGAGGATAAAGACAAATCCGCGCCTCAAGCCGACGAGAAAAAGGAGAAAAAGGAAGAAGTCCTGCCGCTCAAGCCCTCTCGGAAAATCAGTTTTACGACGGATGAAGGCACCTGGATGTCGCTCGATGTTTCGCCCGACGGCAAGCAAATCGTCTTCGACCTTCTGGGCGATCTCTACCTCTTGCCCATCACCGGCGGAGAAGCCAGGCGCCTCACCAACGGCCTCCCCTGGGATTGCCAGCCACGATTTTCACCCGATGGAAAGCAAATCGCGTTCATCAGCGATCGCAACGGCAGCGACAATCTCTGGCTCGTCAATGTGGATGGCACCGGCGCAAAAAAAGTAAGCGACGAAACTGATGATGCTCTCGGCTCTCCAGCCTGGTCGCCGGACGGAAGCTACCTCGTGGCCAGAAGGTACGGCCCTTATCCCGGCCCGACGGACTATCTCCGCAATACCAGCCTGTGGCTTTTTTACAAAGACGGCGGCAAAGGCGTCGAGCTCGTGAAAGCCAAGAATCCGACGGCCATCAGTTCGGGCGCTTCCTTTTCGCCCGACGGCAAGCTGGTTTATTTTTCAAGCCATCCGGATCGCTATCAATACAACGCCGACCTCGGCCGCTTTCAAGTTCACACGTTCAATCGCGAGACCGGCGAGCTGGAGAAAATCACTTCCGAATATGGCGGCGGCTTGCGCCCGCTGGTTTCTCCCGATGGCCGCTGGCTTGTTTACGCCTCCCGCCATGACGCGAAAACCGGGCTGCGCATTCGCGATCTCTCGACGCGGGAAGAGCACTGGCTCGCTCTTCCGATTCAGCGCGACGATCAGGAAGGTTTTGCCGTGAACGATCTCCTACCTGGCTATTCCTTCACTCCCGATTCCCATTCCGTGATCTTCACCCGCGACGGCCACATCCAGCGCGTAGATATTTCGACTCACCAGATCGCCACGATTCCATTCACGGCCAAGGTCGAGCAGGAACTCGGCCCGCGCGTTCACGTTGATTACCCCATCGACGATGGCCCGCTCACCGTTCACCAAATGCGCTGGACGAATCAGTCGCCGGATGGCAAGCAGATTGTCTTCAGCGCTGTAGGAAAGATTTGGATGATGGACTTGCCCGCAGGCAAGCCCCGCCGCCTGACCAGCGACACGGCGCGGGAGTACGCGCCCGTTTTTTCTCCCGACGGAAAGTGGATCGCTTACGTCACGTGGTCCGATTCCGAGGGTGGTGAGCTGTGGAAAATTTCCGCGGCCGGCGGCTCGCCCGTGAAACTCAGCGCCGTCGCAGGATATTACAGCTCGCCCCAATGGTCGCCGGACGCCAGCAAGCTCCTCTTCGTGATGGGCTCGAAACGCGGCTGGTTGAAAAATGACGAAGCAGACATCCACGAAATCCGCTGGATTGCCGCCGAGGGAGGCGCAACCCACTTGATCGTGACCCTTCCGGATGGATACCAGCAGCCTGTCTTCACCGCGGACGGCACCCGCGTGTATTACATGGAAGATGCGCCGCCATCGGGCGGTGAGACTCCCGCTCCGCCGGCGCGGCTACTCCGCTCGATTCGAATCGACGGCGTGGACAAGAAAACGCATCTTCAGCTCGAAGGCAATTTTGTCCTTGTGGTTCCCTCTCCCGACGGCGAGTGGGTCGCCATTCAGGACCGCTATGACGCCTACATCGCTCCGCTTCCGAAAGCAGGCGAGGCGGTTATCAAACTGAGCCTTAAAACTCCGGCTGTGCCTGTGAAGCGGGTGACGCGCGAGGGCGCCAACTACCTTTCTTGGGCCGATGGCGGAAAGACTCTCACGTGGAGTTTCGGCAACGATTTTTACCGCGCGGACCGCGACGAAATCCTACACGCAGAAAAGCCGGAGGCATGGAAGCCCCAAACTTTTCCGATCTCGCTCGAAGTGCCGCGCGACATTCCTTCCGGCCAGCTTTATTTGCGCGGTGCGCGGATCGTCACGATGAAGGGTGAAGAGGTCATCGATCGCGGCGACATTCTAATCGAGAAGAATCGCATCAAAGCTATCGGACCTTCCGCAAAGATGCATCCTCCCGCTGACGCAAAAGTGATCGACGTGCGGGGGAAGACGATCATTCCCGGCTTTGTGGACATTCATGCGCACCTGCGCACCGGCCGGGATGAAATCACGGATGAAGAATGGTCCTATGCCGCCAATCTCGCATATGGAGTCACCACGACGCGCGACCCTTCGATTGAATCCAATATCGTTTTCGCCGAAGGCGAGCTTGTTTCCGCCGGCGCCATCGCGGGCCCCCGGATTTATTCCACCGGAACCGCGATTACCACGCAGGCCGGCAAAATCGAATCCTTCGAAGATGCCGACAACATCGTGAAGCGCTACAAAGCCCATGGCGCCGATTCGCTCAAGGAATATATGCAGCCGCGGCGGATTCAGCGTGAATGGCTGGCGATGGCCGCAGCGAAAGAGGGAGTCAACATCACCGCTGAAGGCGGCGGCGATTTGAAGACCGACCTGAGCATGGTGCTCGACGGCTACACCGGCGTGGAGCACGGCCTCCCGGTCGTTCCCATCTACAAAGATGTGATTGAGCTGGAAGCCCAGGCCGGCACGACGTACACGCCCACTCTGATCGTTTCCTACGGTTCGGAATTCGGCCAATTCTATTGGCGCGCAAAAATGAATATCCACGACGACCCCAAAGTGATGAGGTTCACTCCGCACGAACAAGTCGATAGCGTCGCGCGCCGCCGCCCTCTGCTTTTCGACGAGGAATACACGTTTCCGCTCATGGCCAAAGGGGCCGCGGGCATTGCCGGAGAGCATGGGCATGTCGCGCTTGGCTCCCACGGCGAGCAGCAGGGCATCGGCGCGCATTGGGAGCTCTGGATGCTTCAATCCGGCGGAATGTCGGCCTGGCAGACCCTCTACTGCGCCACGATGAATGGCGCTGAAAGTATCGGCCTGGCCAAGCAGGTGGGTTCGCTCGAGGAAGGGAAATTGGCAGACCTGCTCGTGCTCAATTCCAATCCGCTCGAGAATATCCAGAATTCCCGCGACCTGCTTTACGTCATCAAGAATGGCGTGGTCTACTCGGCCGATACTCTCGATGAAGTTTGGCCCAAGCAGACCACGTTTCCACCCTTCTTCTGGCGCAAGGACGACGCGGAACTGCAAGCTATTCCACACTAGGAGGAGCTGCCAGGGGACAGGGAGTCTCTTGGCTTCAGTCGATCCGATGCGTGGAGTAGATTGGACCCTCGACGGGCCGGGAATCGCAAATAGGGCGAACCAGAAGTCGCCTACTTTCTAAGGGAAAGCGTTTTCCACAAAATCCCCAGGATCCCTGAGGCTCGGAGGCTCCTCTGTCTCGTCTCCAGATGTATCCATATGAAAATACAGGTCTTAGCCGGCCTGGTCACCCTGGTACTAGCCGTGCTTTCCTTCACCCCGAAAGCACACGCCAGGAGCTAGATTCTATGGTCCTTACAGTCGCTGCTTTGATCTTCCAACTGGCCTCGCCGGCACAGCCCCTCCTGCACTCGGCGTTCACGCAGCCGGCGCCCGACAATCCGCGCCCAAAGGCCTCCGCGGCAGCCGCCAGCGAGACCCCGGCAGCGGGTTCCTCGGAGACTCATTTGAATCTCAACGGGGTCACACTCGACGGCGCGCCCCAGGGGACCTCCAGTCCGCAACTGACCGCCCTTTCGCTGGAGGAATCGCGGAACTCGACATCGCTCTCGGCGTTCCGGCTGCCCGACCCGGCCGCGGTCCAGCCCGTAAAAGTCACTCCCGCAGAGAAGCGGCCTTCGACAAAATCTTGGCTAGTGCTGACGCTCGTGCAGCATGGGGCGGCGACCTTTGACGCGTACACCACGCGTCAGGCCATCGGCAGAGGTGCAGTGGAAATGGATCCGCTCATGCGCCCGTTCGCCCATTCATCCGGGATGTACGCGGCGATTCAAGTAGGCCCCGTGCTGCTGGACCTTCTCTCGCGGCGAATGCAGCGCAGTGAAAGGCCGCTCGCGCGGCATACGTGGTGGATTCCGCAATCGATGAGCACGGCGGCTTTCCTCATTTCCGGCGTGCACAATCTCGGCGTTACCGGCCGTCCGTAATTTTCAAAGGGGTTTTGGAAAAAGATTCTCTCCCTGCCGTGAATTGCAAATGGACACCCGGGCACTCTCCCTCGGGTGTCCTTTTCCTTTGCGGCTGAAATTTCGGGGGAGCCGCCAAGCCGCTACTTCGCCAAACCCGCGGCGGCGCCCGCCGCGGCTTGCGAAGCACCCGCCATCCGTTTCTCCACCCACTCGGCGGCGCGCTGCGAAGCTTCCACGGCGGCGTAAATCAACGACTCGGGCCCGACGGAATCCGTATTCGCAAACACGACGCGTTCGAGGGGCCTGCTCGCGGCGGGAATCACGTTCGTGTACACGCCCGGCGCGGAGAGAAATATTCCGTGCCCGCGGCGGTACAAATGGACCTCAATCGGTTCGGCCGTGAATTCCGGCAATAGCTGGTGGAAATCCCGAAGCACATTGGCGGCGATGCGCCGGCAGCCTTCGATTTTCAATAGTTTGTCGCGATCGAGTTCGGAGATTGGCGTATAGAAGGTGAGAATACTGCGCTTTTGCTGATAGCCGGGCTGCTTCAATTTCACCCAATCGGCCACCACCATATCGGCAAACGAAGTGCCGGGACACCATGTGTCGTACGCTCGATCGTAAACCGGCTTGTCAAAGATCATGTTCACGACGGCGTACGGACAGTAGCGGATCATTCGCATCGCGTCGGCCTGATCATCGGAGAGGCCGCTCACGAGCCGCACCGTAATCAATTTCGGCGTGGCCATTACCACATACTTGGCAGCGACGCTACGCAGCGCCCCGCCGGAAACGTACGTCACCTGGACTTCCGATTTTTGCGGCTCGACAGCAACGATTGCCGCGTCGCTCACCATCTGCTCCGCGTGGCTTGCCAGCAAGGTCTCGGCGAGCTTTCGAACAAACACCGCGTTTCCTCCCGGGAGAGTGATGCGGGCATCGCGGCTCGCCATCGTAGCCAGATCCTTCAATTCCAGGAGGGCCACCATCGTGGAAGTATCTTCGGCTTTCGCGCCATAGTTCGACGGGCCGTACCAATCCCACCACTGCTTCACCTCCGGAGCATACGCTTTCAGATACTTCGTCAGTGGAATGCCGTCGAATTGCTTTTGATTTTTCTCCGCTGCAAGCGACAGCATCTCCGAGCGAAATTTCTTGAAGCTGTCGCGAACGCTCGCGGGATAGGGGAGCTGGTCAAGGCCGGCTCCCCAAGTGTCGGCTACCCACTTGCCGTTCACAATGGTTGGGTCGGAGGAATTAATCGGAAGTTGGGCAAGGCCTAATGCGCGGGCGAGCTGATCGCTCGCGCTGCCTTTCTCATCGTATGCCGAGCCCGTGCAGAACGCCTGGCCATCGTATTGCTCGAGGGTGGCGTTGCCTCCCCAGGCCGCTTCCTTTTCCAGAAGGAGAAAATTGTGCGCCCGGAGGAAATAAGCAGCGCTGAGCCCGCTGGCGCCACCACCCACGATCACCACATCGTACCGCTTCGAGACGGGCGGTCGCGCGAAAGCTTTGCCATCGCGAACCTGATGGCACACTTCGAAGTGTTCTCCGGTAATTTCCGGCGGCGTTTCCGGCGGCGCAGCGATCAGCGACACCTCGACGGGGCAGCCCGCCGCGACCGATCCGGCAACGATAAATTTCAGGAACTCCCTACGGCTTTCCGTCATGCCTGGCCTCCTTCCAGTGTCGAGGCCAGCAGCGATGCGCCCGCCTCTTCGGCGCGTTCACTCCGCGCGCGCAAGCGATACCACACCAGAATCGTCGCAATCGAAAAAAGCAGAATCAGCGTGGAGATGGCGTTGATCTCCGGCGTGATTCCGCGGCGCAGGCGCGACCAGATTTCGAGCGGGAGCGTGTTATCGCGCCCAATCAGGAAAAAGCTCACGGCAATTTCATCGAGCGAGAGCGTAAAGATCAAAAGGCCCGCGGCAACGAGCGACACCTTTAGATTCGGCAGCGTCACCCGCCAGAAAGTCCTCCATTGGTTTGCTCCCAAGTCGAGCGAGGCTTCTTCCTGCGCGCGGTCGAGCTTCTGAAGCCCGGCGAAGATTTCCGTCGTCGCAACGGAGATGAGCGCTGTACCATGGCCCAGCGTAATCGTCACGAGGCTCAGTTTCATGTGCACGCCGACGAAAAGCGTAAGCAAGGATAGCCCGGTAATGATTCCAGGCAGAATCAGCGGCAGCAACACGAGCCGGCGAAACGCAGCTTTTCCCGGGAAATCGGCGCGGTCCAGAGCCAGCGCGGCCGGCAGCCCGAGCGCCAGTGAAATCGCCACGGCAATCAGGGCGACAATCAGGCTGTTCAGCACAGAGTCCCAGAGCGGACCGTCGGAGAGGAGCTGCGTGTACCAATCGAGCGTCCATCCGGCGGGCGGAAACCCTCCAACGCCCGACCGATTGAACGAGTAAACGACCAGCACGATGATCGGCAGGTAGAGAAACGCGTAAACCAGAATCGCGTAGGCGGAAAGCCATCGAGCGCGGCCGCCATTCGCAGCAGACTTCATGAAAGGGTGAGCCTCCTCTCAAGGCGCTCGGTGGCGAACAACAATCCCACTACAAGCAGAAGCATGCACAGCGAAATTGCCGCTCCCAGCGGCCAGTTGTAGGCGGCACCGAACAGGCTGACGACAATATTGGAAATCATGATGCCGCTCGCCCCGCCCACCAGCAGCGGCGCAAGAAAATCGCCAAGCGTCAGCACGAAAGCGAAGGTCGCCCCTGCCAGCACTCCCGGCAGCGACAATGGCAGGATGACCCGCCGGAAAGTGGCCCATGGCGAAGCTCCCAAATCGTGAGATGCCTCCACCAGATTGCGCGGGACGTGCTCCAGCGAAGCGTAGATGGGCAAAAACGTGAAGGGCGTATAGATGTGCGTGAGCGTCAGCACCACGGCGAATGGGCTGTAGAGGAAAAACTCCACAGGGCGGTGCGTGATGTGCAGATACTGCAGAAATCCATTCAGCACGCCTTCGCTGCCGAGGATCGTCTTCCACGCGTAGCCGCGCACGAGATAGCTCGCCCAAAGCGGGATGATCACGAGCTGATAGAGAAAGTCCTTTCGCCTCGCCGCATGAAACGACAGGTAATAGGCCAGCGGATAGCCGAGGATGAGCGCCAGCAGCATCACCATCGCGGCAATGCGCATCGATTTGAAAAGCACCGAAAGATAGATGGGATTTCGAACCAGCTGGACATAGTTTTGGAAATTCCAGTCATGGACGATGGTTCCGGAAGAAACCGACCAAAAACTGTAGCAAAAGAGAATCGCGTAAGGCACCAGCAAGAAAAGCGTCACCCACAGGACTGGTGGAATTGCGACGCTCGCCTTGTAGGCGCGAGAATACATCGCTAGTCTTCTTCTCCCGCACGAACACGAATCGCGTCTTTGGGACTGAATTCAAAATCCAACTCTCCGCTCAAGGGGCCGGGGCTTGCAATCCGCGCGCGGAGCCGCTGCGAATTCTTACATTCGATTTCCAGCAGGTCCATCGCACCGCCAAAAGTCTGGTTCAGGATTCGTCCGCGAAAACGAGCCGTGGATACATCCAGCGAATCGGCTGCCAGGCCCGCGGGGGCAAGCCGAATGCTTTCGGGCCGCAGCGAGAACACTGCTTTCCCCGGATGTTCGAAGCAGCTCCACACGATGGCGCCGGCATTCGCAATACCATCGCGCACTTCCGCATCCAGCAAATTCGTCTGCCCGATGAATTGCGCGGCGTAGGCCGTCTCAGGCCGGCCATAAATTTCACGGGGCTCCGCAATTTGCTCGAGGCGGCCTTCGCGCAAGAGAGCGACGCGGTCCGAGAGCGCCATGGCTTCTTCCTGGTCGTGTGTAACGAAGATAAACGTGATGCCCACCTCGCGTTGAAGAGTCTTGAGCTCGACCTGCATTTGGCGCCGCAGATTCGCATCCAGCGCCGAAAGCGGCTCATCCAGCAGCAGCACTTGCGGCCGGTTCACCAGCGCCCGCGCGAGCGCTACGCGCTGCTGCTGGCCGCCGCTGAGCCGCGCGGGTGCGGACTGCGCAAATTCACCCATCTTCACCATGGCCAGCGCCTGGCTGACTCGCTCCGGAATTTCCTGCTTGGCGGTTTTTTTCGCGCGCAGACCGTAAGCCACGTTTTCGAAGACCGAGAGATGAGGAAACAGCGCGTAACTCTGGAACACCGTGTTCACCGGCCGCCGATGGGATGGCACCGTATCGAGCCGCTCGCCCGCCATCCAGATTTCTCCGCCGTCGAGTTGCTCGAACCCGGCAACGAGACGCAGCAGCGTAGTTTTCCCTGATCCGCTTTCGCCCAGGATGGTCAGGAACTCGCCCGGAGCAACGTCGAGCGAAACTCCGCGCAGCACGGGCCGGCGGCCAAACTGCTTGACCACCCTCCGCACAAACAGAAGCGCCGCGGAACCGGGTTCGCGCGCCGCCGCCGTTTTCTCACTGGCCGCAGAAATCATGGAGCCGCTTTCACCTCATTCCAGATCTCGTTGTACTTGTCGCGGCGGGGAACCTGCTGCCAGAAATAGATTCGCGTCATGTAGCGATCCACATCGTCGAGATGCAATGATTTTTTCTGGTCATCGGTCATGAACTGAGCCGCTTGCGGATTCGCGGGATCGTATCCGGTTACGTCGGTAACGCTCTTTTGCGTCTTGGCTTCGATCATGAATTCGAGAAATTCGGTAGCGAGATCCTTGTGGTCGCTCGCGGCGGTGATCATCAGGTGGTCGATCCACCCCGTGGTGTTTTCCTTGGGAATAGTTTCGGCGATGGGGAAATTCAATTGGCGGAGCTGGTTGGTCATCAACGGCCAGCCCATGGCCGCGACGATTTCGTGATTCTGGAAGAGGTTCGTAAGTTCGGCGCCGGTGCTCCAGATTTTGCGAATGTTCGGCTTCAGCTCGATCAATTTCTTTTTGACACTCTCGAGTTCCGCGTCGCTCAGGTTGTACAGATGGCCGGGGTCGGGCTTGTCGTATCCCAGGACTTGCGCAGCCATGTAAATGGTCGATAGCTCGTCCCACACGGAGATTTTTCCTTTTAGCTTCGCGTCCCATAAATTCGCCCAGCTTTCGGGAGCTGCGGGGAACGCAGTCGTGTCATAGAGCAGCGGGTTTGGCCCCCAGGTGAAGGGCACGCCGTAAACTTTTCCTTCCACGCGCACGAGCGGAAGCGTGCACAAGCGTTCGCTCAACTGCGAATACGACGGAATCTTGGCAAGGTCGAGAGGCGCAGCCAATCCGGATTTCGCGATCATCGTGGCCACGTCGCTCGAAGGCGAAATCACATCGTAGTTGCTGGCGCTGCCCCCGCGCAGTTTTGCCACCAGTTCGTCGCTCGAACCCATGTAAGCGGCGCTGACTTTGCAATGATGCGCTTCTTCGAATGCGCGGACGTACGATGGGTCCGCATATCCTTCCCACTCTAGAAGGCTGAGCGTGGGCGTCGCTTTCTTGCATCCGCCCGAGGTAAGAGCGAGCAGAGTCGCGAGCGCGGCGAGCGTGACGGGTTTTCTCATTGTTTGGATTTTGCGCCTCCCTCGGATTTGCTTACAGGCTGATCGAGCTGGGAATACACCACGCGCCCGCCCACCATCGTGAGCTTTACCTCGGTCTTGCCGAGCCGGTGAGGGTCCACTTCAAATGGATTCTGCGAGACGATAATCAAATCTGCGAGTTTTCCGGGCTCGAGCGAGCCTTCCGTGTCTTCCCGGTGGCCGGCGTACGCGGCGCCGATCGTATATGCCGCAATCGCCTGCGCCACGCTGATGCGCTGCTCGGGAACCCAGCCGCCGACGGGTTTGCCTTCATTGTCTTCGCGCGTGACGCCTGTCTGAACTCCGGGCCAGGGATTGAGCGTGACCACTTCCCAATCACTCCCAAACGCGAGGTGCGCGCCCGCCTTCAGCAGGCTGTTCCACGCGAATGCAAGATGTTCGCGTTTCGGCCCGAGATTGCGCCCCCACACTCCCTCCTCGGGGTATGCATGCAAAGGCTGCATGCTGGCAATCACTCCCAGCATGGCGAAGCGAGGGACGTCCTGTGCAGAGACGGTCTCGATATGCTCGATGCGATGCCGGGCGTCGGTTGTTCCGTTCGATTGCGCCGCGTGGTCGTAGGCATCCAGGGCCGCCTGGACCGCCCGGTCACCCACTGCATGGGTGAAGATTTGAAAGCCCCGTCGATCGAGCTCGTCCACCGCTGAGCCGAATTTTTCCGGTGACCACATCAGAGATCCCGAAAGCCGCGAATCGTCCGCATATGGCTCAATCATGGCGGCGGTGTGCGCCTCAATCACACCGTCGAGGAAAACTTTTGCCGCGCCGACCGAGATCCAATCGTCGTGGTAACGTTTTCTTGCCTCCTCCAATGCCGAAATGTCTGCAGGAGTGAGAGCAGGCGGCTGAATGACCTTCGAAACATAGAGCCGGAGCGAAAGCTTTCCCTCACCTCTCAAACCATCGAATACATCCAGGTCATAAAAATCGCCAAAGGTATCGGGCGGCTCTCCGGCTGCGTGCACCCTCACCAGGCCGTACTGGCCCGCGAGCGCCAATCCTTTCACAAGCGCGGCGCGCTTTTCTTCTTGCGAGGGCATGGGAACCAGATTCTTCACCAGGTGGCGCGCATCCTCTACCAGTGCTCCAGTGGCCTCACCGGTCTTGGGATCGCGAACAATAACTCCGTCGAGCGGGTCTGGCGTGTCACGATGGATGCTTGCCAGTGCAAGCGCCTTGCTATTCACCCACCCGGTGTGTGCGTCAAACGATTCCAGGTACACCGGCCTTTCCGGGAAAATTTCATCGAGCAATTTTTTGTCGGGCAAAGCAGCTTCGCCGAATGCTTCGTATGCCCATCCCTGCCCGAACACCCAGCCGCTGCCCGGATGCGTTGCGGCATATTCTTTCAAGCGTCTCCGCAAATCGGAAGTGGTGACCGCTCCGTTCAGGTCGGGCCAGTCAAGGCTCAGCGAGCCCTCGAGAAAGTGGATGTGGCAATCAGTGAACCCTGGAAGGACGACGCGGCCGCGCGCGTCGATTGTTTTCGTGGCGGCGCCGCGGTAAGCGGCGATTTCTGAGTCGCTCCCCACCGCCAGAATTTTTTCTCCTGAAACGGCGAGTGCTTCCGCCCAGGGTTGATCCGTATTTTCCGTAAAAATAGTTCCGTGGGTCACCACGATATCGGCAGGTGCTGGATGTGCGGGCTGTTGCACGTGCGCTCGCGTGCCCGCCCCCAGCAACGACAGCAAGGGAATCGCCAGCCAGTTGAGAGGATGCCAGCCTTTCACTCGTTCCCCCAGCTACGAATGCGCCTGCCCGGAACCCCCCGACAGCCCGTGTGTCAAAAAGTCGGAGGAGTATTCACCCACAGCACCCAGGCTTCTTTATCGCCCGGGTTCGTCCATCGGTGATGATTGCTGCTCTCGAAATAAAAACTGTCGCCCTCTTCGAGGCGATGCGATTCGCCGCCCTCGAGAGAAATTTGCAGGCATCCGCGCAGGATGTAAAGAAACTCCTCTCCTTCGTGCGCGTAGGATTCTCCGCTGCCCGCCGAGGGCGCCACGCGAAACAGGTGCGGCTCCATCACCGTGTTGCCCCAGGCGAGCAGCTCCATGCGCACGCCGGGGCCCGCTTCGAGCACCTTTCGATCCCTGGGGCGCACGCGCCCGGGATTCACTTCGGAAGGATCGAAGAGCGAAAGAATATTGATGCGGTAAAAACGGGCGAGGCGGCGCAACGTGGCCACCGAAGCGCTCATCTGACCGCGTTCGAGCGCGGAAAGGAAGCCCACCGAGACTCGCGCGGCATGGGCCACGCGCGCGAGCGAATAGCCGCGCTGCATTCGCATCCGCCTCAGCCGCGGCCCCACGGGGCCGGCCTTCGGGGCGCGAGCCGCCGTCTTGCGGAGAAGCCCCTGCGTTTTCAGCATGTGGACGATCGCGGGAGCGTTCATCCCTCGCGCCCGGCGCAAAAATTGCGCGCGCTTCAGCAGCCGCACATCCGCGTGAGAATAGAGCCGGTAGCGGCTGCGCGTCCGCGCCGGAGAAATTAGCCCGAGATTTTCCCAGGACCGCAAAATGGAGGGCGAAACGCCCACCAGCCGCGCCACGTCGCTGATGCGCAGAAAACCTTGCGCGCGCGCAGGCTTGGCCGTCCGGATTCGCGCGCGAGCCAAAATAGTTTCCCTTGACAACCCTCAGGCCTTCCACTAACGTTCGCCGATTATAGTAAGGTTGTTAACCGGGCTGCAACTGAAAACTGGGGCAGGGGAAGCGTCTGGGGTGGACGCAGCCATTCCAAAGGAGCTGCCATGAGATTCACGCGATGGGGGCGGGTGTGTCTTTTTGTGCTGGCAGGCTTGCTCGCCAGCATTCCGGCCTGGGGACAAACCACGGGTGAAATCCGGGGAAGCGTCAAGGATCCTTCGGGCGCCATCGTCCGCGAAGTGACGGTGATCGCCACGCTTGTCGGCACCGAAACGGTGCGCGGCACCCTCTCCGGCGACGACGGCTCGTTCGACATCCCTGAAGTCGCCGTCGGCACCAACACGGTTACGGCCGAAGCCACGGGCTTCAAGAAATTTGTCGCCCAGAATGTGGTCGTCACAATCGGCCACGTTGCCGTGGTGAATGTCACCCTCCAGATTGGCGGGTCAACGGAAACGATCACCGTCGAAGCCAACGCCGCGCAAGTGGAGACGACCAGCACGCAAATCGGCGCGGTGATGACGGACCAGTCCATCCGCGAGCTTCCGCTCAGCACGCGCAATACATACCAGTTGCTTCAATTGCAGCCCGGCGTGCAATCACAGCTCGGCGCGGACCTCTTTTACGGTAGTGATAATCCGGGAGCAGTCTCGGTGAATGGAGGCCGTGGCCGCGCCAACAATTACATGGTGAACGGCGGCGATGGGAACGACATTTTTGTGAACGGCCCTGCAATTCAGCCCTCGCCGGACGCGATCGAGGAATTCCGCGTCATCACCAACACGTTCGATGCCGAATACGGCCGCAACTCCGGCTCCGTCGTCAACGTGGTCACAAAATCCGGCACCAATGCAGTCCACGGCGATTTCTATGAATTTCTTCGCAATCAAGCGCTCAACGACCGCGGTTACTTTGATCCCTTCCTGCTCGATTACAAACAAAATCAATTCGGAGCAACCATCGGCGGCCCGGTCAAGAAAGATAAAACCTTCATTTTCGGCTCCTACGAGGGAAACCGCTTGATCCAGGGTATTTCGTCCGGGGAGGTCACTCTGCCCACAATGGACGAGGCGAATGGCAACTTCTCTGCCGCGATGCCATTCACGGGCACCCTTACCGATGCCGCATTCGCTTCACTTATTGCCGGCCGCACGACCAGTGGGACAGCAACCCCATCTCCCACCACTTGCCAGACGGCGGTCACTTCCGAGGGCGGGGTTATCATTGCAGCGGGAACCCCCTACTCTGCCATCTTCCCCGACAACAAGATTCCCACGCAGTGCTTTGACCCGACCGCACTCGCACTCTATGAACTCTATGTCGCGCCCTTCGGCACGGGGCCAACAGCTCAAGGGCCCGACCTCCGGGAGCGCGGTGACCAATTCACGATTCGCTTCGACCACCACATCAGTACCAATCAAATGTTCACCGCCTACTACTACTTCAACGACGATAGGAACACGAATCCATTTTCGACGTTTCAACTCGAGCAGCCGGGGGAATTGTTGCCTGGCTTCGGCGACCTTAACAAGACGCGCGTTCAGCAATGGAATCTAAGCCATACATGGACGATCGGAACGGCGGCTGTGAACGAGTTCCGCTTCAACTTTTTCCGCGAAGGCCAGGGGAATCTCGATCATCCGCTCAATATCCTCCCGAACGTCCAGGCTTCCTGCGGCAACCTGGTCCCGGCCGGGACTTGCTTTGCGGGTCCCGCAGGCAATCCCGCCGCAGGAATTACCACCGATCTTCCCAACCGCGAGGGCGTTCCCTACATCGAAGTCCTCGGAGGCTTTACCATCGGCAACAACTTTGAAGGAGAGCTTCCACAGGCAGGGAACACGTTTCAATGGACGGACAACTTCACAAAGACGGTAGGCAAACACACCATCAAATTTGGAGGCGATGTCCGCCGCCAGCAGTTCAACCAATTCCTCTATTTCGACATCAACGGCCAGTACACTTTCCTCACCACCCCGTCAGCCCCTAGTTCAAACGACGTAGGAGTTGCAAACGCAAATGGCAGCCCCAATCCCTACCCGAACTATTTCCTGGGTGCACCGGACACCTATACGCAAGGCGCAGCGCAGGGAGAAAATGCGCGCAATACCGCTTTGTATCTCTTTGCACAAGACAGCTTCAAATTGAAATCCAACCTGACGCTGAACTACGGCCTCCGCTGGGAATTGAATACACCCTACTACGATAAGGGCAATCGGCTGCAGACCTTCCGTCCGGGCCAAGTCACCACGCAGTATTCATGTTTGCTCAACTTGAACGCGGGCAACCCAAACTTGGCCTTTGACCAATTCCTGGCCACGACTTACGGCTCCCAAAACTGCAATGAGAACGGGCCAGCAAATGCAGTCTTTCCACTCGGGCTCGTTTTCCCCGGCGATCCCGGCGTGCCTCGCGGGCTGACTTCCACCTACTACAAAGCCTTCGCGCCGCGCATCGGCCTCGCTTGGAGCCCCGACTGGACAGAAGGATGGCTTGGGAGGTTGTTCGGAGGCCCCGGCAAGTCCAGCATCCGGATGGGGTATGGAATCTTCTACAATCCGATCGAGCAGCTTGTGCTCGAGCAATTCAGCGCTGAGCCTCCATTTGGCGGCAGCGTCATTCTGTCCAACACGCAATTCAATAATCCCTACACTTTTCAAAACGGAACTGCGAACCCCAACATTTTTCAAGGCATTATCAATCAGACGCCACAGACGCCCTGTTTTCAGGCGGGCGGCCCAAATGGCTGTGTGGATTTTTCAAACTTCAGGCCCCTCCTGCTTTTCGGCGAATTCGCGCCCCACCTGAAATCACAATATGCGGAGCAATACAACCTGACCATCGAGCGGCAGCTTTCAAAGGACATGGTTTTTCGAATCGCCTATGTCGGCACCCAGGCGCACCATTTGTTGGCCTCTCACGATTTGGATGCCGGAAATATTCAAACTTGTCTCGGCCTTGCCAATCTGGGGTTGGGGTGCGGGCCGTTCAGCGAGGATAGCCCATACTCTATAGCGCCGGGCACCGTGATTCCGGCTGGAATCTCCAATCTGCCTCCCGAGCCATTCAAGGTCCCATCACTCAATTGTAGCGGCCTCGTATTGCCCTATAGCGGAGCGCCAGGCGGCAACCCCACGTGCCTTCCGGCCGGGTACAAGGTAGGAGGGAGTGGTATTACACTCGTTGGCACTCGCCCGTACTCCTCGCCGAACTGCAACCCAATGACAGGGGCTGGCTGCCCCGCCGATGGCATACCCGTCTTCAGCAACATTTTCGCGGAAGACACGATTGCGAATTCGAATTACAACGGCTTGCAGGTTTCGCTCGATAAGAGCTTCTCGCACGGGCTTCTCTTCCAGGCGTCCTATACGTTCAGCAAAGCGATCGACCAGGGCGCTTCGTTCGAGAACGAATTGAATCCCGTGAATTTCGACGCTACCCGGGGCCTCTCACTGCTCGATGCCAAGCACCGCTTTGTCTTCAGTCCCGTCTGGGAGTTTCCGGTTCCGAAATATGAGGGGTTCAAGGGCAAAGCTCTCGACGGCTGGGGCGCTTCGACCATCATCACGTATCAATCCGGCTTCCCGATTCGGACGCAGACGCAGGATGACCTCGAACTCCAAAACAGCATTTTCTTTGAGGATGCAAACACACCACAAGTAACCGGGAGCGTCCAGTTCACGAATCCAAAAATCGTGAACCCAGCCACGGGTGTGAATCACAATTGGTTTTTGACGGATAATATCAGCGATCCTGCGTCGGGCGCTTTCGGCAACTTGCCTCACGCGCTCTGCTGTGGCCCCGCCCTCAGCAATACAGACCTCGTGATCTCAAAGAAGACTCCGATTAACGAGCGCTGGAACACCGAATTTCGCGCCGAATTCTACAATACGTGGAACCACACTCAATTCAACAATCCGGATGGAAACTTCTCGGACTTGACATTCGGAGAAATCCTGAAGACTCGCGAAGGGCCGCGCGTGATGCAATTTGGTCTGAAGTTCCTTTTCTGACGAGTCCATCCAATTTGTGGAGCAAGATGAAGATTGCCGTTTTAGGCGCGGGATTGATGGGCCGGGCTGTCGTCCACGACCTGGCCGGCTCGCGGCATGTGAGTTCGATTACGGTTGCGGATTTTGATCGCGCACGCGCGAACGATGTCACGCGTGAGTTTGGCCGCGGGAAGGCCCGCGCCGCGTTCGCCGATGTGCGCGAGACACCTCATTTGGCGCGGATTCTGCGCGGTTGCGATGTAGTGGTGAATTGCACGCAGTACAATTGGAATCTTGATGTCATGCGTGCCGCCCTTGCGGCCCGCGTCAACTACATGGATCTTGGCGGCCTATATCACATGACTCGCAAGCAGTTCGCTCTCGACCGCGATTTTCGACGCATCGGCCGCATGGCCATCACCGGAATGGGCGGCGCTCCCGGGATCACAAATGTCCTGGCCCGCGCGCTCGCCGATCCTTTCGACCGCGTCGATTCAATCCGCGTTTACAACGCCGGCGCCGATCGCCAGCGTTACGCGAGCCCGATCGCTTACACTTTTTCGATCGCCACAATCCTCGACGAATTAACCATGCCGCCGGTGGCATTTGAAAACGGCCGCTACGTCGAGAAGCCGATGCTCTCTGATCCTGAGCCGGGGAAATTTCCCGCGCCCATCGGCAAAATTGTTCTCCGCCATTCGATTCACTCCGAACTCGGCACGCTTCCGGCCAGCTTTCGCAAAAAGGGTGTGCGTGAGGTGTCCTTCAAAATCAATTACGACCCGCAGCTCGTCAATCTGGTTCGCGATTTGTCCCAAACGGGATTTACAAGCCGCGACCCAATCGCCGTCAACGGCACGTGCGTGGCGCCACGCGCAGTCCTTCTGGCTCTGATGCAAAAGCACGCGCCGGATAAGCCTCCGCGCGATGTCGAGGCTCTTCGCGTCGTTGTGTCTGGCCGCCGCGATGGCCGCCGCGCAGCGCATGCGATGGAGATGTGGGCCGATTATTCCACGCGGCCGCGCCTCTCAGCGGTCGCGCGCGATACGGGGTTTCCGGCGGCGATCGCTGCCGTCATGGTGGGGCGCGGACAAATCCGCGGCGCCGGCGTGTACGCGCCGGAAAACGCCGTTCCGCCACAGCCTTTTTTCACCGAGCTGGAGCGTCGCGGCTTCCGCTTCCGCCACTGGAATTTTAAGCCGTAGGTTTGTGTCATGACTGCTGGGTGGCGGATTCCCGCGAGACAGCCGCCAGCGCCGGCATTTTCCCGTAGGGGCATCCGCCAGCAGTCTGGCGGACCGTGCCCGGCCCCGTGAGAGCGAATCCGAGGGCCGCCGATTCCAAAGAGGATTGATTCTCCAGGGAGGAAGCAATGCTCGAAGGCCTTCGCAAAGAACTCGAAACATACGAAAAGCGCACCCCACGCTCACGCGAAGCGCATAAGCGCGCCGCCGAACGCCTGCCGATGGGCGTGGCAAGCAATTATCGCTCCTACGATCCCTACCCAATTTTCGTTCGCGACGGCAAGGGCGGCCGCATCCACGACCTCGATGGCAACGAATACGTGGACTTCAATCTGTGCTTCGGCGCGTTAATGGCCGGGCACCTGCATCCGGCGGTCATTCGCGCGGTGCAGGAGAAGCTTGGCACAGGCACGATGTTCGGCATGCCCCACAATCTTGAATGGGAGCTGGCCGAAGAAATCTGCGAGCGTTTTCCGGTCGAAATGGTTCGCTTCGGCAATAGCGGCACCGAAGCGACGATGCACGCCGTCCGCCTCGCGCGCGCCGCCACCGGCCGTGAGCGCATCATCAAAATGGAAGGTGGCTACCACGGCCTGCACGATTCCGCGCTCGTTTCTGTGAAGCCCAAGCTCGCAGACGTGGGCGACCCGGCCGCGCCGAATTCCGTTCCCGGCGGAGAAGGCATCCCGACAGCCACGCTCCAGAACACAGTCATCGCCCAATTCAATGACCCGGCAGGCGTGGAGCGCCTGTTCGCCAAATATCCCGGGCAAATCGCCGCGGTCATCGTTGAGCCCATCATGATGAACGTCGGCATTCTCATGCCCGATCCCGGCTATCACCAGGCGCTGCGAGAAATCACCAGAAAAAATGGCGCTCTCCTTATCTTCGACGAAGTCAAGACCGGCGCGAAGCTGGCGCGCGGCGGCGCTTGCGAATATTTCAACGTGAAGCCCGACATCATCTGCCTCGCCAAATCCATCGGTGGCGGATTCTCGCTCGCTGCATTTGCGTCCACGCGGCAGGTGATGAATTTGATCACGGATCATCGCGTCTTTCACGGCGGCACCTACAACACCAACCCGGTCGCCATGGCCGCCGGCCTCGCTACTTTCCGCGAGGTATTGACGCCCGCTGCTTACGCGCACGTGAATCGGCTCAACCAGCGCCTCGAAGCCGGCTACAAAAAAGAAATCGAGAAGACCGGCTTGGACGCTTACGTTGTGACCGCGGGTTGCAACGGCGCTTTGATGTTTTTCCCGAAACCGATTCACACCTATCGCGATTGGCTCACGATCGATAGCGAGCTCTGGCGCCACTACTGGTTCGCGATGGTCAATCGCGGAGTGATGGCTCAGCCCTATTGGTGGGACGAGCAATGGACGATTTCGGTGGCGCACACCGACGCCGATATCGACCGCCATCTCGAAGCGTTTGCCGAGGTCGCTCCGGCTCTGGCAATCGCCCAAAAGCAGCCCCACGCCATCACCGCCGCCCATTAGGCTCCGGAGGGAGGTTTCCGTCAGGGCACGGCTTCAGCCGTGCCGATAGGATTCAAAACTTCAGGGGTTTTAACCCCTGAGGGCATTGACTTGCAGCAAGGAGAATTTTCTGGCAACCACCGGCACTCCCCAGCAAGGCACCGTCCACCTCAAGCGTGTGCTCGGCCGCTGGGATCTTGTCGCGCTCTTCGTAGTTGCCGTGTTCAATTTGAATGTCGTCCCCAGCATCGCGGCCAATGGAGGCGTCACAGTTTGGCTGTGGCTGATTTCGCTGCTCCTGTTTTTCTGGCCGCAGGGAATCGCGGTGATCGAGCTGGCGCACCGGTTCCCCGGCGAAGGCGGCGTGTATCTCTGGGCCAAAGAGGTTTTCGGAGATTTTCACGGCTTCCTGTCCGGCTGGTGCTATTGGACGAACAACATGATGTACGTGCCCACGGTGATGCTCTATTTCGTCGGCGTCTCGGTTTTCGCGCTCGGCCCGAGCCATCAATCGCTCGGTGACAACAAGTACTTCACCGTGACCGCCTCGCTCGTTCTCCTCGCCTTGCTTGCCGCTCTCAACATTCGCGGCCTGGGCGTGGGAAAGTGGATCAACAACCTCGGCGGCATCGGCACCATGATCGCCGCGCTCACTTTGATCGCCCTCGGGCTCACGATTTGGATCCGCTTCGGCACCACGGTGACGGCCGCGGATTTTCACATCCCCGCCAATCCGCGCTTCGTCCTCAATTCTTTCGGAGTGATTTGCTTCGGTCTCGTAGGCCTCGAGCTGGCCTCGGTTATGGGCGATGAAATTCAGGATCCGCAGCGCACGCTGCCTGGTGCGGTGGCCTGGGGCGGCATTCTTTCGGGCTTGCTCTACATTTCCGCTACGCTCACGCTTCTGATCGCCGTCAGCAAAAGCGACATCAGCGTCCTGCAGGGAATTGTGCAGGCGGTAAGCCACATGGCCGAGCGCATCGGCCTCGAATGGATCGTCGCGCCGTTCGCATTGATGCTGAGCCTCTCGATCGCCGGAATCGGCTCTGCGTGGCTGGCGGGCTCGGCGCGCATCCCTTTCGTTGCCGGACTCGATGCTTACCTTCCCGCCTGGCTCGGCAAATTGCATCCGCGCTATGCCACGCCATATCCCGCGCTCATCGTGCACGCGACGATTTCCATGGTCCTCGTAGTAATGAATTCCATCGGCGCCGGCGTGCAGGAGACATTCCAGAAATTGCTCTCACTCGCCGTGGTGCTTCAGCTCGTTCCGTTTCTGTACATGTTCGCCGCGCTGCTGAAGCTGGCCGTGGATACTTCTGCCCCGCGAGGACGGTACAGCAAAAGCGTGCTGATCGCCGCCGGAGCGAGCGGATTCCTCACGACCACCCTGGGCATCGCGCTGGCATTTTTTCCGGCGCAGCAAATTACGTCGCTTCCGCTTTATGAACTCTGGATGTTCGGAGGCACGGCATTTTTCATCGGCCTGGCCGTATTCTTCTTTTATGTGTACGGCCGGCGCAAGCAGCCCGAAGCGGCTCCGAGCCGCGTGTAACAGCGAATTCGTGCAGGAGAGATTTATGGCCACAGAAGCGAAAGCCGGCATTCAGAGATATCGGATGTATGTGAATGGCGAGTCCGTCGAATCGGCAAGCGGAAAGTACTTTCCGGTCTTCGATCCTTCAACCGAAGAAATCATCGCTGAAGTTCCCGACGCGGGTGAAAAAGACGTCGACCGCGCCGTCGCCGCGGCCAAAGCCGCATTCGAATCGGGTCCGTGGCCACAGACGACAGCCCAGGAGCGTGGCCGCATTCTTTTCCGGCTTGCCGAACGCGTGCGCAAAGAAGCTGCCGCGCTTGCCGAGCTCGAAGCGAGAAATTCCGGCAAGCCGATTGTCGAAGCCGAATTCGACATCAACGACGTGGCCACCTGCTTCGAATACTACGGCGGCCTCGCGACAAAAGTGTTGGGCCACGTGAATCCCGTTCCTGACAACGCCCTGAGCCTTTCGATGCGCGAGCCGATCGGCGTCGCGGCCCAAATCATTCCCTGGAATTATCCGCTGCTCATGGCGGCGTGGAAGCTGGCGCCCGCGATTGCGGCGGGTTGCACGTGCGTTCTCAAGCCGGCCGAGCAGACGCCTCTGACCGCGCTCGTCTTCGCCGGATATCTTGCCGATGCCGGATTGCCTCCGGGCGTCGTCAATATCATCACCGGCTTCGGCGAAACCGCGGGCGCTCCGCTGGTCAAGCATCCCGACGTGAACAAAGTCGCGTTCACCGGCAGCGCCGCCGTGGGAAAACAAATCGTCAAAATGGCGGCGGACACTGTGAAGCGCGTCACGCTCGAGCTCGGCGGCAAGTCGCCCAATATTTTCTTCGCCGACGCCGATTTTGAAGCCGCCATTGACGGCGCACTCTTCGGCGTGTTCATCAATCAGGGCGAAGTGTGCTCGGCCGGAAGCCGCATCCTCGTGGAAAAGCCGATTTACTCGAAATTCGTCGGAGCCATGGCGGCAAAGGCGAAGTCCATCCGGCTCGGCCCTCCCCTCGCGCGCGAAACGAAAATGGGTCCACTCGTCAGCAAAGAACAATTCGACCGGGTTCGCTCCTACCAGGAACTGGGGAAAAAAGAAGCCAAGGTCGCAACCGGCGGCGGGCGCCCCGCTGCTATCGCGCGCGGCTACTACGTGGAGCCCACCATTTTTTACGACGTGGATAATTCCGCCCGCATCGCCCAGGAAGAAATTTTCGGCCCTGTTGCCGCCGTAATTCCCTTCGCCGGCGAAGCCGAAGCCATCCGCATCGCCAACGCCACTCCCTACGGGCTCGCGGCCGCCGTATGGTCGCGCGACATTTTCAAAGCTTTTCGCATGGTCAAAGCGATTCGCGCCGGAATTATCTGGGTGAATCACATGCAGCCCACTTACGTCGAGGCGCCCTGGGGCGGTTACAAACAATCCGGATTCGGCCGCGAGCTCGGCCCCTGGGGCATCGAAGAGTATCTGGAAACCAAGCAGGTGTACGTCAATCTGAATGAACAGCCGATCGGATGGTACTGACATGCCTACAATTCAAATTCGCACGCAAATTCCCGGCCCGAAATCGCAGGAGCTGATGCGCCGCCGAGCCGCTGCCGTTCCGCGCGGCGTGTATCACGCCACTCCCATCTTCGCCGCTCGCGCCGAAGGCGCCATGGTCGAAGACGTGGACGGCAATCGCTACATCGACTTCGCGGGCGGCATCGGCGTCCTCGCCGTGGGCCATCGCGCGCCGCGCGTCGTCTCCGCCATTCGCGAGCAGCTCGACGCCTTCCTCCACACTTGTTTCAGCGTCGCGCCTTACGAAAAGTACATCGCGCTTGCTGAAAAGCTCAATTCGCTCACGCCGGGCGATTTTCCGAAAAAGACGCTTCTCGTGAATAGCGGCGCCGAAGCCGTCGAGAACGCCGTGAAAATCGCGCGCAGCTACACCAAGCGCCCCGCCGTTATCTGCTTCGAAGACGCCTTCCACGGGCGCACGCTGCTGACGATGTCGCTCACCAGCAAAACGCATCCTTACAAAGCCGGCTTCGAGCCGTTTGCTTCGGACATCTATCGCATCCCATACGCGTATTGCTATCGCTGCTCCTATTCGCTGCAATACCCGTCTTGCAACGTTTTCTGCGCGCATCATTTGGAGGACACATTCAAGCGGGTTGTCGCTTCGGAAGCCGTCGCTGCGGTGGTGGTTGAACCGGTGCTCGGGGAAGGCGGCTTCGTCGCACCGCCGCGGGAATTTTTTTCCGTGCTCCACGATATCTGCCGGCGCCACAAAATCCTTGTCATCGCCGACGAAGTTCAATCCGGATTCTGCCGCACCGGTGCGATGTTTGCTTCCGAGCGCTACGGCCTCGTTCCGGACATTCTCGTCACGGCCAAATCCATCGCCGCGGGACTTCCGCTCGCTGCCGTGATCGGCCGCGCGGAAATCATGGACGCGCCGGGCGTGGGCGGCGTCGGCGGCACCTTCGGCGGCAATCCGCTTTCGTGCGCGGCGGCGCTGGCAGCCATCGAAACGATGGAGCGGGAAAAGCTCGCGGCGCGCGCGGAAACCCTCGGCCGGAAATTTGAAGCACGCGCCAATGAATGGCAGGGACGCTGGCCGCTGGTTGGCGACGTGCGCGGCCTGGGCGCCATGCGCGCGCTCGAGCTCGTTCGTGATCCCTCCACCCGTGAACCCGCCAAAGACGAGACCGAGCGTGTTACCCGCTACTGCTACGAGCACGGCCTGATTCTGCTGTCCACCGGAAGCTACGGCAATGTCCTCCGCGTGCTTGTGCCTCTCGTCATCACCGACGAGCAATTCGACGAAGGCCTCGACGTCTTCGAAGCCGGCCTCGCCAGCGTCGCCGAATCCCACGTCGGCGCCGCTCCCGGCCGCGCGTAGCGCGAATCGGCCGATTTTGCTTTAAGTGGCACAGCCACTCTTGCCAGTGCTTGTGGCACAGCCACACTTGCCTGTGCTCCTACGGGCTCAGTTGCACGGATGAGGCAACTGCGTCCGGCAGACCTCGTCGATCGCGAGAGGCTTCAGCAAATCGAGGCAGCAGTATCGAGTGCCCTAATTCTTTCGCGGCGCCTGCTGCGCATTCCCGGCGTGGCGAAACGCGATGACTATGATTGCGGGCGATTCGGTCGCGGTTCCTCCCCGCTTCGCAGGCACAAATGTCCATCGCTCGACGGCAGCCGTTGCTGGCGCAGCCAGCAATTCGGTGTCGCGCAGAACCTCCACGGAGCCAACCTGCCCATCACGGCCAATGCCAGCTTTGAGGATCACGCTTGCGTCCTCGACATTCGGAGCGGGGCCTTGCGGCTCAATCGTTACAACTGGCAGAGCCCCCCGGTCCGCCGCGGCCGGCATTGGTTCTTCGTACTTGTGGGGCTTTGGGGGCCTGGGCGGCTCGTACGATTGCGAAAATTGAAAGATGATGCCAACTCTGGCCGCGACTGGCGTGCCATCTTGCCGGGCCGGCGCAAAACTCCACGTGCGCACCGAAGCCAAGGCTTTCTCGAGGAACGGCGCCTCGCCCCGCACCACCTTCGTTTCGGCCACCCTTCCGCGGGTGTCAATCAACGCATCGAGCGCCACTTCTCCGCCGAAAAGCGCCTGAGAAGGGAAGGGCGCTGCGACAAGCGATACCGGCGCGGGCGGCGAAAAACCCTCAGCCGAGCTCGAGGAGTTCTCTGAGGCTCCCGGAGCGCGCGAAGCGGTGTGCCACACCACATTCTTCTGTTGCAAGAGCGCGATCGCGTAGTGAATCGGAATTGCGGCTCCCGTGCCGGTCGGGGTTTGATCCGCAGTCGTGGTGAGCGAGACGAGGCTCGAGCGCAGCCATTCCCCTTCGACCAGGCCGACCACCGCATGCGTCTCCGCCGAAACTACGGGCGACCCGCTTTGCCCCCGCCGCACTTGATGATTGAAGAGGAAGAGTTCGGTCTCGGCGCTTCGCTTTTCCAACTGTGAAAAGGGAAAAGCGAAAACTTCTCCTGATGTGCGGTCTTCGATCGATGCGTCGAGCGTGTAGGCATTCAGTGGCTTCGAGGGATGCACCGACGCGGCCAGCACCGCGCTTCCTCGCACCACCCATTCCTCAGCGAGCGGAAGAAATGCGACTTTGTAATTCGCTTCAAAAGGATTCGGTGTCGCGCGCAAAATGGCCACGTCGTGTTCGCGGTCCGCTGCAACCAGCGCGGCCGGGACGATTCGCGGCGGGCCTTCGAGAGGCCGCAGCAAGACGTACGGCTGCCCGCCATGGAGCTGGCTCAGCACATGCGCGGCGGTGAGCAGGTAGCCTTGCTCGTTGATGAAGAAGCCGTTGCCATAGAAGAGATAGTGGTAGCCCTGCGCCGAAGGAGTCTGGTCCACCGGGTACACGATCGGGCAGATCGCCGCCGATAGCGCGGAGTCGTCCGAGAGCTTGCCGGATGCTGCGTGCATCCACGCGCCCAGCGCAAGGCACGCGAGGGCCGCGAGCGTTCCTCCGCGAATTTTGCGTTTCCGTTTCACGTTTCGTGCGTAGCCGCAACACTCCCCAAACCATCAGCTTACTTCTCTTCGCCGCCACGACAACTGACCTCAGGGCCAGTCGCATCGCAATAGAAACGGCTTCTCCTGCCACGCCCGCGCGTGGTCCGCATTTGTGCGATAGAATTCCGCACGCTGTCCGAACCTGCGACAACGGCAGATGAAGAGGAGACCCCGGCGATGAAGCGAATTTTTCTTCTTTTGGCTCTCGTGATGTTTGTCCTAACTCTCCGCGCGCCGGCTCAGACGAGCCCGGCCGGCGCCGATCAACAAAGGATGGTCGGAACGTGGAAGCTGGTTTCCTATCTCCGGGAGGAGACGCCGTCCGGCGCGAAGTCCGACGTGATGGGCGCGCATCCCTCGGGCTACATCAATTACACCGCCGACGGGCGGCTCATCTTGATCATTGTCGGCAGCGGCCGCAAAAGACCGGCGGGGCCCGTCGCTACGCCCGAGGAGGCAAAAGCGCTCCTCACAAGCATGCTTGCCTATGCCGGGACCTACACGGTGGACACTCGGGCCAAGACCATCAGCCACAACATCGAAGTTTCCTGGGACGAGACGCGCACCGGCGAATCGCACTTGCGAACCTACAAGTTCGAAGGCGATCGACTGATCCTGACCACCGTGCCCTCCAGAGATCCAGCAACAGGAAAGGACACCGTGCGAACGGTGACCTGGGAGAGGGTGAAATAGCTCCTCGCCAGCCTCCCGGCCTCTTCGGGGGACGGGGCCTTCGACGGTTCGGGGGAAGGTCACAGGCGGGCTCCCATCCCGGCGTTTGTTCAAGAATTGCTTGAGGTTTTTGGAAGGCTGGGCGATCTTTTGCCGTTTTCGGGGTCAAAAATCCACATTTTAGGTCAAGGTACTTGACCTTAAATGGTCAAGTACCTTGACCTACTTCATAAGGTAACGCTGGACCTAAAAGTGATTCCTTTCTCAGCTAAATTCTTCGCCCCATATTCGCCTGACGGCCTCGTGTCAGTCGCTTGCGAAATTGGCGCGCGACGCAGTCCGGCCGGATAAAATATTTGGCACTGCCGCCGCGAGTGGCTCCAAGAGCCGTCCGCGTTTTGATTGACGTTTCCAGTACGTGCCTCCGGGCTACCAGGCGAAACGCCCGGGTTGGTTTCGTCACTAATTTTTATGGAACCGGCTCATTTGCTGCGACTTACCAGTTGCGCCCCTTCACCCGATGCCGGATAATTCGCGCATCGTGAAGGGGTCTGACTTGCCAGTTTGGCAGGTGCGGCGATGAAATGCGCGCACTGCAGCACTGTCAACCCGGACTTCGCGGAGTCCTGTTCGCGTTGCGGGACTCCCATGCCGGTGACCGACTCGGAAACCGTCGTCATGACGGATACCGCCGCCCTGGCCCCGGGCAGCGACTTCGGCCCGCGCTACCGCATCGAAAAGCTTCTCGGCCAGGGCGGCATGGGCCGAGTGTACAAAGCCACCGACAAAGATCTCGATCGGGTGGTGGCGATCAAAGTTGTCCGCGAGGGCATGATCGGCCAGACCGACGCGCTCAAGCGCTTCAAGCAGGAATTACTTCTCGCCAGCAAAATTTCGCACAAAAATATTTTGCGCATTCACGACATGGGAGAAGTCGGCGATGTGAAATTTATTTCCATGGCCTATGTCGAGGGCCACGACCTGCACGGCATTCTGCAAGAGACTCCGAAGCTGCCGATGGAGCGCGTTTTGAAATTTTCCACGCAGTTGGCAGAAGCGCTGGCGGCGGCCCATTCGGAGGGAGTGGTTCATCGCGATCTGAAGCCGCAGAACATTCTTGTCAACAAAGACGATCAGATTTTCGTCTCCGACTTCGGCCTGGCGAAATCTTTTGAAGAAGGTGCGGTGGCCATGACGCGCACGGGCGCATTTCTCGGCACGCCGCGCTACATGTCTCCCGAGCAAGTAGAAGGGAAGCCCGCGGACCAGCGCAGCGACATCTATGCGTATGGGCTGATCCTCTACGAAATGGTGGCGGGCGATGTGCCCTTCAGCGGCGAATCCACGCTGAAGGTGATGTATCAGCGCGTCCAGGAGAAACCGCGCAGCCCGAAGCTCGCCAATCCCGACCTGCCGAATTGGTTTGTGCGCGTCATCATGCGGTGTCTCGAACGAGATCCGGCCGCTCGCTACCAGAGCGCGTATGAAATTCTTGTGGATTTGCAGGGATCGAAATCCGCGAGCGGATCACGCACCGTTCAGATTCAGCTTCCCGAATTTGCCGAGCATCGCTGGGTCTGGTGGGTTGCAGGGGCGGTGGCGCTGCTGGCGATCTCACTTGCGATTCCGCCGGTGCGCCACGTGGTGATTCCCTGGAATGGAAAAGGCGGAGCGACCATCAGCGGGATCCCTTCACTTGCGAACGGGCGAATGATTGCGGTGATCCCCCTTCAAGTCCTGGGTGACGCATCGCAACTGGGCTACTTGGCGCAAGGTATTGAGGAAGCGCTTTCCGCAAAATTATTTCAGCTTAAAGAAGTCCATGTCGCCTCCGGTGAAGCCGTCGCAAGAGTGAATGCGAAGGCGCCGCTCGAGAAAATTGCAAGGCAGCTTGGCGTGAATCTCCTCGTGCAGGGAACAATCCAGGGCCAGGGAGATAAAATTCGCGTCGTCTTGAATTTGGAGGACATGGCCGCAGGCAAGCGGCGATGGACTCAGGAATTTGACGGCGTGACCGGCGACCTCTTTACGCTGGAAGACCAAATCTACAATCAATTAGTTTCTGCGCTCACTATCAACCCCACGAATGAGGAACTTGCCAAGTCCGAGGCGAGACCGACGGACAACGTCACAGCGTACGATCTTTATCTCCGCGGCCGTAATTCGATGCGCCAGAACGACGTTCAGAGTGTTCAGACTGCGCTCGATTACTTCGGCCAGGCGTTGAAAGCCGACCCGAGATTTGCGCTGGCCCTCACGGGAGTGGCCCAAGCCAGTTTGCGAATGTACGGGATTAAGGGCGGCGCGCTGTGGACACAGAAGGCCTTGGCCGCCGCGCAACAAGCTCAGCAGTTGGATGATAAACTTCCGGAAGTTCATGCGACGCTCGGCAGCGTCTATCGAGCTACCGGCAAATACTCGGAAGCCATTGCAGAATTAAATCGAGCTCAGGCCTTGGCCCCCAATTCAGATGAGGTCTATCGGCGCTTGGGGAGCGTCTATTTGGCCACCGGCAATTCACAACGGGCGATTGAATCGTATCAGAAGGCCATCGATCTCAACCCCTACTACTGGATCAATCACAACTCTCTCGGTGGCGCCTATTTTCAAGGGGGAGACTACAAAAAGGCGTTGCAGGCCTTTCAAAAAGTGACGGTGCTCGAGCCGGACGTCAACAACGGATTCGATAACGCGGGGACGGTGCTCGCGCAGGAAGGGAAGTACAGCGAGGCAATCCCCTACTTCAAGAAGGCTATCCAGATTGATGCGAACTTTTCCTCCTATTCGAACATCGGCATGGCCTATATTATGACCAAGCAATTCGCCGAGGCCCGTGACGCTCTCGAGAAGGCTGTGTCCCTGAACCCCAATGACACCATGACGGCCGTAAACTTGGCCGATGCCTATCGAGGTGCCGGGCAAGCGGAAAAAGCCCGCGCTACCTATCAGCAAGCGATCTCACTTGGATTTAAGGAGCTGCAAACCAATCCCGAAGATGCAACCGTAATGGCGCAGATCGCGCTGGCCTATGCCAAGATTGGGAATCCGCAAGAAGGCGAGCCCTTGATGCGCCGCGCCCGGGCACAGCGGAAGGACGATGTCACCATCCTCTACAACGAGGCACAGTTCAATGCCCTCATAGGGAAGACGAACCAAGCCTTGGGGCTACTCGAGCAGGCGCTCGAAAAGCACTACCCAGCCGCATTCGCGGAGGCGGATCCAGATATGGACTCGCTCCACAAAAGCCCTGAGTTCAGCGCCCTAATCAAGAAATACACAAAGAAGGAACAATAGGCTGACCATCCAAGAGATAGCGAAGCTGCGCTAGTTTTGCCGTCGAGAGGCTGCTTTGCTGGGGCACACGTCCGGCCGTCAATGAATCTCGCTGCTGAAGAACAGGGCAGGCTTCTGCGCCTAAGGTGTAAGTTCGGGAGGATATTAAAGCAGGCGCAACGCGTTTACGCGGGTCGAAGTGCTACCAGCTTCCTGTGCTTCCAACCTCCGAGTCCTAGGAGGGACAGCCCCATACCAAGAAGGAGCCACCCTGGAGGCTCAGGAGTCGTAATTGAACCACTCTCGCCTGGTTCCAAGCCACCGCAGTTGGTAGATTCGGTGCTCACACCGGTAGAGCAAAATGCAACCGCAAAGCCGTCACCATTCGGCAGATTGTTGACGCCCTCCTCCAAATTCTCCAGGTCAGCCAGCGTAATCAACTTTTCTGCATAAAGGACGGTGAGGAGTCCGTCCAAAATTGCCACTTCAAGTGGGTTCCCGACAAAGTCTTGCACTAGAACTTTGCAGGTGTCGAACGCTGGCACGGGCGTGCCACCCACCGTGCAACTGAGAGGCGACGTGGGTTGTGTGATGATGATCCCGAGAAAATCGGAAGGTCCGCCCGTGTACGTGAAATCGGTGCATGCGCCGGGTGCATCGCTTATGGTCACAAACGGAACCGAGGTGAACGTCCCCGCACAATCCGGGTCAGGGACGTCTACATGGAATCCATTGGCCTGCGCGGACCCGGCGAAAAGGCCCGCGAGCATGATCAGCAGGCCAAATATCAACGCGTGCTTGAGCTTCATCTAGACGCCCCCCTATACCTGGCAAGCTAAAAATTAGCACTTTGGGGACCAAACGCAGACGACTTTATGCTCCTGTAACCCCTGTCCTGTCAACACTTATTTTTGACTATTTCGGGCCTGGTCAGAGTATTATGCAATTCTTTGCACATCTCTGGCATCTCCCTATCCCAAATCGTCTGTTGGGCTTACAGAGGGGCCTGGCGTGCTCGCAAAGGGGTCGGCAGCCCACCTGCCAGGGAGCTCACAATCCTGGCCAGTCAAACCCGCCTTCTGAATACCCCCTCTGTTCTACAAGCCGGGAGTCTCGGCCTTCTGATTGAGAATTAACATCGGGAAAACATGCTTTTGCGAAGCCCACGGGTAGATTACCCATTGACTGACCTCACCGCAGAAGCTCGAGGAGTGCCAGTCTAAGCTCATTGGGGCGGGCCATCCTTTCTCCGCGCGGGAGCTGCGCATTGATAAAGCTGGACTTAATACCGACAAATGGGTCTAGTAAAGCCACACTTACAAGGGGGAGACCCCAGCCGTTCCGCCCGTCGCGCCGGCCGCTCAAAATGCTCCCGACTCGCCCTCCAAGCTCCCCCGAATCCCGCATTGGGTACCTCATGCCCCCCACTCCAGGGTGACTATGCGACTTGCCCTCAGCTTCTGCTTGGGTCAATGTGCTGCCGAGATTCTGTCTGTGCCCGTTTCGCCGGAACCGGGCGGAGGTTGTATGATTCGTGAGTCGCCAGAGCAATCGGATGGGAAGGATGACTACGAAGATGATGCCCCGGATTCACCATGTCGAGCAGCATCGCTCGGGCGATCTTGGCGTCGACCTGATGACCCTCGTTTCCAATCACCATTTCCCGCGGCATTCGCACGACCAATTCGCGATCGGGGTCATCACTTCCGGAGCGCAGAAGTCGTGGAGCGGCATTGGACCCGTCGAGGCTTCCGCGGGTGATGTGGTGATGGCGAATCCGGGGGAGATGCACGATGGGATTCCGATCGAAAACAAACCCCGGACATGGAAGATGATTTACCTGGATTCCGCCGTTCTTGCCGGGCAAGTGGCGGACGAGATGGCCGGCCGGTTTGAAGTCGCGCGTCCGGTGGCGCGCGACCCGTTGCTGGCTGGGCTTTTTCTTCGGCTTTTCAAGAGTTTCACCAGCTCGTGCCTAGAACGCATGGCTCAAGAGGAGAGCTTGCTTCGTACGCTGATGTGCGCCATCCGGCGGCACGGGGCCACGCATCGCCGCATTAGTTGCGCATCGCCAAGCGTAGCCAGAGCACGCCAGCGCTTGGACTCTGCGCCGGAAGTCCAAGTAACGCTGGCCGAATTGTCGGCATTGTCCGGAGTAAGCCGGTATCAGTTGCTGCGAGGTTTCCTTTGCGAAGTTGGGGTCACTCCGCACGCGTACCTCGTTCAAAAGCGCGTCTGCCTTGCGCGGCGGCTGCTGGCAAATAGTGTGCCCCCCGCACGAGCGGCTTTAGATGCCGGGTTCGCCGATCAAAGCCACATGACTCGCGCATTTGTCCGTTACCTGGGAATAACGCCGGGGCGGTTCCAAGCAGCCCTCGCTTGATTGCCAAGTCCCGCCTGCAATTTCGTTCAAGACATCGAAGTTCGAATTGTGGGATTTTCTCAACCGCCGGGACTTTCTGTGCCTGGGGCGGCGCGCTTGTCGAATGTCGAAACAATTGGGGGGAGAATCATGATCCGTCGCTGCATCGAGCAAGACTTCGAAGCCATAGGGGGCATCATCAATGATGGCGCGCGCCGATATCAGGGAGTCATTCCCGCGGACCGATGGAAAGATCCCTACATGTCTCCAGAAGAATTGAGGCACGAAATCAACGAGGGCGTCGAGTTCTGGGGCTACGAAACGGGCGGAACGCTGGTGGGCGTCATGGGGCTACAGCACGTCAAAGAGGTGATGCTGATCCGCCACGCGTACGTTCTCACAAGCCACCAGAACCAGGGAATCGGAGCGAAGCTGCTGTCCCGTCTGACAAAATCGGCCGATCGACCCGTCCTGATCGGCACTTGGGCGGCCGCCTCCTGGGCCATCCGCTTTTATGAAAAGCACGGTTTCCGGCTCGTATCGCGGGAAGAGAAGGAGCGGTTGCTCTCGAAATACTGGAACATCCCTCAACGCCAGGTCGAGAGTTCCGTCGTACTCGCGGATCCGAAATGGCCGGGATGGCACGGGTGAGCGGCGGGAACTGCGGCCTACAGAGGCTGTGTGAGAACTCTGAAATCAGTCCCTCAGCGGCTAAAGCCGCACTGAATTTACAACACTTACGGCACGGCTGAACAGGGTGCGGAAAAAGTGCCAAACGACTTTCCTCAGGGGCTGAAGCCCGATGATAAGACGACGCTTATGTCGGAGCTGAAGCTCCGACCCCCTATCGGAGGGAGTTTTTCCGCAAACTGTGAAGCCGTGCCCTGACGAAAAACGGGAGTCGTCACACAGACTCTACACCCGCCGTCACGATCAACCATCGGCCCAAGGGGTGCGCATGCCAGTTTGTGCGGGCTCCGGGCTCAAAGGTCACACTAGCGCCGGTGACGCGCGCCGCCTCAGGCGCCTGAAAGAGCGGATCGACGCGAACGGCGCCGGTGAATCACTGCGACGAGCCCTTCGTAGATGCCTGCGAGCCTGCTTTCTTGGTTTCCATGCTTGTGTTCCTCGAATCAGTTGAAAGCGTTTCAAACGCACTAGCCCAGAATCCGCCAGAAAACTTTCAGAACTCCACCCCCTCAGGTATCGTGGACGTGCTCGCACAAAGTCTCGGGAGGAGGATGGAACGAGCTTTCAGAGGCGCCAATTACTTCCAATGGTGTCATATACTTTCGGAATCAGGAGGAACGGAAATGGAAAAAGTAGCCGGAATCGGAGGGCTGTTCTTCCGAGCTCATGATCCGAAGGCATTGGGGCAATGGTACCTGGAACACCTGGGGATCGCGCTTACACCACAGAGCGAGGGCGCACCCGTTTGGGAGCAAGAGGCCGGACCGACCGTCTTCAGTCCCTTCCCGGAAACGACCAAGTATTTCGGGGATCCGAACAAGGTCTGGATGGTGAACTTTCGAGTGCATGACATCGACAAAATGGTGGCCCAGCTACGAGCGGCAGGAATTGAAGTCAAAGACCCGGAATCTTATCCCAACATTGGGCGCTTCGCTCGTCTGCTTGACTCTGAGGGGAATCCGATCGAATTGTGGCAGCCTGCATAATTGGGCGCTCCACATACGACGCCTTCCAACGCCGAATTCTTGACGGGTGACGGGATGGCATACTTTTCGGCACACGTACCCTGCTCTGCTGCGAAGCGTCGGAACGGGATTCAAGGTGATGATGGAATCCGACTAACTGTCTTGGAGTGAATGGCGGGGACGACGGGACTCGAACCCGCGACCTCTGCCGTGACAGGGCAGCGTTCTAACCAACTGAACTACGTCCCCCGCGCTTTGGGTTGATGCCCAGTGCTGGTGGGCGGTCGAGGACTTGAACCTCGGACCTTCCCGGTGTAAGCGGGATGCTCTAACCACTGAGCTAACCGCCCATCGACCCTTTCCCATCCTAACAAATGCGCCTCGATGAGGCTAGGGGCCTGAGGTCCACGTCCCAGCCTTGGGGACCCCGCGCTCCGGCGGTCACAACCTCGCCAAGCAGAGAGAATGCTCTTATGCCAATTTCGCCTTGCCCCCTCGGGCTCCGCTGAAGTCACGCCCTGATCTCCCGATAAGTTCATAGAGCCCCGAGGGCGGGAGCCGGCACAGGCGCACTGCTGTCCGGTGGAACAGGGGCAAAAATCCGCCTGTTCGAGCGTACAGGTTTTCAGGCGGCGTATCGGATGTTAGCAGATTCACTACGAAGAGGCTTCCGGGCGGTCGGCGGTGAAGCTGGCGCATGCTACGCTCAAATCTCCAGCGGTCCTAGTACCGCGGGCGCACACTCATGTCTTCTCGACTTGGCGAAATTCTGGTCAAAGACAGCCTGATCTCAGCAGATCAGCTCAAGCAGGCGCTCGAGTACCAGAAAAAGAATGGCGGCCGGCTGGGCACCTGCCTTGTCAAGCTCGGGCTAGTCAGCGATGAAGACATCACCGCGGTCCTTTCCCGCCAGTATGGCGTGCCCTCGATCAACTTGAAGTTCTACGAAGTGGATCCGTCGGTGATCAAGCTGGTGCCGCAAGAGACGGCGATCCGCTATCAGATTGTCCCGCTCTCCCGCGTCGGGTCCACACTCACCATCGCGATGACGGATCCCACCAACGTCTTCGCCATGGACGACATCAAGTTCATGACCGGCTTCAATGTCGAGCCGGTGGTGGCCTCGGAATCGGCGATCGGCGAAGCCATTCACAAGTTCTATGGCGCGGTCGAGAGCGTGGAAGAGCTCGACAAGGTGATGAAGGACCTGGCGGGCGAAGATGCCGCCGTCGAATTGGCTTCGGATGAAGCCGAGATGGACCTGGCCACGCTGGAGAAGGCCGCCGAAGAAGCGCCCATCATTAAGCTCGTCAACCTGATTCTGACCGACGCGGTGAAGCGCGGCGCGAGCGACATTCACGTCGAGCCCTACGAAAAAGATTATCGCGTGCGCTTCCGCATTGATGGCGTGCTGCAAAACGTGATGGCTCCGCCGATGAAGTTGAAAGACGCCATCACCAGCCGCATCAAGATCATGTCGAAGCTGGACATCAGCGAAAAGCGGCTCCCGCAAGACGGCCGCATCATGATCAAGTACTTGAAGGACGGGAAAAAGAAAGAACTCGATTTCCGCGTTTCTACAGTCCCGACTCTGTTCGGCGAAAAAGTCGTTCTCCGGTTGCTCGACAAAGAAAACCTGCGCCTGGATATGACCAAGCTCGGCTTCGAGCCGGAATCCCTCTCGAAGTTTGAGCGGCAAATCCTGAAGCCTTACGGCATGGTGCTTGTCACCGGGCCCACGGGCTCGGGCAAGACCAACACGCTCTATTCCTCCGTCGCGCGCCTCAATACGACGGAAACAAACATCATGACCGCCGAGGACCCGGTCGAATTCCAGCTCGCCGGAATCAACCAGGTCCAGATGAAAGACCAGATCGGGTTGAACTTCGCTTCCGCGCTGCGCGCCTTCCTGCGGCAGGACCCCAACATCATCCTCGTCGGCGAGATCCGAGATTTCGAGACCGCGGAAATTGCGGTGAAGGCCGCGCTCACGGGCCACCTGGTGCTTTCCACGCTGCACACCAATGACGCGCCCTCCACGATCAGCCGATTAATGAATATGGGCATCGAGCCTTTCCTGGTGGCCACGTCGGTGAACCTCATCTGCGCGCAGCGGCTGGTGCGGCGCATCTGCGCCGGATGCAAAGAGCCGCTGCAAATCCAGCCGCAAGCGCTGATCGACGCGGGCTATTCGGAAGAGGACTCCAACAAGGTCATCGTCCAGCACGGACGCGGATGCGGCACTTGCAACAACACGGGCTACAAGGGGCGCGTGGGCCTCTACGAAGTGATGGAGATCAACGACGACCTGCGCGAGCTGATTCTGGTGGGCGCCTCGGCTCTGGAACTCAAAAAGAAAGCGCTGGAAACGGGAATGATCACGTTGCGCCGCAGCGGCCTGATGAAAGTAGCCGCCGGGCTCACGACCATGGAAGAAGTGCTTCGAGAAACTGTTCTGTAAGCGGAGGAGATCATGGCTGGAATCACATTGAGCGAATTGCTGAAGAAGATGATCGAGATGGCGGGCAGCGACCTTCATCTCTCGACCAACAGCCCGCCGCGCATCCGCGTGCACGGCAAGCTGCGTCCGCTCGATATGCCGCCGCTGACGGCTGCGGACACGAAAGCGCTTGCCTACAGCGTGCTCACGGACGTGCAGAAGCACCGGCTCGAGGAAAATCTCGAGCTCGACTTCTCGTTCGGCTTGAAGAGCCTGGCGCGCTTCCGCGGCAATATTTTCCATCAGCGCGGCGCGGTCGCCGCTGTGTTCCGCACGATCCCATGGGAGATCAAGGGCTTCGATGCTCTGGGCCTTCCGCCCATCGTGCGCACGCTGTGCGACAAGCCGCGCGGCCTGGTGCTGGTCACCGGCCCGACCGGGTCGGGGAAGTCCACGACCCTGGCGGCCATGCTCGACAAAATCAACAACGAGCGCGAAGAGCACATGATCACGATCGAGGACCCCATCGAGTTCCTGCACAACCACAAAAAGTGCCTCGTCAACCAGCGCGAGGTGCACTCGGATACGCACTCGTTTGCCAACTCGCTGCGAGCGGCGCTGCGCGAAGATCCCGACGTCGTGCTCATCGGCGAAATGCGCGACCTCGAGACGATCGAGTCCGCGCTGCGCATCGCCGAGACCGGCCACCTGACCTTCGCCACGCTGCACACGAACTCGGCCGTCTCCACCATCAACCGTATCATCGACGTCTTCCCGGCCCACCAGCAGCCGCAGGTGCGCGCCCAGCTCTCGATGGTGCTCGAAGGGATTCTTTGCCAGGCCCTGCTGCCCAAATCCGATGGGCGTGGGCGCGTGATGGTGATGGAAATCCTGATTCCCAATCCCGCGATCCGCAACCTGGTTCGTGAAGACAAGATTCACCAGATCTATTCCGCCATGCAGACCGGCACGGGACAGACCGGAATGCAGACGTTCAACCAGAGCCTGGCGAACGCGTACTTCCAGAAGGTAATCAGTTTGGAAACGGCGCTCTCTCGATCCTCGAATCCCGACGAATTACAGGATTTAATTAATCGAGGGGTGACCTCGCCGCCTGCGGGTGGCAGCAGGGTTCCTGTCCGCCGATAAGCATAGAGGAGGAGGTAACACAACATGCCGGTATTTACATATCGAGGAGTCAACCGGGCGGGAACCACCGTCGCCGGAGAGCGCGTGGCCACGAGCAAAGCCGAACTCGCCTCCATGCTCCGCCGGGAGCAAATCAACGTCAGCAAGCTCTCGGAGAAGGGGAAGGAGTTCAATGTCCCCACGTTTGGCGCCGGGGTGGAGGCCAAGGAGTTGGCTGTCTTCACGCGGCAGTTCTCGGTGATGATCGATGCCGGCCTGCCGCTGGTGCAGTGCCTGGAAATTCTGGCCGGCCAGCAGGAGAACAAGCACTTTCAGAAAATCCTGAACAGCGTGCGCGCGTCGGTCGAAGGCGGCGCCACGCTTTCGGCTTCGATGAAGCAGCACGATAAAGTGTTCGACCCCCTCTACTACAACATGGTGGAGGCGGGCGAGACCGGCGGTATTTTGGACACGATTCTTCAGCGCCTTTCGACCTACATCGAAAAGAACGTCAAGCTGAAGCGCGCCGTCAAGTCGGCGATGATCTACCCGGTCTCCGTCCTCACGATCGCCGGCGGCGTGATTACGCTGCTGTTGTGGAAGGTCGTTCCCGTGTTCGTCACCCTGTTCAATGGCCTTGGCGTCGATCTGCCGCTGCCCACCCGGGTTGTCATCGGGTTGAGCCGATTCATCGGCAGCGTTTATGGAGGCATGATCTTTGTCTTCCTGGTTGGCTCGACAATCGCCTTGAAGATCTGGTATGGCACCCCGCAAGGCCGGATGGTGATCGACCACATCCTGCTGCGCATCCCGGTGATTGGAATCCTGCTGCGGAAGATTGCCGTGGCCCGGTTCACGCGGACACTGGGAACCTTGATCTCCAGCGGCGTGCCCATTCTGGAGGGCCTCGACATCACGGCGCGCACCTCCGGAAACGCCGTGGTTGAGAAAGCCATCTCGCAGACACGCAAGGCGGTCGAAGCGGGACGCTCGCTGGTCGAACCGCTGAAAGAAACCGACGTTTTCCCCGGCATGGTGACGCAAATGATCGGCGTCGGCGAACAAACCGGCGCGATGGATGCCATGCTTCAAAAGATTGCCGATTTCTACGAGGATGAAGTCGACGTGGCGGTGAAGGACCTGCTGACGGCATTGGAACCGATCATGATCGTTTTCCTGGGCGTGGTCGTCGGCGGCGTGGTCGTTTCCATGTATCTGCCGTTGTTCTCGTTGATCGGCAAGCTGGCCGGTAAATAGTTCCGGCAACCTGCAGCCTGGGCGCGGGCACCCGCGGGTTCGGGCGCCCGCTGGCTGCGGGATGAATGGGTCAACGGGCATTCTCCGCCGGGGCTGCGCCCGTGCGGTGGATCGGGGTCGGCGACGCATCCGAAATGGAATCCAAGTCCAGTTCCTTTGAATGGCTCTCGTGGTTGGGGCGCGTCCGTTTCCTGATCATCACGGTTCTGGTCGGAATCGTCGTCGCCGTTCATCAACTCACTCCCATTCCTCTCCCGGTGCGTTCTTTCATCCCGCTGATCGTGTTCTGGTACACGCTCGCGATCGTTTACGTCATTCTTCAACATTGGATTCCGCAGGCTCGCTGGCAGGCGCCGCTGCAAATGACCTGCGACCTGATCATGGTCACCGGCGTGGTTTACTCGACCGGCGGCCACGACAGCTATTTCCTTTCGCTCTACCTGCTCGCGATCCTGATGGGGAGCGTGCTCTTCTTACGGCGCGGAGTGTTTCTGGTGGCCGGAGCCAGCTTCGTGTTGCTCGGGTCCCTGACGGAGCTGGTGTACTTCGGCGCCATTCCGCGCACGTCGATTTCCGTTCCCGCCGCGCGCACTCTGGAGTCCTGGCTGGCCAGCAATTTATTCGGCTTTTTTGCCGTCGCCTATCTGGGCAGTCTCCTCGCGCAGACCTTGCGCAAAAAAGGCGTCGAGCTGGAAGTAATCAACGAAGAGCTCCGCGACCTCCAGGCTTTCAACCAGCACATCATTGAATCGATGCGCGGCGGCCTGCTTACCACCGACCTCCACGGCCGCATCCTGCTGCTCAATCGCGCGGGTGCGGAAATCACGGGGCAGGGATTCGGCCTTCGCCGCGACGAGATGATTCAGAATGTTTTCCCGGATTTTTGGCCGGTCGATGTGGACGAGCAGGGAATCCCCTCGGCCCAGCGAAAAGAAATCGAATTCCGGACGCCGGAAGGAGCCACGAGATTTCTGGGACTCTCGGTGTCGCCTCTTCGAACCGGTCAGAACCAAACCAGCGGCTACGTTTTCAATTTTCAGGATCTGACGGAACTCAAACGCCTGGAAAGGGAAGTGGCCACCAAGGAACGCATGGCTGCCCTGGGCCGGCTTTCGGCCGCCATCGCTCATGAGATCCGCCAGCCGCTCACCGCTATGACCGGAGCGCTGAAGGAGCTTGCGCGGCTCGCTCCGCTCGAGGAAGACGATAAAAAGCTCATTCATATCGTGAGCCGGGAATCGCAGCGGCTGAACCAGATCATCACCGATTTTCTCGATTATTCGCGCGAGAAGACCTACAAGTTCGCCGAAGTGGACGTGGCCACCGTTCTGGAGGAAACGCTGCTTGTTCTCGAGCGCGATTCCGCCACAAAGGGAACCTACCGCATCGTGCGGAATTTCAACCCCAAGAGCGCCCGTGCGCGGGCCGATCGCGATGCTTTGAAGCAGGTGTTCTGGAATCTTTGCAACAACGCACTGCGAGCCATGCCCAATGGCGGCGTACTCACCGTCGGACTCGAAGCGGACGCCTCGACCGTTCGAATTTCGATCCGCGATAGCGGAATCGGAATCGCGCCCGATAAAGCCACCACTCTCTTTGAGCCTTTTCAATCGGGCTTCACGGGCGGTACGGGTCTCGGGCTGGCGATTGTGTACCAGATTCTTCAGTCCCACCGGGGACGCATCCGCGCCGAATCGGTGGAGGGCAGCGGCGCGACTTTTGTGGTGGAGCTTCCACGCGCCACACGCGCGCGCGAAGCCGCAATGAAAGAAACTGCCGAATCGGAAACAACACTTCGCCCGGTGGGAAAAGGATAGCGCGGGATGCCTCAGTTGCTGGTGGTCGATGACGAACGCTCGATTTGCGAATTGCTGGAAATCAGCTTTCGCAAGGAAGGCCATAAGGTGGAAGTGGCCTCGAGCGGCGAAGCGGCCCGGCGCCGGCTGGCTTCACAGGTGTTCGACATCGTCATTTCCGATATTTGCATGCCCGATATGGACGGCGTCGAGCTGCTGCGCTATTGCAAGGAAGTCTCTCCCTCCACGATTTTCATTCTCATCACCGGAGTCCCGACGATTGCTACGGCCGTTGACGCTGTGAATTTCGGCGCGGACCGCTACGTGATCAAGGGCGACCGCTTGCTCGATGAGCTTCGTCCGGCGGTTCGGCAAATCACCGAAAACCAGCGGCTGAAAAAGGAAGCCGGGGAATTGCGCCGCCAGTTACGCCGCCTCACCGGCTTCGACCACATCATCGGCACCAGCCCCCGGATGCGTTCGCTTTTCGAGCTGATCGAAACGATCGCGCCGCAATCGAGCCGCGTCCTCATTACAGGCGAGAGCGGAACCGGGAAAGAGTTGGTCGCGCGGGCGATCCATGAGAACAGTGCCCGAACTAAAGCGCCTTTCGTCACCATCAATTGCGGCGCGTTTCCGGAAACGCTGCTTGAATCCGAACTTTTTGGCTACATGCGCGGCGCCTTCACAGGCGCCAATGAAAATCGGCGCGGCCTTTTCCAGGCGGCCGATGGCGGCACTCTTTTTATGGACGAGATCGGCAACATGAGCCTGGCCATGCAGGTGAAGCTCTACCGTGTCTTGCAGGAAGGAAAAGTGCGCCCGCTGGGCAGCACCGAAGAATCGCCCGTGGACGTGCGGGTGATCGCGGCCACCAACAAAGACCTGGAGAAGGAAATTGCCGAAGAACGCTTCCGCGAGGATCTTTACTACCGCTTGAGCGTAATCCCCATTCATCTGCCGGCTTTGCGCGAACGCCGCGAGGATATCCCGTTGCTCGCCCGCGCATTTCTCGAGCGCTACTCCAAATCCATGAGTAAGGCGATCGACAGCATCGAGCCCGAAGCCATGCGCCGCCTGGAAGTGTATGACTGGCCGGGAAACGTCCGCGAACTCGAGAACACGATCGAGCGCTCCGTTGCTATGGAGTCCGGCAAACGGATCACGGTCGAGGGTTTGCCAGAGCGCATCACGAATTTCTATCAGCACATGCAGGGCAATCACCACCCCGAGCCGAAGGCCTCGCTGATTCCCGAGGGCGGTTTGGACCTCGAAAGTCACATCGCCAACACCGAGCGCGCTTACCTGCTGGCGGCGCTCGAGCGCGCCGGAGGCGTCCGCGTGCGCGCCGCCGAAATGCTGAGGATGACCTACCGGTCGTTCCGCCACTACGCCAAAAAGCACGGCGTATGACGTATGTCACGCCGGAAGAGGGCAACTCCGGTCGACCTTTTCTGTCATATAGCTGGATGACCGTAAAGGAGCCCTCCGCCGAGTATTAGAGAACCGCCGCGCCCCACCCCTAACTCCTGATTTCTCAGCCCATTACAGGAAGTTCCAAAAGCGTAAACACGCGGCACAGCTTGGTCATCCCTTTGCTCAATCACGGTTGTACCCCGGCAGGGAGTACTCGCGAACGCCAAAGTTCCTATTCGAGGAGAGTTCAAGATGAAGAGACAAAAGGGTTTCTCGCTGATCGAATTGCTGATCGTCGTGGCGATTATTCTGATCATCGCGGCCATTGCAATTCCCAACCTGCTGCGCGCGCGCATGGCCGCCAATGAATCGGCTGCTGTGGGCACGCTCCGCACGGAGAACAGCTCGCTGGCACTGTATTGGTCGAACTGGCAGTCCGGCTATCCGCCCAACATGGGCGTGATGGGCGGCGCTCCGGGTCCGGCCACTTGTGCGGCCAACAACCTGTTGGATAACGTTCTCGGCGTGGCTGGCGCGGCGACCAAGACCGGTTACACGTTCAACTATGCTGGCTTGGTGGCTTGGCCGGCAGGTCCTCCGGCTCCGGCATGTCCCGGCGGTTTCCAGACCTACGGGATTGGAGCGACGCCAGTGGTAGTCGGCTCGACCGGGCAGCGCAGCTTCTGCACGGACGAATCCGGCGTGATTCGGTTCAACCCCACGGGAGCTGCGGCTCCGACCTCAGACGTCGCGTGTCAGGCGCTCATCGACGTGCTTCAGTAACAACTCAATTTGGATCCAGGAGAGGAAGCTCCGGCTTCCTCTCCTCTTCCATTTCGCCCGCTATTTCAACCCCCCAATCAACAGAATCTCTCAATCGGGCATCCAAAGTTGGCGTGCCCCTTTCGGTCAGTTCGACAGGGCAGAAATCGTCAGGGTTTAGATGGGTGCCTGCCGGGCGCGGCCGACGGGGACGCATTGACCATCCGGAACCCCCTTGGAAGTTATTGAAAATACGAAGTATAATGCGTTGTGTCGGAGGAGTAACCGAACTTCCAGCCTTGGCAGAAGCTTTGCAGGTATTCGCTGCGACCCCGCCCCGGGATTGCGCTCAGGGAACGACAAGTTTCGTACCATGATCCAAGGAGAGAAAATGATTAAGAGAGAGAAGGGTTTTTCACTTATCGAATTGCTGATCGTCGTGGCGATCATTCTGATCATCGCGGCCATTGCAATTCCCA